>JACCDQ011932974.1_pt1 | contig 27359 bp, 23 predicted proteins | sample 7446031 | NCBI WGS metagenome assembly JACCDQ01 (sample SAMN15323442, study PRJNA562643) | freshwater metagenome | isolation source: river surface water | place: USA:Blue River Watershed | collected 2017-08-17 | reverse complement strand
TGGAATCAGATTATAAAAGTTATTTAAAAAAAATTTTATTGGAAGATAGTTTGTTTGAACAAATATTAAATATAAAACCAAAAATTTCTCTATTTACAAATGAAAAACTAATAAATTTAGAAGATTATTGTGAATCTGACATAACATGTTTAGATATATTAAAATCAAAAAATGATTTACTTTTATTAGTAGAGTTTGATAAACAAAATATTAATTATTTAACTATTTATGAATTGTTATTTGTTTTAAATATATTTTTCACAGAAAGCAATGTTTTTCTTGAAGATAATTCCATTATGAGATTAAATTTTTTAAATGAAGTGTGTATAATAGAAGCTGCTTAACTAGCAGCTTTTAATATATTCAGACATTATTTCCACTTCTTTTATCCATTCAATTAAATTAACGTCACTTCCTGATTGTTGAGTACCTAATAAATCACCAGAGCCTCTTAAAGAAATATCTTTCATTGATAATTCAAAACCATTTTCTGATTCAACTAAACTATTTAATCTAGTTCTAGTAGCTTCCTTTAAAGAATGAATTTCACTAGCAGGAGATAAATAGCAATATCCTTGGTGTTTACCTCTACCAACTCTTCCTCTAATTTGGTGTAATTGAGCTATACCAAATCTATCAGCATTTTCAATAAAAACATGTGATAATAATTTATGAGAAAAGCCAGCGTCAACCATTGTTGTAGCAATTAAAATATTTACTTTACCTTGCATAAATAGTTCAGTTGTTTCTTCTATATTTTGAGGTTTCATTCTTCCATGAATAGAATCTATTTTAAATTCTGGAAAGTAAGCTGCATATTTTTCTTTTGCAGCTGAAACACTAATTAAATCATTACTAACAATTGAAGGTACAATAACTAATGTTAATTCTCCACCTCTCATTCTTTCTTTAATATCTTCTATTTCTTGTTTAGGTAAATCTTTTAAAGATACTAGTTTAGTAATTCTAGGTTTTTGCATAGCTGGTTTTTGTTCTATTTTTTGAATATTAAAGTCTGAGAACATTGCACCAGCTAAAGTTCTAGGAATTGGTGTTGCAGTCATTAATACTAAATGAGCTTGTTCATTTGATTTTTTATAAAGAACTTCTTTATCTTTTACACCAAATTTTTGTTCTTCGTCAACAACAACTAAACCTAAATTTGTAAAAGACATTCCATTTAAAGAACTAGTTCCATAAACTATTGAGCCTTCACCTTTCTCTAAAATAGAATTAATTTTATCTTTTTCTTTTTTAGTTGTTTTGGAATGCACAATAAATATATGATTATCTGGAAATAACTCTATAGCTTCTTCATAATGTTGTTTTGCTAAAATAGAAGTAGGTGTCATAATAGCAACTTGATATCCTCTTTTCATAAGAACATAAGCAACAATTAAAGCAACCATAGTTTTTCCACTACCAACGTCTCCAAATACTAAATTTTTAGATCCTGCTTTTAATTCATAATGTTTTAATAAACCCCAAACAGCTTTTCTTTGATCATTTGTTATTTCAAAAGGTAATTTATTTAATACGTCTTTTATATTTGAAATATCATGATCATTTAATATGAAATTAGGATTGTCAGAAATTTTTCTATTTTTAAATCCTTCATTCATAATAGTCCAAATTTTTTCAATTAACAATCTTTTTTTAAATCCTTCATAAGCTAAAAAATCATGAAATTTTTCTGAATTAACAGGTATTAATCCATGACAATATCTAATTGATTTATTTAAAGGTTGCATTTTTAATATTTTTTCTAATTCAACAGGCATAAAATCTGTTTTATCCATAGAATCAAATGTATCTAGAATTTCTTTAAAAGCTAATTGTATTTGAGATAATTTAATACCTTCTTTTAATCTATACATTGGTTCAGGCATTAAAACAGTTAATTCATTTTCACTATTTAATTGCCCCTCAGTGTGATCAATTCTATAAACTTGCGGTTGATCTATATATTTAAATTTAAAGCCGTTAGGAAGGTCAAATTCAGCAATTTTACCAGTAACTTGAACTAATGCATTATCTTTACTTCTTTGCTTTAGGCCAAAAACCATACCTTTTGCTTTAGGTTTAGCAACATTCCAATATAATGTAGCTGATTCACCGTCTTTATATATTTTAGCTTTAATTCTAGATAGAGAAGAAGAGTTCGTTGGAATAATTTCATAATTATCTATATATCCAAATATTGTAACTTGTGATTTTGCTGGATATAGAGAAACTTCATTGATATTAACAAAAGCAGAAGGAATATTATATCCTTTTGGAATTAACTCAAATAATAATTCATGAACTGAATCAAATTCATATTTTTCTAAAATTTCTTGGATAAATTTGCTCATTTAAAAAACCTTCTATTTTATAATTTTAATAGATTATACTATATATAATATTAAACGATTCTTAAATAATGTTTATTTAAGTTTTTTCATGATATTATTAAAGCAAAAATAAATAGGAGTAAATAATGGAACATTATATGAATATGATAAATGAAAATTATATTTTTAGTGGAGCACTAATTTTAATGGTTGTAATAGCTGCTTTAGAAGGTGTGTTTATGTTATTGGGATATGGATTATCTCATATGTTAGGTAATTTATTTCCAGACGTTGATATAAATCACGATTTGGATATTGATACAAAAGGAGATAATTTATCATTTGGATCTTTATTTAATTGGTTAAATAAAGGAGGATTACCTTTTGGTATTTGGTTTATATTATTTTTAACTTATTTTGGATTAATGGGTATATATTTAAGAGAAACAGTAAAAGCTTATTTGTTTTTCGAATTACCTATGATTATAGCAGTTATAATGGTTCTAGTTATTATAGCTCCTTTATTAAGAATTAGTTCTTTATATTTGTCAAAAATTTTACCAAAAGACGAGTCATACTCTGTATCAACAAACACATTTATAGGAACTATAGCAGAAATAACTATTGGTGTATCTAAAATAAATTCTCCAGCTGAAGCACAATTAAAAGATATTTATGGACAAATTCATTTTGTAATGGTTGAACCAATAAGAGACGAAGATTTTTTTAGAGAAAATGAAAAAGTATTACTTTTAGAAAAAGATTCAGATAGAAATGTTTTCAAAGTTATTAGAGATCCAAATTCAATTAAATAAAAATTAAGTTTAATTGTTTTATAATGGTCATGTGAACAAAAAAGTTCAATCAAAAAAAAAGAAGGAGTATTAATGTTAGATTCATTAATTGGTATTTTAATACCTGTGGGTGTTATTCTTGTAGCTTTTATGGCTATTGGTTTAATGTTTGCCAAACTGTATAAAAAAACAACAAAAGAAATGTCTTTTGTAAGAACAGGATTTGGTGGAGAAAAAGTTGTTATGAATGGTGGAGCTATTATCTTACCTATTTTACATGATACAGTTTCTGTTAATATGCAGACTTTAAAATTAACTGTTGCTAGAGCTAAAACAGACTCTTTAACAACACAAGATAAAATGAGAGTTGATATTACAGCTGATTTCTATATTAGAGTAAAAAAAGATACAGATTCTATTGCTACTGCTGCACAAACACTTGGATCAAAAACATTACAACCTGAAACATTAAAACAATTAATTGAAGGTAAATTAGTTGACTCATTAAGATCTGTTGCTTCAAGTATGTCTATGAATGATTTACATGAAAAAAGAGCAGAATTTGTTCAAGAAGTTCAAAAAAATCTATTAGTTGATTTAGGTAAAAATGGTTTAGAATTAGAATCTGTTTCTTTAACAACATTTAATCAAACTGAATTACAATTCTTTGACGAAAATAACGGATTTGACGCAGTTGGTTTAAAAAACTTAACAGAAGTTATTGAAAAAAATAAAAAAGATAGAAATGATATTGTTAGAAATAATCAAATTTCTATTCAACAAAAAGATTTAGAAACAAAAAAACAAGCTCTTACTTATGAAGAAGAACAAGCATTTGCAGAAGCTGAACAAAAAACTAAGATTGCTAAAAATCAAGCTGAACAAGCAGCATTAGCTGAGCAAGCTAAAATAGAAAATGAACAAAAATCTAAACAAACTCAGATTGAATCTGAACAACAAATTGAATCAGCAAAAATCAAAAAAGATCAAGCATTAGAAGTAGCAAGACAAGCTTCTATAATTGAAGTTTCTAATAAATCTATTGCTGAATCTGAAGCAAAAACAGAAGCTAACAAGAAAAAAGCTGAAGAGATTAAATCTGCTGAGTCTGTTATTACAACAAAAATGGTTGAAGAATCTGAAAGAACTAAAAAATTAGCTATTATCTTAGCTGAACAAAAAGCAGAAGAAGATTCAATTGGTATTAAAGTTGTTGCTGCTGCAAATAAAGTTGCTGCTCAAGATAATGCAGACGCAATTAAAATAGAAGCAGAAGCTAAAGCAAAACAATATGAAGTTGAAGCTGAAGGTAAAGAAAAATTAAATAAAGCTGAAAACTTAATTTCTCCTGAGTTAATCGCTATGAGATTACAAGAAGCTTTAATTGAAAAAATGCCTGAAATTATTGCTCAAATTGTTGCACCTATGAAACAAATTGATAGTATCAAAATTGTTGATATGGGTGGTTTAAATAACAATAGTGGAACAGTTGTAAATGGTAGTGTATCTAATACACCAACTTCTTTGGCTGATAGTTTCGTTGATAGTGCTTTAAAATATCAATTACATGCTCCTTTTGTTTCTAGTATGTTAGAAACAGTTGGTTTAGATACAAGTAGTATTGCTGGTTTAACAAAACCATTAGATACTATTTTAACTAAAAAAGCTACTTCTACAAATAACTCTTGTGAGTCAGAAGAACATTGCTAAAAATATTTTTTAGTTAGTTAAAAGAGGATTATTTTTAATCCTCTTTTTTTTTGCCTATATTCTTTTTTAATTAATATATTTTTGTTATAATCAATAATATATTAATTAATAAGGAATAAACACATGTGTACAATATTTCCATGGCTATGTAAATTTAATAAAATAGATAAAATAATGTCTTTTACAGAAGAGCTTTTTTTAAAGGAAAGACTATCTCTTGCAGAAGAAACTAGCAGATTACAATCAAGCTATATTGTTTATGTTGGTGATTATTTGCATAATATAGGTAGTGACACTAGATTTAAAAAAGATAATCCAAAACAATTCATTTTAAGTGAAGAAGATTCGCTTAAATTAAGTGATTTATTTTCAAGTATGAGACTTTTTAGTTTTAAAGAATATAGTATAAAATCACAGATAGATTGTTTATTAAGTCAATTAAATATAGATTTTACTTTTAAAGAAGTAATTAATGATTATTGTACTTCAACTGTTATTAAATATCATAAAGAATTAGTTGATACATTAGAAATTAAAAAAATAGAAATTAAATTTGAAGAAAATCCTTTAGTTTCTTCAAAAATAGATTTTAAACTTAGAGATTTATGTGACGCAAAATTTAATATAGAATTATTAAAAATATATTATAAATTAATATTATTTGGTTTATTTAAATATCAAAATATTATAAATGATAACGAAAAAAATACATTTCCTATTGAAAACAATATAAAAACAATAGAAGATTTAAATACATTTGATCAATGTCATAAAAATCATTTAGATAAAAAAAACAACATATCTTCAATAAAAGATTTATTCCAAGCATAATACAATGCTTAAATTAAAAGACATAGAATTAAATATTTTCAAATGATCAAAAACAAGGCTTTAGAGCCTTATTTTTCTGTTTCAATACTTACTACAGGTTCTATAACTTCAGTGGCTAATTTAACAAATTTATGATTACTAATAATATCTTTCTTTGCAGCTAAATCGTTTCTAACACTAACCCACCAATCTCCATTATGAATTAAAAATTGATTGTGAGAAATTAACTCAACGTCTTTTTCAATATCAAATTCTTTTAAATTTTCGTCTACAAGAGAAACTAAGATAACTAAAGTACCTGGTGCTAAAAGATATTCTGTATTATCTATTGTGATATATTTTTGTTTTGATCTATTTTCAATGAGAGGTTGAAGATTTGTTTGAGAGTTAGTTAATATAATACCGTTGTTAATTATAATGTTAGACATAAATAAAAATTCCTTTTTATTTAAATTTTAGCTAAATGAAACTTAAAAAACAATTATTTGATTTAAAAAATCAAAAGAAATAACCGTCCGAAGACGATTATTCTTATTGTTTATGTATTGAAAATTCAACACCTTTTGGTTGATACTCATTAAAGAGTTGTTTTAACCAATTAATTTGTTGTGTTTCCATGTTTTTACCAGATAGAATTCTTACTATAGGATAAACAGTTGAAACAAATGCTTCAAGAGCTGCTCTTTCCTTATTAAAATATTCTTGAAAAACAGTTTTTTTATCTTCTGGACCAATGTAATCAACATATAAAATATTATTGATAATAACTAATGGTTTAAGATTTATAAGTAATCTTCCAACTACTTTACTTTCTGTTTTTGCAGGTAAGCCTTCCCATTCAGGGAAGTTGTTTTCTACTTTACTAATCATTTAATTCTCCTTTTAAGAATTCATTTAAAACCTCTTCTTCTGAAATGGCACCGTTTATTACTCTAACAGGGAAAATTTGTTCTATTTCTTCTAGAGAATACTTATCTTCAAAGTCAAATCTAGCTTCAATAGAAGTTCTTTCCTCACCTCTTTTTAGGAGTCTTTCCATTCTTACTTCTTTACTTACATTTAAGTAAATTACTTCTACGTCAACACCAATTGATAAAGCATAATCTCTTAAATCTTTAACATATTGAGCTGAAATAATAGAAAATACTCCTGTATCTGATATTCTATCAAATTCTTGCTTTTCAACACCATATTTCCAATTAACATTTGAGCCAATTTGAATAAATGCAGCCATTTTATTTTGATCGAATTCTTCAATAGATTTGAAGTAATAATCCACACCTTCTATTTCACCTTCTCTTTGGTTTCTTGTAGTAAAAGAGATCACATTTTCATGTCCAGGCAAAGAACAAATCTTCTTTTGAAGACTCGTCTTACCAGCACCTGATAAAGCATAAATAATTCTAAGCTTCTTCATTGTTATCCCCTTCTTCTTCACCACCTTTAGCAACTAGTTTAATAGAAGTTCTAACAACTTCTTTCATAGGAATTTTAAAGTTTTCACTTAAGAACTCACTAACTTCAGCGTCGAATTTAAGATCTAAATTTTCAATTACTTGATCTAACATATTAGCTTGTAATAAAGCTTTTATGATATCTACTTTTTTGATCTTTCTTCCTGCTAATTGATATGATTTAGAAGTTTCAGCAATTGCACCAAATTCACCATTTAAGAAAGGTAAAAGAACATATTCTTTTTCTCTATCTGGTAAATCAGGTAATTGAGTAGCTGATAACACTTCTGCTGCAGCACCTTTAACTTCTGCTTCATATTTTTTAGCTAATTCTTTTGCCCAAATAGCTGCTTTATATTTATGTCTTAAAGAAGAAATATATTTTCTTCCGTCACATTGAGCTATATACTTACAAGTAGCACAATGACTACCTGGTTTAAACTCTGGCACCATTCCTTTTTCCATAGTTCTTTTAAATCTTTTGATTAAAGGAATTAGAATAGGTTCAATTATTAACAGATTTTCTGTTGTAAATTCATGAGACCAAATTTTTCCAGATTTAATATTAACTCTGTTAAAGATAATATTAATACCGTATTTTTTAAATGCAGCATAAGCATAAATCATTGCTTCTGTATCAACTTCAGTAGACATATCAAAACCTGTTTTCCAATCATAAACAGAAATAAAAGGCTTACCTTTAATATCTCTATATGTAATTAAATCTGGTTTTACAATTAATCTGAAATCTTTTTCAATCATTTCCATTTCAATAGAAAAAGATTGCTCAATTTCTAGAATATGTTGATTTCTTAAAAGTTTTTCAAAATTAACCTTTCCGTCAATTTCAGTTTTTACAGCAAAGATTATTTCTGGTGGAAATCTAGCTTCAATTGACTCTAGATTATATTCTTTACCAGCAATTGCATATACTTGTTCAGCTGCCAATTCATGAGCTAAAATACCAATATCTAAAAACCTATTATTTTCAAGAGACCTTTCAGTATCTCTTAAAGCTAACCACGATCTTTGTGGACATTTACTAAAACTAGCTAATCTAGATTTAGAAACTGAGCTAATAACTCTTTTTTTATTATTTTTTGTATTGTCATGGAATTCCATTTTTTATCCTTTTCTTTGAAATTTTTATTATCAATAAATTGATTACCTTGTTATATATTTTTATATTTTAAAAATATAAACCCTTATAATTAACGAAAGATTTAATCTTTTATTAATTCAATAAATCACAGAAATCTTCTGTTTGACTCTCTAAAATAAACTCAGATAAAGTTTCATTTTCAGATAATAAATGTCCAGCAGCAATTCTGAATATTTCAGCTTTATTATTACTATAAATACTTGGAGATTCATTTGTAATAACACCATTATCTTCTCTAACAACAATATATACATTTCTTTTTTCTTCATGACGAAGGTTTAAAAAATATTGTGAAAGAAATTCTTTTATATATTCTTCTCTAGACGAAGACATTTTATTAATAGAAACTCTATTGTATTTAAAAGTTTCTTTAATATACATTTTTGTTAAAACTGCATATCCAACAATTGATTCGTCCATTTTATTATCAGAAGGATACATACTTAAAATGTAAGTATCGTCTATATCGTGATAGATTCCAAATATTGGTAATAAAATACAATCTTTTGAATATTTATCCAAAATAGAAACTTTATTTATAGCATTTGCATTTAAATGCTTTTTACCTATATCACCATGTGCAAAACTTTTATCTTTAATAAAAGAAATAATATCTGGTAATTGACAACCAAAATTGTCTGCAACTGATACATTAGTTGTATCGTCTAAAATAATTAATTTTTTCATTTTTTATCCTTTGTAAAGTTTTTTTTATCAATAAAATTGATTAGATAAGTTATATATGTATTTTAGATAAAATTAACCATTCCAGTATCTAAAATTACCAGTATCTAAATGAATAAATTGATCGTCAGGATAATATCCAATTCCACCTAATTTTAAGTTTAAAGAAAGATCTTTTAATGAGTCTAAAGAAACTCTAGTTCTAGTATCAAGAGCAATATCTATTGCTTTACCTTTCATATGAAAAGATTCTTTTGCAACTTTAACACCGATACTAGCTAAATATTCTTGAGTTTTTGGGCTTCTGTAACCAGAATTTACAAGTAGAGGGGCTCTTTTACCAGCCACTTTTTGCATTTCGAAAATATAATCTGTAAGATTAATGTCTATAGGATATAAATCATTTGTTCTAAAGTCTCTTAAAAATTTTGTTAATTCAACAAGTGCTTCTAAATTATATTCACCTTGTTCATAAACTATTTCATTATATGATTCACCTGTATTAACGTTATATAAATAAAGTTTTTTTTGATTAAAATCAATATCTTTACCTAAAATAATATTTGGTACTGCTAAAGCACTTAGAAAACCTGTTTTTAAGAAACTTCTTCTATCCATAAACAATCAATCCTCTTTTTTTAAATTGTTTATATTATAGCAAATTTTATATATTTTTTCAATCATATAATGATTTTATTGAGAAAGGCCTATAGCAACCTTTCTTTAATATAAGTAATAATTCAGAGGAGGATTCTTTCTTAAATAGATAGGTTAAAACACTAGCCTTGTGAGCCGAATGTTAAAATAGTCTAAATAAGATCACCTGAGTCTTAAATTATTTCACTAAATAAAGAACAATTTCTTTACTTAGTCTTCCATTACCTTCTTGCTATATCATAAAGACTGCGGTAATGGGTACTATCTCTCTTTACAAGAAATAGTCAGGATTTTTGCTGTGATATCTCACAGACTTTTTATCTAGAACAAATATCTCTCTTTATAAAGATATTATGTGTCTAGCCATATAACAACAAAGTCTCAAGTATATATACTTACACAATTGTAAATATACCTTATTGAAGGGTTATGTCATTAAACTCCCAAGAAACTCATTTCTTGTGATCTTGCTTAAGGATCGTGCTTTTTTAGAAAAGCGGGAGAACAAAATAAAAAAATTATTTTGTCTGGAATTTTTCCAAAAGATATCAATGTTAATTCATTGTCACCTTTTGATTCTATATACCTGATATATAGAAGCTTAAAAAATATTAGTTAAGTTATATAAACTATTATTAAAAAAATATAATCAATTTTTTTCTTTATGCTCTATTACCAAAATTTCTTTTAAATCTGTAGTTTCTAATAAATTAGAAATATCATGATTAATAAACTTATGATTAGTTTCTTTAAATGTTTTTGCGACTAAAACAAATTCTTCTTTTGTTAAACCACAATACATTATTGTTTCAATCTGTTTTCTTATCTCACCAGGACCTGGTTTAAAATGAGGATTATCCCAGTTTTTCATTAAATTTACAACTCCTTGTAAAAATAATTGATCTGGTAAATCTTGCAATAAAAGATAATAACTATCTAATGTTTCTTTAGAATCTAATTGACAGTTTTTACCCAATACAGCATTAATTAATTTTATACCTTGTGCAAATGTTTGTTTAGTTAATGTAACTATTTGATTCATTATTCTTTTCCTAAAATTATTGATTCTACTATAACTCTATCAAATTCTTCAAAAGCATTTCTTCTTCCAGCAAACATAATTTTATAAACTGCTTTACCAGAGCTTAAACTATTAAATCCGTCATTTAATTTTTGTGAAATTAAAGATAATCTATTTACAGCTCTTTTTAATAAATTAACTTCAATTATTTTACTTGCATTTACAATTTTAATTTTACACTCAGTTAAACTAACAACAATATTTACTGAGCTTACTTTTTTTTCTTTATTTTTACTTTCAAATACATAATTTGCTGTAAAAAAAACAAAGTCTTTTTTAACTAATTGATTTAAAAATAAATTAAGTTTCATTAATAATAATGAATTTAAAGTTTCTTTAATTGATTCAATATCACAATTACTGTCTTTTTGAATAAAGAATTTATCATTATTATAAGTTATATGTAAATCATTATTTTTTGAAAAAAGTTCAATAATAATTGAGTTATTAATATCTTTTATAAAATTTTCATAAATATTATCATAAGAAACAGATAAAGATTCAACTTTATTTAAAGTAGGGATAAGGTTTAAATTTCTAAATTCAAATGATTTTTTATAATTTTCATTAGCCCAATATAAAGATTCAATTAAAGGAATCAATTCTGGTGTTTTTTTAAATAAAGAAGGTCTTATATATAGCGTATAATGATCTTTAAATTCAATTAAATTTTCTTCTAAATTTATATGATTGATATTTGTTTTATTTAATGTTTCGTCTAAAAATATCTTTAAAAGTGTAAATTGTTTTTTTAACATAAAATCTCCAATAATTTTTTAATATTTGGAATCTTATCATTTTCAATATTAAATCAAACTTAAACTTTCTTCAAAATAAAACAGATTTTCTTCAGAAGTACATGTGAAAAATAGTAAAATAGATACATTATTAATTAAAGTTAAAATAGGTAGTAAATCATTTAAATTAACAAAAGATAATTTAAAATTTGAGCTTCGTTTTAAACGAAGTTCACATATAACTTTTAGTATATTAATTTTTATTTAAGAAATATTTCAATATAATACATTTTAAATGAAATTTTGGAGGCAAATAGTGAAATTAAATTCTCACACAATAAGCGATATATTAGAAGGCGAATCTCTTTTAAATATAAAAGATAATAGAATGCTTTTATTTGCATTTGCTTTAAATACTGGTACAGGTACAATAGTAAAAACTATTCAAGAAGAATTAAATGTAAAAGAAACAGATATTGAAAAATATATGGCTTTTTTTAATGAAAAAGATTTAATAACAAAAAAAGATAATGAATTAATATCTAAATTAGATAAAACTAAACTTGTAGGTAAAGTTGATTATGAAGAAGATATATTAAATATCTTAAATGATTTAAATTTTGTTTGTAAAACAAATAAAAAAGTAACCGAACCTAGAAAAGTATTAGTTACTCAATGGTTAAGAAAAGGTTATACAGCTGAACAATTTAATTATGTTCATAACTATTTCTATTCTAAATGGGGAAATGATCCTCAAATGTCTGAATACTTAAAACCTGAAACATTATATAATTTGAAATTTCCTTCTAGGGTTGAAGATTCTGAAAATGCTTATAAAGACATATCTAGTAATTCAGATTCAATTTTTAAAATTTATAATTCATTTCAAAATACTTATAATGAAATTTTTAATATTGAAAGTAAAAAAATATTTTTTATACCAATAGATATTCAACAAAAGATTGCTTTTTGGCTAAAAACGACGTCTGTAGAGGATTTAATTATGGTTGTTGCTTCGTCAATAAGAGAATGGTCTACAAAACCTGAATTAGTACCATATATATCTTTAGATAAAATATTGGATAATAAATTTCCAGTTAGATTAAGTATTGCTAAAAAGAAGCTTCTTATTCCTCAAACAACAAATGCTGTTAGTAATGACGCTGTAAATAATTGGTTAGAAGAATGAGTTCTATTGAAGAAAAATATGTTTTATATATTCTAAAAATCAATAAAATAAAAGCTTTTAAAATAGGTATTACAAGCGGAGATAGATACAAAAATAGATTTAAAGAAATAGAAAATACTTTTGGAGCTATAGATAAAAAACATTCAATATATTTTAAATCTAATTCCTTAAAAACAGTAAAAAATTTAGAAAAAAGTTTACATTTATTGCTATGGGAAAATTCTAAAGATATAAAGAAACGAAGCAATGGTTCAGGACATACTGAATTTTTTTCTTTAGCTTTGTTTGAAAAAATAAAAAAACTTGTAAATACAATGAAAAAAGAAAATTTAATAAGAATTGAGGGCCCTTATTCTGTTGAAGAAATTGGGCAAAAAAGAAAAAGTTTTGGTTTATGGAAATTAACATATATTTTATTTTTTATATGTTTATTAGTTTATAATTTTAAGGAGAATATTTATGAATTTATTAGAACAATATAATGATTTTGTTGCAGCAGCTGAAATAGTATCGCAATCGGAGACGTTTAAATCAACTTCAATTGTTGGTTCTATATTTTCTTATAGTGATAGTTTAAAAAATGCGTCTTATTTATCAATGATTGAAGGTAATCATTTATTAAATGTAGAAAACTTAGGAAATATGATAAAAGTTTTAATTACTAGTTGTTTAGTTTTTAATTTAAGATTAAAAAAATATGAAATTTTAAATGAATTTGAAATTACTGATAATGATTCATTTGATATAGATAATTTATTTGAAGTTTTAGGAAAAATTTCATATGATATATTTGAAAATGTGTTAGAAAATAAAGAAGGATTAAATAATGATTTAATTAACTATTTAATTAAATATCATTGTTATTTTAATCCTGATATAGTTAAGTAACTAACTTAACTATATATTGTTTTTTTCTTTTAAAATAAAATCTAAATTAGCTTTTATAATTCTTGAGGTTGTATGATAAGCCCCATAATGATATGCATTTATATCTAATGCTTTTTGAGTAAAAGAAATAGCTAAATCAAACTCTTTTAATGATAAATATACATTTCCTAAATTTTGATAAATATCTACTAACTGAGGGGCTTTATCATTCTTTTTATTTATAATAATTTCTGCAGCTTTTTTAAAATGATCTATAGCTTCAACATTTAAAGATAAATTCTTTTCAGCTTGAGCTTTATAAGCCATAAATACAGCTATTTTTTCATTTTCCATTCCATATAAATTTTTGTAAAAATCTATAGTTGAATCATATTCTTTCATTGCTAATTCAAAATTAGCTTCATAAATATAACTTAACGCTCTCATAGACATTATTTCACCTGGAATTAAACTATTTGGATATTTTGTAATTAAATGTTCAGTAAACATTTTTTCAGTATTTTCTAATTGTTTTAAACAACCTTTTGAATCTCCAGTAATCAAAAATCCTTTAGCTTTTTCTAATTCAATAGATAATAGTTCTAAACTATATGGTCCATAAGCTTCTCTATATAAATCAGCTGCATTTTTAAGATTTTCATTAGCAGATCTTAGATTATCTTCTGCATTTAAAATTTTAGATTCTAAGAAATTTATATCTGCAACTAAAATATCTCTTCTATTAAAATTAGCTTGAATAATTTTCTCTGCTTCTTTTGCATAAGTATTAGCTTCTTTTAATAAATCATTTTTAACAAACGTATCAACTATATATTTAGCTGCAATAGCATAGTCTATAGGATTTTGTTTTTTTAGGTTTTCTAATTCAGTAAAAGCTTTCTTATGATATTTTAATGAAACTTGATCTTCACCAAAAGCTTTTGATACTTCACCAGCTGTAATTAAAGCAACTGCTAATTCTAAACCTTCTTTTTTTACTAATAAAATATCATTTAGATATAAATCAGCTTCAAATTGAGCTTTTTTAATATCACCAGAATTTAAAAATGAAAGTATTTGTTTATGTTTTAAAAGAGAATTTTCTTCAATAGCAAAAGTTCTTTGTTTTACAACTTTTTCTTTTTCTTTTGGTAAAGAATTTATTTGAGTACCAAAAGTTACAGGATCTCCAAAACCAATTGTTCCAGTATTAATACCTGCAAATAAATATGTTGAAGTTAATACGCTTAAAGTTAATAATTTAAATTTCATTTAAATCTCCTTTTGTTTTATAATAAATACATTATACATTAGTTAATGAAAAAAAAGTTGTTTAAAATATATTTAGACAATCCTTCTTCATTAGTTAATCTATCTTTGTTACCAATAAAAATAAAATATTCTTTTGCTCTTGATATAGCAACATTAAATAAAGTTGAATCTTTATTTAAGAAAAATAATTGTTCTTCTTTTAAACCGACTACAGCTGAAAAAATTATAATTTTAAATTCAGTTCCTTGAAATTTATGTATAGTTCCAATTTTTTTATTATCACTAGAATGACCAACTCTTTCTGCAAATTTATTTAAAAGTAATTCTTCTTGTTTTAAATAAGGAGTTATGATACCTATATCTTTATGTAAATTAACACCTTTTTGTTCTAACATATCCAAAATGTTTTTTATAATTTCTATTTCATTTAAATTATATAAATAATTAGAAGAATGTTTTTGTAATGAATCTATAAAAACTAAATTACTATTAAATAATGTAGGTTCTTTATATTCAGTTAATATTTCTAAACCTTTATAATTACTTATATCAATAAATAACTCTGCTATAGGTTTTTGACAACGTCTATGTTCGTCTAAAACTATAGAGTTTGGCAATTCTTTAAAATCATTTTTTAAGCCAGCTGCTTTATGAAAAGCAGAAACTTCAGTTGGTGAATATTGTTTAAAAAAATTTAAATCAAATTTGTTTATTTTATTTTTTAAAAAATCATTAAATAAATTATGAATTAAAACTATTGGTTGTAATTGTCTTGGATCACCAATAAAAGTTGCTTTTTTAGAAACATTTAAAGGGTATAGAATATCATTAGGTTTTATCATACCTGCTTCTTCGATAATTAAATTTTCTATAAACATTTCTTCTCCAGAAAATAATTTATGAAAAGAAGCTATTGTTGTCGTAAATACAGGAAATACTAATGATATATCTTCCATAAAAACTTTTTTATCTTTTATTAAATCAAATTTATTTTGAGAAAATAAATTTAAATGTTCAACTATTCTATATTTGTTTTTTAACATTAAACTTTGATTATACATTAATGATAATTTATATAATTTTTTATTTAATTTATAACTATCCAATCTATAATCTTTTTTTATTTTAATTAAATCCTCATATGTTTCTTTCAAACTCATGTGAATTAAAGAATGAGTTACTTCACTGTAATGATTAGAAAATAAATAATCTATAATTTCTTTTATCTTTTTATTCATTGAAATAATATTTTCTTTATTTCCACCTACATAACAATTTAAATTTTCTATTTGATTGAGATCCATATAGATATTTTCTAAAGCCTTATTTGATATAGAAGTTATTACTGTTAAATTATTATAATCTGTATCAAAAAATAAATGATTTAAAGTTCTTTTAACAATGTTATTAGCTATTAAACTTTTTATTAAAGTTGTTTTACCTGTTCCAGGTGCTCCAATAACAGATACTAAATCTTCATTATTTTGATTATGTTTTAAAACTTCAAACTGTCCTTTACTAAGACTATTTTTTTCTGTATCAGAACCAAAAAAAGAATTATTCAATTGTTTAACTGTTGAATGATTAATTAAATATTTTTTTAATAAATTACTTGGATTATTCTTTAAATTCATATAGTTATTTTTAATATAAAAAAGTTCTTCAAAATTAAAAAATAAAAGTAAAGGATCTTTTTTTTCTATATCTGGAAATGAGATATCTAATAAAGGATTTTTATCTATTTCCATAATTTTTTTATAAGCTTGTTTTAAAGTATTTAATTTTTGTAAATCTTTTTTTGATTTTAATATAATTGTTGATTGAGCTAATTCTTCTAAAGAAGATCCTATATCATTTAAATTAGAAAGAAATACTGTTGATATTAAAAGATTATTAAAAACTATTTTATCTGAATAATCAATATTAATAAAAAACGGTCTTTCTTTAAAATCATGTCTTAGAAGTCTTTTCTTTAAGTAAGTTAGGTTAAGTATAACTAAAGGTAAATAAAGTGTCTTAGAATCCTCTTCAAAGTATATTTTTATATATATAGGAGATAATAGTAAATGATTTTTATCAATAAGTAATTCATATTCAATTTTTTTTTCTAAAAATTCAATCTTTCTCTCTTCTGATTTTCTATCAAATCCTGTTTGATCTAAAATAAAATTTATTTCAGCTAATCTAGATTCTTCGTCTTCTTTTGAAAGTTTTAAATTTTTAGTCCATTTTACAGGTGAAATACCTTTTGGACCAATAAGAAAGTCTCTGAATGATTCAGTGATCTTAAAAGAAAATCCTGTTTGAGAAAATTTGATATCTTCTAAAGAAATATGTTTTTGAGGAAATGTTTCTTCACTATCTTTTTTTTCATAAAACATTTTTGTTACTGATTCGTACTCTGTACATTTTTGATAAAAATCAAGTATATTATTTAATGTGTAATTATTCATGTATTATATTTTAACAGAAAAAAAGAAATTTTCCATTAAAACGTAGTAAAAAGCTATTTTTGAAGAATATTTTCTATTTTTTTAAGTAAATTATTAAAATCTTCAAGTCCAGATTTAAATAAATGACCTATATTTGAATTTTTAATATATTCAGTTATAGACAAATTTTCTTCCATTGCATTTTTAAATAATTTTGTTTTTCTTATTGAAACAATTTCAGTTTTTGGAAAGTGGTAATAAATTACTTTTTTTATATCTATTAAATCTTTTTCATTTTCTATCATATTTGCAACTAATATATGTTTTTTATTTTGAACTTTTTTTAAGGCTTCTAATGCTCTTAAAACTGAGTTAGCGTCATTTATTACAGGAATAATAATTAAATCTATTTGATTTAAAATATTTTCAATATATTCACTTTTGAAACCACCAAAATCATAAATTGTATTATCTCTTAAAGGAATATCTTTTGTAAACATAGTTCCATTTAATTTTAATATTGCTGTTGAAGAATCATTTGTAATAAATTTGTAATTTAAATATTTAGCTACAGAATAAGCTAATGTAGTTTTCCCTACACCGCCTTTTGTTTGATAGAAGCAAGCATTCATTAAAAAACCTTTTTTGTTTTAATTTTAATATAAGTTTAATTAAAGATAACTTAATTAAGTGTTTTTAAAAAATCAACATTTAAAGACCAGGTATATAAAGAATTCTCTTTAAAATTATTCACTATATACTCTTCATATTCGTCAACTTGTTTATTTGAAAAATTGTTTATTTTTTGTAATCTATTTCTAGCTCTTGAATAGTTACCTTTCATGTTGGCTAAAAAGTAATGTTTAACTTCATGACAATAAATACATAAACCTTCTAATTTAACTAGTTTTTGCTCAGAAGTATTTCTATCATAAAACCATACTTCATGTAGATCTAATCCTCTATTAGGACTTGAATCACCACATATTTCACATTTATTATTTAAAGGAGTGAGAATTTTTTTTCTTAATGTTTCCCATTCTTTTTTAGATAACATGTATCTTAAATTTTTGTAGTGACTACTTTCAGGTACAACTTCTATTGGTAATTTTAGATTTAAATATATATTTTGCATAATTTCCTCTCACATTATGAAAAAGATAGCCTTAAAAAGCTATCTTAAAGATTTTTGAATTTTCTTTAGTTTGTTTAAAACCAAAGCTTTCATAAAATCTTTTTAAAATATTAAATGGTGTTCCTTTCCACTCCTCAGAAGCGTATAAGAAAACTTCTTTTATATCTTTTTCTTTTAATTTATGAATTATTTTATCCATAAAATACTTAGAAAGACCTGTACCTCTTTCTGTTTCTTTTATGAAAAATTCAACCATTAATACAGACTTATTATCTATAAAATTAATATTATTTTCTAATATTAAATCCATATCATAAGTCACCAAAGCATATGTTTTATCAAAAGAATCACCACTTTTTTGATATCTATCATATATATCTTTTTTATCAAAAGAAAAAAATATATCTTTAGCGGCGTCAACATATGTTTTTTCCTCTGTTTTTAATTTAAAGTTTTCAACTTTAATTTTTTTCATTTTTAAAATCCCTTTTTTCAAATTTATATATTGTTATAAGTTTGGTTTTTGTTTTAATATTATATAATATATTTTAGTGATTCTAATTTATAACTAAGTATTCTACATGAATTATTTACAAAGGAGACAATATGTTTTTACAAACAGACGTTAGCTTATTTCAGTCGACATTATCGGCTAAAAAAAGTGTTGAAAAGTTTAAAGAAAAAGGTTTTGATAAAGTTGTATTAGCAGATACTAATCTGTCAGCAGCTTTAACATTTTATGGAGCTTGCAAAGGAGCTCAAATTATGCCTATTATTGGTGTACAAAATACATTTGAAGGTGTAAAATATTTATTTATTGCACACAATCAAAAAGGTTATTCTGTATTAACAGAAGCTGAAACTAAAGGTTATAATGAAAGTATATTTTCAAATGAAAATATTACAGCTGTTGCTTTGGATATTGTTTCTATGAATGCAGAAATAAAATCTGTTTATGGTGCTTTAAAACAAGAAGTTAAATTGATTGACCAAGCTATTAATCACAGATTAAAAGAAAAAACAACAATTATTCCTGTTTCAATAGCAAATGCTGCAAAAGAAGAAGATTATTTTACAATTGCTTCTATGAAAGCTGTTGAGAATAAATCTTCTTATGAGGAAGAAATTGCTGCTGGTAATGTAGTTATTTCAACTATTCAATATCCAGAATTTTTTCAAAATGAAGTTTTAGAATCTATCCTATCAAAATGTGTAAATGATTATACATTTGGTAATCCAGTTCCACCTTCATTTAAATTTTGTGACGAAGTAGGTAAAGAATATGGAGTTGAAAATCCAACAAATGATTCTTTATTTGAACATTTAGCTAAATTAGGTTTAGCTAAAAGATTTGAAGGAAAAGAAATTCCTGCTAATTATGCTGAACAACTAGACTTTGAAATAAAAGTTATTCAAGGCATGAAATTTGCAGGATACTTTTTAATAGTTTGGGATTTCATTAACTATGCAAAAAGAAATGATATTCCAGTAGGTCCAGGAAGAGGTTCTGCTGCAGGAAGCTTAGTTGCTTACTCTTTAGAAATTACTGACTTAGATCCATTACCTTATGGATTACTATTTGAAAGATTCTTAAATCCAGACAGAATTTCTTTTCCAGACGTTGATATTGACTTTTGTCAAGAAAGACGTGAAGAAGTTATTCAATACGTAATTGACAAATATGGTATTGATAATGTTGGACAAGTTATTACTTTTGGAAAACTTGCTGCTAAAGCTGCTGTTAGAGACGCTGCTAGAGTTATGAATGCACCTTTATATTTAGCTGATAAATTAGCTAAAATGGTTCCTGAAAAACCTGGTATGACTTTAAAATTGGCTGAAGAATCTATTGGAGAAGAATTGAAAAATATCTTTAAAGAAGATTTTATTGCAGAAAAAGTTTGGTCAAAAGCTTTAAAAATGGAAGGTTTAAAAAAGAACCAAGGTGTTCATGCTGCTGGATTAGTTATTTCAAATGACGAAATCTACAATAGAGCTCCTGTTTATAATGTTAATGGTGTTAATGTTTGTGGTTATGAAGGTGGTTATTTAGAAGACGTAAATCTTGTTAAATATGACTTTCTTGGATTAAAAACTTTAACTGTTATTGATAAAACAAAAAAATCTATTTTAAAACAAACTGGAAAAATTATTGATTTCACAAAAGAAAATATAAATGATCCTGCTGTTTATAAATATATCTCAACAGGAAATACTTCTGGTTTATTCCAAATAGAATCTCCTGGTATGCAAGACTTAGCAAAAAGATTACAACCGTCAAATTTTGAGGAAGTAACAGCAATGTTAGCATTATATAGACCAGGTCCAATGGAAGCTGGTATGTTAGAGAGTTTTATTAATAGAAAACATGGTAGAGAAGAAGTTTCTTATTTCTTTGATTCTATGACAGAAGCATTAAAACCTATTTTGGAGCCTACATATGGTCTTATTGTTTATCAAGAACAAGTTATGCAAATCGTTAGAGCAATCGCAGGATTCTCTCTTGGTGAAGCTGACTTAGTTAGAAGAGCAATGGGTAAAAAGAAAATCGAAGAAATGACTAAAATTTCTAAAGATTTCGTAGCTAGAGCTGTAACAAAAGGTTATAAAGAAAATGAAGCTGCAGAATTATTCAACTTGATTGAAAAATTTGCTGGATATGGTTTTAATAAATCACACTCAGCAGCTTATGCACTTGTAACTTTCTATACAGGTTTCTTAAAATACTATTATCCAGTACACTTTATGGCTAACTTAATAAACTCTGATATTACAAATACAGATAAATTAGTAGCTTATGTTGCAGAATGTAAAAATCTAGGTATTGAATTAACAAAACCAGATATTTGTACTTCAACAGTTGAGTTTACTCCAATTGAACAAGATAAAAAAATTATCTTTGGATTAAAAGCAGTTAAAGGTGTTGGTGCTGGTGCAGAAAATCTAATAAACGCTGCAAATGAAGTTAAATCTCAAAATGGTAGTATTTATGACTTATTTTTATTAACTCAAAGAGATATCGAAAAAGAAATTTTAGGTATTGAAAAAGAAATTAATAAAACAGCGAAAGAAAAAGAATCTTTAGAGAAAAAAGGTCTTGCAGCTGTAACAAAAGTTAATGAATTGAATCAAAAACAAACATTAAAAGAGTTAACAGCAGCTCAACTAAAAACTTTAGCAACAAATAATGCTTTAGTAACAGAATATCAAACTGCTTTAATTCAGAATAAAGGTAAATTAGAAATATTAAATAAAAATTTAACTAACTTAAAAAATGAAGCTAACTCTACTAATGAAAAATTAGATAAAAGAGTAGTTGAAGCTTTAGCTGAAGTTGGGGCATTTGATTCGTTTAATGTAACTAGAAAAGACTTATTAGATAATTTAGAATCTTTCTTAAATTATAAAACTATTAAAGAAGTTATGTTAACAAATAAAGATTTTTCTATTGCTAAAAAAATTTCTTTAGAAAAAGAAAGAGTAGGTTTAATTATTAGCTCTGTTTATGAAGATAGCGTTAAAAATAAGATTATGCAATATGACATTCCTGTAGATATGCCAATAGGTGTATTAATAGGTAAAGAAATTAGAAATAAAAAAGCTGGTGGTCAATTTTTTGATTTAAAAATTTTAACTCCAGAAGGAGACGTTGTTTCTGCGTCAGATTTTAATGATTTAGGTTCTAAGTTTGAAGTTGGAGATTTAATTTCTATGTTTATCAGAATTAATGGTAAATATATTAATGTATCAAAAATTCAAAAGCTAACAGATAAAATTCTAGAGTCTTATCCAAAGAAAACAATAGTTACAAAAATAACTATCTTTGATAATATTACAGAAAACATTAAAAATGCAGCAAGAGTAGAAGTTTATGATTTAGACGGAACTTTAGTTGCAATACTAAAAAAGAGAGTAGCTTAGGCTATCTCTTTTGCTTATAGTGAACATAATTATCTTCCAAAAAATTCTTCTTGTTTAACTAAACCTATTTGATCTTCAATTAAATCTTCTGTTTTACCATTATTTTTTACTAATGATTTTTTATAAATATATACAGGCAATAAAACGTCACCATAATCACTTTTTTCTAAAAAATCAGTAGACATTTTAACAGTAGTTGCCATTATTGTAATTTGTTCACTTGTATTCCATGTATAAGAACAAAAGTTATATCTAAACATTACATTAGAATTATGTTGAATTTGTTTATCAAAAATAAATTTTTCATAAATATTATCATTATTCATATCTTGTAATACACCACTACAATTTTTTGAATTAATTTCATTTTTATGTTCAGCTAATATTTTTCTAATATTATCTTCTAACCAAGAAGTTTTTTCTATAGCTTGTAAGAATTCTCTATTTCTAGCATAATTTGGCTGTGAATCTGTATTTTTATCAAGTATAGAACCAGTATCAGTATTTACGTCACTAAACCATAAGCTAAGTAAATAAACACCTAATATCAATGAAACAAAAGTTAAGATTTTTTTTAATTGTGGAGACATGTAAACCTACTATTTTAAAATTTAAAATAGTATTTTACATTAAAAAGAGAGAAAAATATATTTATGAGAAGAGGATTATTCCTCTTCGTCATTTCCTTCTACAGTAGCTTCAATCTCTTCTGTATCTGTTACAGTTGTATCTTCTGTATCTTCAACTTCATGGTCAGCTTTTATACTATAAACTAGTTTATCACTATCATTTAAAGTCATTAATTTAACACCTTTAGTTGTTCTATCTGTAACTCTAATAGTTCCTAAATCTATTCTATTTACAATACCTGCTTCCGTGATAGAGATTAAATCTTTATCTTCATTTGAATTCCAAGCAATAATAGAAGCTAAATCACCAGATTTTTTAGTTGTTTGCATACAAATAACACCAACTCCAGCTCTTGCTTGAGATTTAAAATCAGCCGCTAAACTTACTTTTGCTTGTCCATATTCACTAATAGTAACAACATTATCATTATCTTCAACTAAAGAAGAACCAATAACAATATCATTTAATTTTAATCTAATACCAATAACACCTTGAGTAGATCTTCCAGTTTGAGATACTTCACTTAAATTAAATTTTATAGCTTTAGCATTTTTAGTTGCAATTAAAATATCTTCTGTACCATTTGCAATTTCTGTGCTAACAACGTAATCATTGTCTTTTAAATTAATTCCATTAACACCAACTTTTCTTAAAGCACCAGTATATTCTGATAATTTAGTTTGTTTGATATTACCACTAGCTGTAATCATAATTAAGTTTTTAGAGTCACTTAATTCTTCTGCTTCAACAACATTAACAATTTTTAATTCGTCAGAACTTAATTCGAAAATGTTTTTAATGAAACTACCTCTATTTGAATCAGGAACATTAAATGCTTTAGAACCATATACTTGTCCATTATTCATAATAAATAATAAAACTGAATGTGAATGTGTTTTAAACATTTTTTCAACAAAGTCACCCTCTGTTAATTCAATTCCTTTTTTACCTTTTGTTCCTCTATTTTGTCTATTGATAATTTTTTCAGGAACTCTTTTTACATAACCTTTATGAGTTACATAAATAATACAATCTTCTTTTGGAATTAAATGCTCTACACTAACACTATTTAATTCATTTTTAATTTCTGTTTGTCTTGGTTTACCGATAAATTTTTCAACTTCAATAATATCTGTATCTATGATTTGATATCTGTATGATTCAGTTGTTAAAATTTTAGTTGCTTCGATAACAATTTTTTCTAATTCTTTAGCTTCATTAACCAAAGTATCTTTTTCCATACTTGTTAATCTACTTAATCTAATATTTAAAACTGAGTTAGCTTGAATTTCACTAAATTCAAATTTTTCTATTAAATTAGCTTTTGCTGTATCAAATTCTTTTGAACTTTTAATAATAGCAATGATTTCGTCAATATGATCTAAAGCTTTTAATAAACCTTCGATAATATGCAATCTAGCTTCTGTTGAATTTTTAATATGTTCCCATTTTCTAATTAAAAGTTCCATTTTAAAATCAAGATATCTTTCTAAAATAGTTAAAATACCATATTCTTTTGGAGCATAACCAAGACCTGTTTCTTTTTGAATTAAATCAATAACAATAGAGAAATAAGATACAGAAGTATCAAATCCAGTATTTTTAATAATATAGCTCCAAACAACTTCTGGATCCCAACCAGATTTAATTTCTATAACAACTCTAATATCTTTAGTAGATTCGTCTCTAATATTAGAAATACCAGCTAAAACTTTATCGTCTTTAGAATTCTTTTTAAGATTAACTAATTCGTCAATTAAAGAAGATTTTTTCTTCATAAAAGGAATTTCTGTAATTACAATAGCAACTTTATTTTTTGTAATGTTTTCAACATGGTGTTTAGATCTTATTCTTAAAGAACCTCTACCTGTTTTAATAATATCTAACATAGAGCCTGTATTATAAACAATACCACCAGTAGGGAAATCTGGAGCTGGAATAACAGATAAAATTTCTTCTGCTGTTGTAGTTACATTAGCTAATCTATTTTTAACTACTAATCTTAAAGCATTCATTACTTCAGTTGAGTTATGAGGTAAGATAGAAGTAGCCATACCAACAGCAATACTTCCCGCAGGAACACCATTAATTAAAATATTTGGGAATGGAGCAGGTAAAACAACAGGTTCTTTTTCAGTTCCGTCATAGTTATTTACTGAATCAACAATTTCTTTATCTATATCTCTAAACATAAATGAACCAAATTTAGTAAATCTTGCTTCGGTATTATGATTAATTAATCCATTACATACGAATGAATGACAAGAACTATCAACTTTTATAGAATAAACTGTTTGTTGCTCATTTTCTTTTACTACAGATTCAACTTCTGCAAAGTAATAATTATTATATACAGTATCTTCGATTAAAGCTTTTAAATCAGCTGATTCAATTTCGCTTAAAATAGTTTTTAAGTTTGCATTTAATGAAGAATATCTATCAAAATTATTTTTTGTTAAATAAGCTGATTTATTGTTTGCTCTAACATAATCACTTAAATAAGGAATATAATCTTTGCTTAATGAACCAGTTGATTTTTCATTATTTCTTCTTCTAACTTCATTTGATAAAATAGTTTCAGATAATTCTTTTTTAATTGTTGCAAAACCAATTTTGATTAAGAAATTTAAAATATTTTCATATGATTGAACAACTAATCTTCTAATTTCACCGTCTTTTCTATTTTTTGAAATAACACCAAAATTTAATAAAAGAATTTGAATATCTTTTAATAAAAGATTACTTTTTGAAGTATATGTTAAATTAATTTGATTTTTATCTTCAACAAAAGAAATACTTCCGTCACCTTCAAATAGATAGCTTAAAAAGATTTTTTGGATATCTTTATTTCCTCTTAAAATAGATTCTGGAATTCTTTTAACTTCTGATTTTTTTCCTGTAATTTCATTAAATAAATCACTAGTAAAGAAACTATGTTGTTTGTTTTGTAAATCAAATTCATAAATAGTTTTTCCAGAACTTAAACTTCTTGAAGTAGTATAAATAGTACCACTATAATTTTCTTCAAATGCTTTTATAAAATTATTAAAATAAGTAATATCTGTATTACAGAAAGTAACTCTTTTATCAGAACAAGAACCCTCAGATACTAAACAACCAGCAATAATTGCATTATTAATATCAAAACTAGACGATTTATCAGTATTATATAAATCAGTTCTATCAATAATAATAAAATCATTAGTTGTAATTTCAGGTAATAATTTCCAAGAAACAGAAGGTTTTCCTTCTTCATTTTTAGTCCAAACTAATACAGGGTGATTAATACTTCCTGAAACAGTAAATCCGTCTTTTGTTGTTAAAGTATAAATATCATGTAAACCTGAATTAAAAAATTTAACAGCTTTATTAACTTTTTTATTTACAGATAAGATATCTAAATCTATATCACAATCAATACCATTTGCAATTGAATCAAGTCTTACTAAAGAACCATTAGCTAATTTAACTAAAGAATCACCAGTTAAACAATATCTCATTGCTGCTGGGCTGTCTCCGTCAATTGATCCCCAGTTACCTTGACCGTCAATAAAAGGATTATTATTTTTCCAAGGTTGAGACATACCAACCATTGTATCATATACTGCAACGTCACCATGTGGGTGATATTTACCAATACAATCTCCTACAATTCTAGCTGATTTTTTATGTGCACCTGAATGACTAATACCTAAAGCTTTCATTGAATGCAAAATTCTTCTTTGAACTGGTTTTAAACCGTCTCTTAAATCTGGAATTGATCTTCCTAAAATAACAGAACCTGCATAATCAATAAATGCTTTTGTAGCAACTTCATTAATAGAAGCTGAATCTTTATGTTTATAGTTAGAAGAAACATATCCTCCAAATAATCTTTCATATTTTTCGAAATCAGAAAGACCGTCAGGTACTACCATATTTATATCTTTTTCACCAAAAGAATCTAATTCTGCTGTTTCTTTTTTATCACAAATATCCGTTTCTGCTATTGAATCAAATAAGCTTTTTTCTTTCATTTTATCTCCATTATTTTTTAAATTACTGTATTCTATTATAAAAATACTTAAATATTAATTAAATTTTCGTCTATTTAACATTTTGCTTCCATAATAGAATTTTTCAAATGTATAATATAGAAAACCACCAACTATTCCTCCTAAATGAGCATACCAAGCAATTGGTATATGTGCAATAAAAACAATTATATGAAATATAATAACATTAGCATAAAAAGATTTCATTTCATTTGTAATTAAAGACATATATATGTATAAACCAAAAATAGCTCCTGAAGCACCTAGTACATACATATATAAATAATCTTGTGAATGAATTGAATTTATACTATCTATTTGATAATAAATTTTAAAAAAATAAATAAAACCTATAGAAAAAATAGAACTTAATAAACCAGATACAATAAATAACTTTAAGTATCTTTTTCTAGATATTAATGGTTCTAATATATAC
>JACCDQ011892509.1_pt1 | contig 27389 bp, 20 predicted proteins | sample 7446031 | NCBI WGS metagenome assembly JACCDQ01 (sample SAMN15323442, study PRJNA562643) | freshwater metagenome | isolation source: river surface water | place: USA:Blue River Watershed | collected 2017-08-17 | reverse complement strand
CTTGACGCCATTGACGTCGCGGAAAAGCACGCGAGGTTTGGACACCGCCAGCTCGTAGCCTTCGCGGCGCATGTTCTCCAGAAGGATGGTCAGGTGCAATTCGCCACGGCCCGCCACTTCAAACACGCCGTCTTCGCCGGTTTCACGTACGCGCAGGGCCACGTTGTGCTGCAGCTCCTTTTGCAGGCGGTCCCAGATCTGGCGGCTGGTGACGTACTTGCCTTCACGACCGGCCAGCGGCGAGGTGTTCACGCAGAAGTTCATGGTCAGGGTGGGCTCATCCACTTTGAGCATGGGCAACGGTGCGGGGTTGACCGGGTCGGTCACGGTCACGCCAATGCCGATCTCGGCAATGCCGTTGATCAGCACGATGTCGCCGGGGCCTGCTTCTGTGACCTGCACACGGTCCAGGCCCTGGAAGGTCAGGACCTGGTTGACACGGCCCTTGATGCTGTTGCCGTCCGGGCCTTCCATCACGAGCACATCCATGCCAGGCTTGACCTTGCCCTGGCTCACACGGCCCACGCCAATGCGGCCCACGAAAGTGGAGAAGTCCAGTGCGGAGATCTGCAGTTGCAGGGGGGCGTCAGGGTTGCCCTGGTTCGGGGGCACGTGCTTAAGCACGGTGTTGAACAGGGCCGACATGTCGGGGCCCCACTGCTCGCCGGGGGCGCCTTCTTCCAGAGACGTCCAGCCGTTGATGCCTGAGGCGTACACCACGGGGAAGTCGAGCTGCTCATCGGTGGCACCCAGCTTGTCGAACAGGTCAAAAGCGGCGTTGACGACCTTGTCGCAATTGGCACCCGGCTTGTCCACCTTGTTGACCACCACGATGGGCTTGAGGCCCAGCGCCAGGGCTTTCTTGGTCACGAAGCGGGTCTGGGGCATCGGGCCTTCTTGGGCGTCGATCAGCAGCACCACGCCGTCCACCATGGACAGGGCGCGTTCGACTTCACCGCCGAAGTCCGCGTGGCCGGGGGTGTCCACGATGTTGATGTGGGTGCCTTCCCAGGACACGGCGCAGTTCTTGGCCAGGATGGTGATGCCGCGCTCGCGTTCGATGGCGTTGTTGTCCATCACGGTGTCCACGACTTTTTCGTGGTCGGCAAAAGTGCCCGACTGGCGCAGCAGCTGGTCCACCATGGTGGTTTTGCCGTGGTCAACGTGGGCGATGATGGCGATGTTGCGAATTTGCTTGCTCATGGTTGCTTCCAATATCAGGCCAGCGCAGGGGCTGGCGAACTTTCCAGAACTTGTTGAATTTCAAGGGGGCTGAGCAGCCGCGTCGGGATCAGCTCTCCCCCCTGTGTGTGGGCAGTGCCCAGCAGGGCCCGGGGTTCTTCACCGTAGACACGCACCTGCGGCATGTCGGGCCAGGCACCACGCCGGCGCAAGCCGGACAGGAACCTGCTGGCATTGTCGGCATCCAGTGTGACGGTTGTGTGGTCCTGCATCAGGCAGTCGACCGCTTGCAGAGCCTGCAGACGCTCGCCCTCTTCCATCGCTTCGAGCTGTTCGAGTGTGATGCACTGGCTGGCCACAAATGGGCCGGTTTGCACACGGCGCAGCGCCGTCAGGTGGCCTCCGCAGCCCAGGGCTTCGCCGATGTCTTCACCCAGCGTGCGGATGTAGGTGCCTTTGCTGCAGGCCACGCGCAGGCGCAGCTGCGGCTCATCGCCCTGCAGCTGCAAGTCCAGCAACTCCAGATCGTGGATCACCACATCACGGGCTTCGCGTTCGACGGTTTCGCCCTCTCGGGCGTATTCATAAAGGGCCTTGCCGTCCTTCTTGAGGGCGCTGTGCATGGGCGGCACCTGACGGATCGGGCCCATGAAGCGGTCCAGCACCTCAACCACTTGGCCAACCGAGCACGTGACGGGACGTTCTTCAATCACGTCGCCTTCGGCGTCTGCCGTGCGGGTCTTGCGCCCCAGGCGAACCGTGGTTTCGTAGGTTTTGTCAGCGTTGAGGTGCTGCTGGCTGAATTTGGTGGCTGCACCAAAACACAAAGGCAACACACCGGTGGCCAATGGGTCCAGGGTGCCGGTATGGCCCGCCTTTTCGGCCCGTAGCAACCACTTGACCTTTTGCAAGGCCTGGTTGCTGGAAAAACCGAGGGGTTTGTCGAGCAGGATCACCCCATGCACGGGGCGACGCTGCACCCGTGCACGAGGAGCAGCTGTCATGTCAGTCGCTGTCCTTGCTGCGAGAGGCCACGGCCTTGGCGATGAGCGCGTTCATGTCGGATGCACGTTCGGTGGTGCGGTCAAACACAAAATGCAGCGTCGGCACGGTGTGGATGTGCAGGCGCTTGAACAGGCCGTTGCGCAGGAATCCCGCAGCAGCATTCAGACCTTGTGTGGCTTCTTCCGGGTTGCCCGTCAGCAGGCTGAAGAACACCTTGGCGTGGGCATAGTCCGGCGTCACCTCGACGGCGTTGATCGTGACCATGCCCACCCGTGGGTCCTTGAGCTCGCGCGCGATCAGCTCCGACAGATCGCGCTGGATCTGGTCGGCGACGCGGTAGCCGCGGTTGGGGACGGAAGAAGCCTTGCGCGGCATTACAGCGTTCTCGCAATTTCCTTGATCTCAAAGAATTCGAGCTGGTCGCCCTCTTTGATGTCGTTGTAGTTCTTGAGCTTGATACCGCACTCGAAGCCTTCCTTGACCTCGCGCACGTCGTCCTTGAGGCGCTTGAGCGATTCGAGTTCACCGGTGTAGATGACCACGTTGTCGCGCAGCAGGCGGAAACGCGAAGAACGCGTGACCATGCCGTTGGTGACCATACAGCCGGCCACGGTACCGATCTTGGACGCCACGAACACGGTGCGGATCTCGGCGTTGCCGATGACTTCTTCCTTCTGTTCGGGTGCCAGCATGCCGGACATGGCGGCTTTGAGCTCGTCTACAGCGTCGTAAATGATGTTGTAGTACTTGACCTGAACATCGTTGCCTTCGGCCAGCTTGCGCGCACCGGCATCGGCACGCACGTTAAAGCCGATGACCAGGGCCTTGGAGGCGATGGCCAGGTTGATGTCGGATTCGCTGATGCCGCCCACACCGGTGTAGACCATCTGCACGCGAACTTCGTCGGTCGAGAGCTTGAGCAGCGAAGCGGCCAGGGCCTCCTGCGAGCCTTGCACGTCGGCCTTGAGCACGATGGGCAGGGTCTTGACTTCGCCCGCCTGCATGTCGGCAAACATGTTTTCCAGTTTGGCGGCTTGCTGCTTGGCCAGCTTGGTGTTGCGGAACTTGCCAGCACGGTAGGTCGCGATTTCGCGGGCACGGCGCTCGTCGGTCATCACCATGAAGTCGTCACCGGCCTGCGGCACTTCGGCCAGGCCCTGAATCTCGACCGGGATGGACGGACCAGCTTCCTTGGTGGGTTTGCCGTTTTCGTCGAGCATGGCGCGCACGCGGCCATAGGTCTGACCGGCCAGCACCACATCGCCGACCTTGAGCGTGCCGGACTGCACCAGCACAGTGGCCACAGAGCCACGGCCCTTGTCCAGACTGGCTTCAATGACCAGACCCTTGGCGGCGGCATCCACCGGCGCCTTGAGTTCCAGCACTTCGGCCTGCAACAACACGTGCTCAAGCAGGTCATCCACACCCATGCCGGTCTTGGAAGACACGGCCACGAAGGGGGATTCACCGCCAAACTCCTCGGGGACCACCTCTTCGGCGATCAGTTCGGCTTTCACCTTCTCGATGTTGGCTTCGGGCTTGTCGGCCTTGGTCATGGCGACCACGATCGGCACACCGGCGGCTTTCGCGTGCTTGATGGCTTCCTTGGTCTGAGGCATGACGCCGTCATCGGCCGCACACACCAGGATGACGATGTCGGTGGCCTGCGCACCACGGGCACGCATGGCCGTGAAGGCCTCGTGACCGGGGGTGTCGAGGAAGGACACCATGCCACGCGGGGTTTCCACGTGGTAAGCACCGATGTGCTGTGTGATGCCGCCGGCTTCGCCTGCGGCCACTTTGGCACGACGGATGTAGTCCAGCAACGAGGTCTTGCCGTGGTCGACGTGACCCATCACGGTCACAACCGGCGCGCGCGGCAGGGCTTCTGCCTGGGTCGCGCTGGCTTCTTCCTCGGTGAAGGCTTCCGGATCGTCCAATGCAGCCACAACAGCCGTGTGGCCCAGCTCTTCCACCACGATCATGGCGGTGTCCTGGTCCAGCGACTGGTTGATGGTGACCATCTGGCCAAGTTTCATCAGTTGCTTGATGACTTCGGAGGCCTTGATGGACATTTTGTGGGCCAACTCCGAGACGGTGATCGTCTCGGGCACGTGCACTTCAATGACGCGCGCTTCTTGTGGAGCGGCTTGCTGCTGCTCGTCGCGGTCATGGTGCCCCTTGCGGCCCTTGGGACCAGAGCGCCAGGCGTTGCGGCCCACACCGCCGGTGGCGTCGCCACGGGTTGGAATGGCTTTTTTCTTGGCCGGATCACCGGCCCAGCTGGACGACAGCTTGGCCGATTTGACTTCCTTGCCGCCACCTGCAGGCTGCGAGCCAGGGGCCGCTGCAGAACGTGTACCTGCACCGGGTGTGCCAGCAGGCTTGTGCAGCGTGCCTTTGACGGCTGGTTTGACCTCGGTCTTGGGTTCTTCTTTCTTCGCCACCAACACCTTTTTGGGTGCATTCATCATGGTGCGAATGGCTTCGGCTTCGGCCAAAGCCTTGCGGCGGCGCTCTTCGAGCTCCTTGGCGCGGGCAGTTTCTTCGTCGGCGCGCGCCTTGGACTCGGCTGCAGCCTTGGCTGTGGCCTCTTCGCGGGCACGCTTGTCAGCTTCGGCCTTGTCAGCCGCATCGCGGGCTGCCAAGTCATCGGCAGGGGACTTGGTTGCCTGAGCTGCTGCGTTGATGCTGGCGGCTTCGGCGCGGGCACGGGCTTCGCGTTCGTCACGGCTTGGACCGGCGGCGTCTTCGGAGGGCGCCTGTGCGGCAGCGCGATCGGCTGCCTCGGTTTCGGCTTTTTGACGGGCCTCTGCCTCTTCGCGAAGGCGGCGCTTCTCAGCCAGCTCTTCTTCCTGACGTCTGATCAATTCGGCCTGACGGCGAGCTTCTTCCTCGCGACGGGCCAGCTCAGCATGGTCAATGACCGGCTCGGTGGGCTCGATGGCGGCTGCCGCAGCAGTGGGTTCATCGTCGCGCTTGATGAGGGTGCGCTTCTTGCGCACTTCCACCTGGATGGTCCGTGCTTTGCCCGTGGCGTCGGCTTGCTTGATCTCGGTGGTGGACTTTTTGGTCAGCGTGATCTTTTTGCGCTCGCCAGTGCCATGGCTGGCCTGAAGGTAGGACAGCAACATCTGCTTGTCAGCTTCTGTGAGCGCATCGGATGCGGACGATTTGGCAACCCCTGCCGAGCGCAGTTGCTCCAGCAAGGTGTCGGCGGGTTTTTTGAGTTCAGTGGCGAACTCGGCGACGGTGGTACTGGTCATATTGGCTTCAAACCTCCATCGATTCAGGCTTGGCCCGCAGTGAACCAATGTTCACGGGCTTTCATGATCAGGGTCGTGGCTTCTTCAGCACTTTGACCGGTGATGTCGGTGAGTTCGTCTGTGGCCAGGTCGGCCAGATCGTCGCGTGAATGCACGCCAGCTTCGGCCAGCTTGGCAATCAGTTCGGAGCTCAGACCTGGCAAGTCGCGCAGGTCCTGCGACACGTCTTCCACACTCTCTTCGCGGGCGATTTCCATCGTCAGCAAAGCGTCCTTGGCTCGGGCGCGCAGTTCATTGACGGTGTCTTCGTCGAAGGCTTCAATCTCGAGCATTTCCTGCAGCGGCACGTAGGCCACCTCTTCCAAGCTGGTGAAACCTTCTTCGATCAGGATGTCGGCGATTTCTTCGTCCACATCAAGCTTTTCCATGAACAGGGCGCGGGTGGCCGTGGTTTCCTCAGCCTGCTTTTGCGCCGACTCGGCCGCGTCCATGATGTTGATCTTCCAACCCGTCAGCTCAGAGGCCAGGCGCACGTTTTGACCACCACGCCCAATGGCGATGGCCAGGTTTTCCTCGTCGACCACCACGTCCATGGCGTGCTTTTCTTCATCCACCACGATGGACTGCACATTGGCCGGAGCCAAGGCGCCAATCACAAACTGGGCAGGGTCATCGCTCCAGAGCACGATGTCGACACGCTCGCCTGCCAATTCGTTGGTGACGGCGTTCACACGGGTGCCGCGCACGCCCACGCAAGTGCCGATCGGGTCCACACGCTTGTCATGCGAAATCACGGCGATCTTGGCACGAGAACCCGCGTCGCGGGCACAGGATTTGATCTCCAGCAGGCCTTGCTCAATCTCGGGCACTTCCTGGCGGAACAGTTCGATCATGAACTCGGGGGCCGAACGCGACAAGATGATGGGCGCACCGCGCAGGGTCAGGTCCACTTCCATGATCATGGCGCGCACGCGGTCACCATTGCGCAGGTTTTCCTTGGGAATCATCTCCCCACGGCGCAGACGGCCTTCGACGCGGCCAGATTCACAGATGATGTCGCCTTTGTCCATGCGCTTGACGGTGCCAACAAAGATCTTCTCGCCACGGGCCATGAATTCGTTGAGCAGCATTTCGCGCTCGGCGTCACGGATTTTTTGCAGGATCACTTGCTTGGCCGCCATGGCGCCAATGCGGCCGATCGGCAAAGATTCGACCTGCTCTTCGATGTACTCACCAACCTCGACATCGGCCACGCGTTCTTGCGCGTCCATCAGCATCTCTTCGGCGTCCGGGTTCTGCAGGCCCGCATCGTCGGGCACCACCAACCAACGGCGGAAGGTCTCGTAATCCCCCGCATCGCGGTCGATGGCCACGCGGATGTCCACTTCGCCTTCGTACAGCTTTTTGGTGGCTTGGGCCAGAGCGGCCTCAACGGCACCAAAGACGACATCGCGCTCAACGTTCTTCTCGCGCGAGATGGCTTCCACCAGCATCAACAATTCGCGGTTCATGACTCGACTCTCCTGTTCCATCTGCCCCAACGGGACCAACCATTCAATACCTTCCTGACCTTCGGTCAGGACTGTTGCCTGGGCTTGCGCCCCTTGAAATCCACCACGGGTGCCAGACGCACCTCGCGCAATTCATCCAATGTGAACCCCAGCACCTGCACCGGCGCGGGCGCCCTTTTCTTGCTCACGCGCGCACCGGGTTTGACCTCTGGTTCGTCGCTCCAGACGATCTGCCAACCACTGCCAGCGGCATCGCGCTCCAGCGTGCCGCGAAATTTTTTGCGGTTGGCGTTTACCAAACCACCCGCAGCCTCGCCCATGGGTGCTTTGAGCGTGATGTCGACCAGCTCGCCAGCAAAACGTTCAAAATCCTGTTCGTGTCGCAACGGCCGGTCAATGCCGGGCGAGGACACTTCGAGGCGGCGGTATTCCACCCCGTCGACTTCCAGCGCAAATTGCAGCTGGCGGGTCACTTTTTCGCAGTCTTCCACCGTCACATACTGGTCGTCCAGGGACTCGGAGGTCCAGGGCAGATCAATGGTGATGCGCAGCAGTCCCCCGGCAGAGCGCTCGATCTCCACCAGGTCATAACCCAGTCCGGTCACGGTCTCGTTGACGATTTGCTGCAAGCTCACTGGTTCGGGTTTTCCAGGCTGTTCAATGGATTGACCAAAAAAAACGGGCGGTGAGAACCCGCCCGTTTGGTCGTGAAGCCAATATTTTAGCCCAAAAATCAGGCTAAGTGCGTGATATTCAAGAAGAAACCGCCTCGGCGCAGGCAGTTTTGGGGTACGGACACGGCACAATCGGCACCCATGTGCATCCAGGAGATTGTCGTTTGAATGCCCTCATCCGTTGGCTGGACTCGCACGCGGGTTCCCTGGTGCGCCACATGCGCTGGTCCTACCTGCCCCCCCTGATGGTTTACATGGCGGCCGGTGTACAGGGCCTGACCGGCATCGTGGGTACCTTTTATGTCAAAGAACACCTGGGGCTGTCGGCCGAGTTTCTGGCCTCGCTGGCTTTTTGGGCAGGCATCCCTTGGGTGCTCAAGATGCCGATTGGCCATTTGGTGGACATTTTCTGGCGCTTCAAGGCGGGCTTCATTGTGCTGGGTGCCAGCCTGATCGCTGCCAGTCTGCTCATCATGGCGGCCCTGGTTGGCCAGCGGGAGCCCATGGCATCGCTGTGGAGCGTGAACGCCTGGTTTGTTCTGGCCACCCTGCTCAGCCCCGTGGGTTACGTGCTGCAAGACGCCACGGCAGATGCCATGACCGTCGAAGCCGTGCCACGACACCACCCGGATGGCACCGCAGTCGACCCCGCCGCACTCAAGCAAATGCACACCACCATGCAAACTTTGGGGCGCGTGGCCATCGTGGGGGGCACAGTCATCGTGGCCCTGGTCAATCTGGGCATGTTTGCCGACGTGCAGGCGCTCACAGCCGCGCAAAAGACAGAGACTTACCGGAACCTTTACCTGATCGCCTTGGTCATCCCACTGCTGTCGGTGGCCGGATTGCTGGCGGCCCATCTGGTGCAACGCGCTCAATTGAGGCTGCACATGCAGCGTGGTCTGAGCCGCGCCCAGGCGCTGACCCTGCTGCACCCCGATCAAACCGGAGCCCACCCCAACCCAGCCTTGCTGAGCGGTAGCCTGGTGTTCGTGTTGCTCACCATCGGCATGGGCCTGTCAGGCTGGCGTTACAGCCAGGAGCTGATTTTTCTGGGCTCCATGAGCATCATCACCGTGCTCATGACCCGACTGGTGCGCGAACTGGAACCCTCAGCGCGACACACCTTGGTCGGTACCGCCTTGGTCATTTTCATGTTCCGTGCCGCGCCCAACAGTGGCCCGGGCGTGTCCTGGTGGATGATCGATGTGCTGGGTTTTGACCAACCCTTCTTTTCGGTGCTGTCCTTGATCGGCAGCACACTCGCGCTGGCAGGGATGTTCGCATTTCGCCGCTTCATGGCCGACCGCTCGATCTTCTATGTGGTGGGTCTGCTCACGGTGCTGGGCACCGTGCTGAGCTTGCCCACCCTGGGCATGAGCCTCGGGCTGCACGAATGGACTTCTGCCCGCACCGGTGGTTTGGTGGATGCACGGTTCATCGCCATGGTGGACACCGCACTGGAGTCCCCTTTGGGCCAGATCAGCATGATCCCCATGCTGGCCTGGATCGCCAATTCAGCACCAGTCCACCTCAAAGCCACGTACTTTGCGGTCATGGCCAGTTTCACCAACCTGGCCTTGTCGGCTGCGCAGCTGGGCACCAAGTACCTCAACCAGGTGTTCACCCTCACGCGTCAGGTGCGCGATGCCAGCGGTGCGGTGACCGTGCCGGCCAACTACGCCGACCTCAGTGACTTGCTGCTGAGCGCCCTGCTGATCGGCCTGCTGTTGCCACTGTCGGCCATCGCGCTGGCCCGCTGGCGTGGCTGGGGCAGCGCCTGAGGCCATTGGGCCTGTCCGTGCGACAATTTCGCCCAGATTTTTCCGAAAGATGACTTCCATGACAACAAAAACAGGTTTCCTCGCTGGCAAAAAGCTGCTGATCACTGGCGTGCTGTCCAACCGCTCGATCGCCTACGGCATCGCCAAGGCCTGCCACGCGCAGGGCGCTGAGCTGGCTTTCAGTTATGTGGGCGAGCGTTTCAAGGACCGCATCACAGAGTTCGCCGCCGATTTTGATTCCAAACTGGTGTTTGATTGCGACGTGGGCAGCGACGAACAGATCGACAAGCTGTTCAAAGACCTGTCGGGCACTTGGCCAAAGATCGATGGGTTTGTGCACGCCATCGGGTACGCACCACGCGAAGCCATTGCCGGCGACTTTCTCGATGGCCTGTCGCGTGAAGCCTTCAAGATTGCCCATGACATCAGCGCCTACAGCTTCCCGGCCATGGCCAAAGCGGCGCTGCCCTACCTGAACGACAACGCAGCGGTGCTGACCCTGTCTTATCTGGGCGCCATCCGAACCGTGCCGAACTACAACACCATGGGCTTGGCCAAGGCCAGCTTGGAAGCTTCGGTGCGTTACCTGGCTGAATCGCTGGGCTCACAAGGCCGTGGCCTGCGAGCCAACGGCATTTCTGCCGGCCCGATCAAGACCCTGGCCGCCAGCGGCATCAAGGGCTTCGGCAAAATCCTGTCGGTGGTCGCCGAGAACTCTCCAATCCGCCGCAACGTGACCATCGACGATGTGGGTAATGTGGCCGCCTTCTTGTTGTCCGATTTGGCGGCAGGTGTGACCGCCGAGATCACCTATGTCGACGGTGGTTTCAGTCAGGTGGTGGGGGGCATTGCCGAGCCCGCTGGCGACACGGCTTAAAAGCTCTCTTCCAAAGAAAAAAGCGGCCAAGGCCGCTTTTTTCTTGCCTTGTCAAAGGGCTCAGGCTTTGACGCAATCCGCGTAGTACCGCTTTTTGCCATCGTCACCGACGATCTCCACCAAGCCGTGGATGTCGGTTTCGAAGCCTGGACACTCCAGGTTGAACTGGCGTGCGAACTTGAGGTAGTCCACGATTTTCTTGTTGAACACCTCACCGGGGATCAGGAGTGGGATGCCCGGCGGATATGGCGTCACCAGACCCACCGTGATGCGACCTTCCAGCTGGTCGATCTCCACCCGCTCGGTTTGGCGCTTGGCAATGTGTGCATAGGCATCTGCAGGCGTCATGGCCGGCGTCAGGTCCGACAAGTACATCTCGGTCGTCAGGCGTGCGATGTCGTAGCGGGCGTACATCTCATGCACGTGCTGGCACAGGTCACGCAAGCCCATGCGCTCGTAGCGCGGATGTTTGGCACAGAACTCCGGCATGATGCGCCACATCGGCTGGTTCTTGGCGTAATCGTCCTTGAACTGTTGCAGCGCCGTCAGCAACGTGTTCCAGCGGCCCTTGGTGATGCCGATGGTGAACATGATGAAGAAACTGTAGAGGCCTGTCTTCTCCACCACCACACCGTGCTCGGTCAGGAACTTGCTGACGATCGAGGCCGGGATGCCGGTCTTGTCGAACTTGCCATCCAGGTCCAGACCCGGCGTGACGATGGTCGACTTGATCGGGTCGAGCATGTTGAAGCCGTCGGCCAGCTGCTGACCGAAACCGTGCCACTTGCTGGCCTTCTTGCGTGGGTCGTTGCGCAGGATCCAGTCGTCGGCTTTGCCCACGCCCTCGTCGGCAAACTTCTCGGGGCCCCAGACCTTGAACCACCAGTCCTTGCCGTACTCTTCGTCCACCTTGCGCATGGCACGACGGAAGTCCAGGGCTTCGGCAATGCTCTCTTCGACCAGCGCGGTGCCGCCAGGCGGCTCCATCATGGCGGCAGCCACGTCGCAGCTGGCAATGATGCTGTACTGCGGGCTGGTCGAGGTGTGCATCAGGTACGCCTCGTTGAACAGCGGGCGGTCCAGCTTGGTGTTCTGCGCGTCCTGCACCAGCACGTGGCTGGCCTGGCTGATGCCGGCCAGAAGCTTGTGGATGGACTGCGTGGCGTACACCATGGTGTCCTTGGGGCGCGCGCGCTTCTTGCCCATCGCATGGTACGGACCGTAGAACGGGTGGAACGCCGCGTGCGGCAACCAGGCCTCGTCAAAGTGCAGGTTCTCCACGTAACCGTCAAGCATGCCCTTGATGGCTTCGGTGTTGTAGAGCACGCCGTCGTAGGTCGATTGCGTGAGCGTCAGGATGCGCGGTTTGACCTTTTTGGCGTCCACGCCCTTGAGCAGCGGATTTTTCTTGATCTTGGCCTGAATGGCGGCAGGCTCGAACTCACTCTTGGGGATCGGGCCAATGATGCCGAAGTGGTTGCGCGTGGGCTTGAGGAAGACGGGAATCGCCCCCGTCATGATGATCGAATGCAGGATCGACTTGTGGCAGTTGCGGTCCACCACCACCACATCGCCGGGCGCCACGGCGTGGTGCCAGACCATCTTGTTGGAGGTGCTGGTGCCGTTGGTCACAAAGAAACAGTGGTCAGCATTGAAGATGCGCGCCGCATTGCGCTCGCTCTCGCCAATGGCGCCGTTGTGGTCCAGCAGCTGGCCCAGTTCTTCCACGGCGTTGCACACGTCGGCGCGAAGCATGTTTTCACCATAGAACTGGTGGTACATCTGGCCCACCGGGCTTTTCAGGAAAGCCACACCACCCGAGTGGCCCGGACAGTGCCAAGAATACGAACCGTCTTCCGCGTAGTCGAGCAGCGCCTTGAAGAACGGTGGCTGAACACCCTCCAGGTAACTTTTGGCCTCGCGGATGATGTGACGCGCCACGAACTCGGGGGTGTCCTCGAACATGTGGATGAACCCGTGCAGTTCGCGCAAGATGTCGTTGGGCAGGTGCTGGCTGGTCTTGGTTTCGCCATAGATGTAGATCGGCACATCGGCGTTCTTGCGGCGCACTTCCTCGATGAATTCGCGCAGATTCACCACTGCGGGGTCGAGGTCTGGACCCGGCGTGAATTCCTCGTCGTCGATCGACAAGATGAAGGCGCTGGCGCGGCTTTGTTGTTGGGCGAACTGCGACAGATCACCGTAGCTGGTCACACCCAGGACCTCAAAGCCTTCCGTCTCAATCGCCTGAGCCAGGGCGCGGATACCCAGACCCGAGGTGTTCTCGGAGCGGTAGTCTTCGTCAATGATGACGATGGGGAAACGGAATTTCATGCTGCTCAAGGCCAGGCAGGCCAGGAAATGGACAAACAGGCGCGAAGTTTAAGGACAAATCGCCCTCTGTCGAGGTGCTGGCTCAAGTTTTCTTGGGTCAATGCACCTCACAAGGTTGTCTGATGCCCGAAATTGAGCCTCGGGACTGTTACAATCGAAAGCTCTGGAGCGGTGGATGAGTGGTTTAAGTCGCACGCCTGGAAAGCGTGTGTGGGTTAATAGCCCACCGCGGGTTCGAATCCCGCCTGCTCCGCCAGAACTTTTGCAAAGACGCGCTCCTTGGGCGCGTCTTTTTTTATCCCATCTGGACAATGAAAAAACCGCCCGAAGGCGGTTTTTTTATGCACTTGGTCCGTGATCAGCGAACCACCGCGATCTGGTCGCGCTTGCCCGCTTTGAAGGTGTAAAGCGTCAAGGCACCGTTCTTGATGTCGCCCTTTTGGTCAAAGGCGATCGTCCCTGTCACCCCCTTGTAACCACTGGTTTTGGCGAGTTCAGGCAGGTACTTGGCCGGGTCTGAGGACTTGGCGCGCACCATGGCGTCCACCATCACATTCACAGCGTCGTAGACGTAGGGGGCATAGAGTTTCACATCGTCATTGAAACGCTTTTTGTAGCGTGCGCCAAAATCGTCCATGCCCTTCTTGAGGTTGCCATCGACACCACCAGCTTCGGCGCAAACCACCTGACCATCGGCCATGGCATCCCCAGCCAACTTGATCATTTCGGTGGTGCAGATGCCATCACCGCCCATGAACTTGGCATTGATGCCGAGCGACTTCATTTGTCGCAGCATGGGGCCGCCCACAGCGTCCATGCCCCCGAAGAAAATGACATCGGGGTTCTTGGCCTTGAGGGTGGTGAGAATGGCCATGAAGTCCGACGCTTTGTCGTTGGTGAACTCGTGGCCCACCAGCTTGCCGCCAGCGGCCAGCGCGGCCTTCTTGAATTCTTCGGCCACACCCTGGCCATAGGCAGTACGGTCATCGATCACGGCAATCGACTTCGCCTTGAGTGTGTTCACGGCGTAGCGACCCAGTGTGCCGCCCAAGTGCACATCATCGGCCACCACGCGGAAAGCAGTCTTGAAGCCGTTGCGCGTGTATTTCGGGTTGGTCGACGAAGGCGAGATCTGCGGGATGCCGGCATCGCTGTAAATTTTGGACGCCGGAATGGTGGTGCCGGAATTGAGGTGTCCGATCACGCCGCTGACTTTGGAGTCCACCAGCTTCTGGGCTGCCGCTGTGCCTTGCTTCGGATCAGCGGCATCGTCTTCGGCCACCAACTCGAACTTGACGGCCTTGTCACCGACCTTGATGCCTTTGGCATTGAGCTCCTCAATGGCCAGTCGAGCACCGTTTTCATTGTCTTTGCCCAGGTGGGCAATGGCACCACTGAGCGGGCCCACATGACCAATTTTGACCACTTGCTGAGCCACTGCCAGGCCACTGGCCACAGTCAGGGCTGCCATAAAACCGAGTTTGAAAGATGCTTGCATGAACACTCCGTTGAATCAATCGCGCCTGGATCAGGCAAGTGCAACGATAGCCGAAAAACCAGCTTTCAACCTGAGGGGAAGTACCGGTGGGCGACGGTCTGGACTTCAGGCGGGGTCGCGTCTGGCGGCATGCTGACGCCAGTATTCATCGGCGCTGCGCTGCACGATCTGTCGGGCCATGCGCTCCATCTCCGGGCGCAGCTCGTCGAGCCAACGTGTGACCATTTCGGACAGCATGGCTTTTTCCAGCATGCGGGCTTCCAGGGCGACTGACACCCGCTCTGGCAACGCCTCGACCCGGGCCATGGGGTCCAGTTCCGGAATGTTTTCTGGCAAAGGGGCAGAAGTGTTCATGGCGTATCGGGTTGCGAAAGGTCATGGCGAATCAACTCATGGCCCAGCCGGCCGTAACCTCGCCAGCGTTCACGGCCCTGTGCTCTGTGCAACTCATCCACAGTGACCACATCGATGATGCGCTCGAACCCCTCGAAACCCTGCGGGATCGCATCCCCCAGGTTGACGAGGATTTGACGGTGCCAGTCTGGGGTGGGATGTTCGGTCAGCAAAACCACCGATGACTCGCGCATGGCCAATGCGGCTGCGGCGCTACAGTGCGGCAGAAAATCCAGCTGGGAGAAGGTCCACAGTGCCTCGTCGAGTTGCGCCAGCGTGGTGCCATGGCCTACCACCTGGGCCCGCAAGCCACGACCGTGCACCTTGCGCAGCAGACGGCAAGCGTAAGGCACCAGGGCAGGTGCATTGAAGTGGAACTCGATCCGGGCCATGAGGTTCAGGCCTTGCGGCTGCGCCGCCCTGCCCCGTTCGCCACAGTCAGGCTCAGCAGGTATTCAAGCAACAAGCCCACGGGCCGGCCTGTGGCACCCTTGGCTGCACCACTTCGCCAGGCGGTGCCGGCGATGTCGAGGTGTGCCCAAGGAAACTTGCCGGCAAAGCGCTGCAAAAACTTGGCCGCCGTGACCGAGCCAGCGGCCCGTCCGGCCACGTTGGCCACATCGGCAAAGCGGCTTTTGAGCCCCTCGGCGTATTCGTCGTCCAGCGGCATGCGCCAACACAGGTCACCGCTGGCATCACCGGCTTCGTGCAAGGCGCTGGCCAGCGCATCGTTGGAAGTGAACAAGCCACTGCGCACGGCGCCCAGCGCGATCACGCAAGCGCCCGTGAGCGTGGCAATGTCGATCACTGCGCGGGGTTTGAAACGCTCGGCATAAGTGAGTGCGTCGCACAGGACCAAACGGCCTTCGGCATCGGTGTTGAGGATCTCAATGGTCTGGCCGCTCATGCTGGTCACCACATCGCCCGGCTTGACCGCCTGCCCATCGGGCATGTTTTCCGTGGCTGGAATCAAGCCCACCACATGCAGTGGGGGCTGCAATTGCGCCAGAGCTTCAAAAACACCCAGCACACTGGCCGCGCCGCTCATGTCGAATTTCATTTCGTCCATTTCAGCGGCAGGCTTCATCGAAATCCCCCCCGTATCGAAGGTGATGCCCTTGCCGACCAAGACCACGGGCGCCTGGCTGATTGCCGAGGATTTGTATTCCAGAACGATGAACCGCAGAGGCTCGGCCGCGCCGCGTGCCACCGCCATGAAGGACCCCATGCCCAGACGCTCCACCTCGCGAGGGCCGAGCACCTTGCAGGACACACCGTGCTGCTTGCCCAAAGCGCGGGCTGCCTGGGCCAGGTGCTTGGGGGTGGCATGGTTGGCTGGCCGATTGGCCCATTCCTTGGCCAGCTCAATGCCACGCACCATGGCCTGCGCTTGCTCCAAGGCTTGGCGTTGGGCCGAAGAGACACGGGCCATGCCCAGCACCACCTGTGCAAGCTTTCGTGGCTGAGGCTTGGACAAGGTGCTGGCATACACATAGCTGGCGTCTGCCAGCTCGCCAAGCATGGCTTTGATGGCCAGAGCGGAGAGGTCCTCGCCCAGCCAGCACAGTTGCACCGTCTTGATCTGGGCTGATTTCAGAGCAGCCCATGCCGAGCGCATGGCTTTGCGCAGATCTTGGGCCTCACCTCTGCCGCAGCCCACCACCATCAAGTGACGGGGTTTCACCCCGGCCATGCCGTAAGATTGGAGAATAGACCCGGTGGTGTTTTTGAAGTCGCCCTGGCGCTGCGCCTGACGGACCCAGTCGGCCAGCGGGCCGCTGATGCTGGCGGTTTCCGGCCACAGCAAAAGCAGTGCATCCTGTTGACCTCGCATGGCCTGGGCTGGGGTGGTTTGACGGACTTCAAATTTCAACATCGGCATCATCCTTCACTCGCTCAATGTTATTCGATTCTTCACTGCGCAAAGACCTGGCACGTAACTTCGTGGCTACGGCAGTTGTGGTCCTGACCATCGTCATGACCATCATGCTGATCCGCACGCTCGGACAAGCCAGTCGCGGTGCTGTCAACCCGTCTGAAGTCCTCATGGTCATGGGCTTGCACATAATCAGCCAGCTCAGCACGATACTGACCCTGAGCCTGTTTGTGTCGGTGATCGCCACCCTCTCGCGCATGTACAGCGACAGCGAAATAATCATTTGGCTGAGCAGCGGTCAGAGTACCTTGGCTTTTGTGCCTGTTTTGCTCCGTTTTGCCTGGCCCGTCTTGCTGGCGATCAATCTGCTGGCCCTGTTCGCATGGCCTTGGAGCAATCAGCAGATTCGGGATTTGCAGGAGCGCCATGACAAGCGGGGCGATGTAGAGCGTGTGGCGCCTGGCCGCTTCCAGGAGTCGGCGGGCGGCAAGCGGGTGTTCTTCATCGACAAAGATTCGCCGGACCAAAGCACGGGCACCAATGTGTTCATTGCCGCTTTCGAGAACGGTGTGGAAACCACCACCACCGCACGCCGGGGGCGCATCGAATGGCGTGGCAGTGACCGCCTCCTTGTGCTCGAAAACGGCGAACAATGGACACACCAGGACAACACGCAGCAAACACGCTGGACACAGTTCGAGCACTATGACTTGCTCGTTGGCGAAAGTCTGCGGCGGGACAATGGCAACCAAACCAGTCGTCAGATTTCGACCATGGGACTGCTGGAGGACCTGTCTCCCGTCAACCGAGGCGAATTGTCTTGGCGGCTGGGCGCAGGTTTTTGTGCACTCAATTTCGTTTTGCTGGCCCTGCCCTTGTCGGCGGTCAATCCCCGGCGCGGCCGCAGTTACCAATTTGCACTGGCCCTGCTGGTGTTTGTCGTTTACTACAACCTGGTCAACATTGGCCAGAGCTGGATTGGCCAAGGCCGATTTGGCATGCTCGCCTGGATGGTGGGATTACACGGCGCCTCCTCGATCACGACGCTGACATGGCTGTGGGCACGCCACCGGCAGTGGTCCTGGCAAAACTTTTTGCCGCGCCCTCAACTGCCCACGACACCATGAAGACTGTCCACCGCCTGCTCTACCGCGAAATTTTCCAGGCCGTTGGCTTTGTGGCCCTGGGTTTCCTCGCGCTGTTCCTCTTCTTCGATCTGGTTGAAGAGCTTCAGAACCTCACCACGCTGGCGGCTCAGGGCTACCGCATACAGCACGCCTTCCTGATGATCGCCACAAAGATCCCTGGTCACCTCTACGATCTGCTGCCCATTTCAGTGTTGATCGGCTCCATCTTCGTGATGGCACGGCTGGCCCAGAGTTCAGAATTCACCATCCTCAGAACAGGGGGACTGGGTCCAGGCCGAGCGCTTGCACTTTTGCTCAAGTTGGGCATTTTGTTTTTTGCAATCACCCTGCTGATCGGCGATTACGCCTCGCCATGGGCGGAACAACAAGGGGTTCTGCTCAAGGCCCGCTTTCGGGGCGACCTGACCGCAGGACAAACAGGGGCCTGGCTCAAGGAACGCCAAGGCAACCGGCAATATGCGATCAATGTCCGGGCCATGGACAAGGATGCGCAGATGCGCGACATCCACATCCAGCAATTTGATTCAAGCGGGTCGCTCCAAGGCCGCATCTACGCCAGCGAAGGTGGTTTTGGCGATGCCGTGTGGCATCTGCGCCATGTTCAGCAGACCAACATCCTCAAGGGCAACAGCAGCGCCAGCATGAGCAGGCAGCAACAGGCAACGTTGGACTGGCCCACCGACATCACGCGTGACATGGTGGGTGCGGCACTGGTCAGTGCAGAAAGGATGAAAATCTGGGACCTGGGCCTCTACATCCAGCATCTGAACCAGAACAAACAGAATGCGCAGCAGTATGAAATTGAACTTTGGCGCAAGGTGTTCTACCCCTTGAGCTGTTTTGTGATGCTGACCCTGGCCCTGCCATTTGCCTACCTGCATTTCCGCTCAGGCCAAATCGCAGCCCATGTGTTTGGGGGCGTGATGGCCGGCATCAGCTTTTACCTGCTCAACAACGTGTTCAGCCATGTGGGCAACCTGCGCAACTGGGAGCCTTGGGTCGCCTCAGTGGCCCCCTCGCTGATTTACATGGTCATTTCGCTGGCCGCTTTTGGCTGGATGGTGCTGCGCCGATGAACACACAGCCCTCTGCCATCGTCCTGTTTGCCCATGGGTCTCGCGACCCTCTCTGGCGCTTGCCCATCGATGCCGTGGCCCATCAAATCCGGCACATGGCCCCGGGTACCGATGTCTGCTGCTGCTTTCTCGAGCTCATGGCGCCTTCGTTGCCCGAGGCGGTACAAGCGATGGTTCAGGCGGGCCACCGCTCCATCCGGATCGTGCCCATGTTCTTGGGCATGGGTCGCCATGCCCGCGAAGATTTGCCAGGACTGGTGGCTGAACTGCGCAACAACCACCCCGATCTCAAACTGGAGCTGCGTCCAGCCGTGGGTGAAATGCCAGAACTGACCCATTGCTTGGCTGTGCTGGCCTTGAGCGATCATCCGCATCTATAGAACCCTAAGGCATAATTTGATCTGCCAATATGGCAATTTCAATATGAACCTTCACCAATTCAGATTCGTTCAAGAAGCCGCACGCCGCAACCTGAACCTGACCGAAGCAGCCAAAGCCCTGCACACCTCGCAGCCTGGTGTCTCCAAAGCCATCATCGAACTCGAGGAGGAACTGGGCATCGAGATCTTTGCCCGGCACGGCAAACGCCTCAAACGGATCACCGAACCCGGTCAGCACGTGCTCAAGAGCATCGAAGTCATCTTGCGCGAGGTGGGCAACCTGCGCAAGATTGGCGACCAATACAGCGCACAGGACAGCGGCACCCTGTCGATCGCCACAACGCACACGCAAGCGCGCTATGTGCTGCCAGTGCCAGTGGCCAAGCTGCGAGAGAAATACCCCAAGGTCAACATCAGCCTGCACCAAGGGGCGCCTGATCAGGTGGCCCAGATGCTGCTGCAAGATGTGGCCGAAATCGGCATTGCCACCGAGTCCCTCTCGGCCTACGACGACCTGGTCACCCTGCCCTGCTACGAATGGCAACACGTTCTGGTGCTGCCACAGGAGCATCCATTGGCTGGCAAACCTCGTCTGACGCTCGAAGACATTGCCCAATACCCCTTGATCACCTACCACCCGTCGTTCACTGGCCGCACGCGCATCGACAATGCTTTTGCAGCGCGCAAATTGCAGCCGCGCATTGCGCTCGAAGCCATCGACTCCGATGTGATCAAGACCTATGTCCGACTGGGACTGGGGGTTGGCATCGTGGCCGAGATGGCTGTCAAAGACGATCCCGTGAAAGATCTCCTCGTACGCCCGCTTGGCACCTTGCTGGGCATGAATGTCGCCCGCGTGGCCTTCAAGCGCGGCGCCTATCTGCGACACTTCGTTTTTCAATTCGCCGAACTGCTCAGCGACCGCCTCACCGCTAATCTGGTGGCCAAGGCCATGTCCGGGCACGTCAACGATTACGAACTCTGAACCGCATGAACCCGCGCACACCCGTTTTCCCGTCCAAAACGCCCAACATGGGCACCACCATCTTCACCGTGATGTCGGCCCTCGCGACCGAAACGGGTGCGGTCAACCTCGGCCAGGGTTTCCCGGATTTCGACTGCGATCCCAAACTGCTGCAGCTGGTCACGGCTGTGATGAATGAAGGCCTCAACCAGTACCCGCCCATGACGGGTGTCGCACCACTGCGCGAAGCCATGTCGGCCAAGGTCCAGGCGCTTTATGGTCGGCACTACGACCCGGTCAGCGAGATCACGGTCACCGCTGGCGCCACACAGGCCATCCTGACCATCATTCTGGCCATCGTGCACCCTGGTGATGAAGTCATCGTGTTGGAGCCCTGCTACGACAGCTATGTGCCCAACATTGAGCTGGCCGGCGGTACGGTTGTGCGCGTACCGCTCACGCCAGGCACCTTCCGGCCCGACTTCGACAAGATCCAGGCGGCCATCACACCGAAAACCCGCGCCATTCTGATCAACTCGCCCCACAACCCCAGTGGCATGGTCTGGACGCGCGAGGAAATGCTGCGCCTGCAAGAGATTCTGGACCCGACCAACGTGCTGCTGATCTCCGACGAGGTCTACGAGCACATGGTCTACGCTCCCAATCGCCACTGGAGTGCAGCCCAGTTCGATGGCTTGGCAGCGCGTGCGTTCATCGTCTCCAGTTTCGGCAAGACCTACCATGTGACCGGCTGGAAGATCGGCACTGTGGTCGCCCCGGCCCCCTTGAGTGCTGAATTCCGGAAGATCCACCAGTTCAATGTGTTCACCGTGAACACCCCCATGCAGCACGGTCTGGCCCGTTACATGGCCGACCCCGGCCCTTACCTGAAACTGCCGGCCTTCTACCAGAAGAAACGTGACCTCTTTCGCGAAGGTCTGGCAGGCACCCGCTTTCGCTTGCTGCCCGGCGAAGGCACCTACTTCCAGTGTGTGGACATTTCTGGCCTGGCGGTTCCCGAAAAGGATCTGGGCGAAGCCGAGTTCTGCAAATGGCTCACCACTGAAATCGGCGTGGCCGCGATTCCACTGTCGGTGTTCTACGGCAGCGGGTTTGACCAGCAAGTCATCCGTTTCTGCTTTGCCAAGAAGGACGAAACCCTCCAACTGGCGCTCGAGCGGCTGGCCCGGCTGTGATCAGTCGTCCTCGGCAGCGCCAATCTCCGGAAACAGGACCTCGGTGAAGCCAAAGCGCGAAAAGTCGCGCACCCGCATCGGATAAAGCTGGCCCATCAAGTGGTCGCATTCGTGCTGCACCACCCGGGCATGGAATCCCTCAGCCATCCGGTCGATCCGCAGGCCTTGTTCATCAAATCCGGTATAGCGAATCCGTGACCAACGTGGCACCACCCCGCGCAAACCTGGCACCGACAGGCAGCCCTCCCAGTCCTCTTCTTCCTCGGGACCCAATGGGGTGATGACCGGGTTGATCAGCACCGTCGGAGGTACCACAGGTCGGTCTGGGTAGCGTGGGTTGCGTGCCGTGCCCCCGAAAATCACCACCTGCTGGTCCACACCGATCTGAGGCGCGGCCAGACCTGCACCGTGGACGGCCTGCATGGTCTCGCGCAGGTCGGCAATCAGGGCATGCAATTCAGGAGAATCGAATGCCTGCACCGGCTGCGCCACGCGCAGCAGTCGGGCATCCCCCATCTTGAGGATGGCGCGAACGGTCATCTGCTTGCCCTACAACTGAGCGCTGCTTGAGTTGCTCTGCCCCAGCAGCAGGCCCTTGCAAACCATGAAGTGCCAAGGCGCTTCATGGCCTCTCTCCGGCCAACAGACGCATCAGTCCAGCCTCGTCGAGCACCGGCACGCCCAGCGCCTGCGCCTTGTCGAGCTTGCTGCCGGCTTCCGCACCAGCCACCACATAACTGGTTTTTTTACTCACCGACCCTGCCACCTTGGCGCCCAGAGCTTCCAGCTTGTCGCTGGCTTCGTCTCGGCCCAGGGTGGACAACGTGCCGGTGAGCACCACCGTCAGGCCGGCCAGCGGCATTTCGGTAGGGGCCAGCGCTTCACCTTCGGGCCAATGCACGCCTGCCGCACGCAGGGCATGCACCACTTCCCGGTTGTGGGGCTGTGCAAAAAAAGTGTGCAGGCTGTGCGCCACGGTCGGGCCAATGTCGGCCACCTGCAACAAGGCGTCTTCGCTGGCCGCCATGATGGCGTCGAGCTGGCCGAAATGGCGCGCCAGCTCCTTGGCTGTGGCTTCGCCCACATGGCGGATGCCCAAGCCGAAAAGGAAACGGGGCAAAGTGGTTTGTCTGGAACGCTCGAGCGCATCGAGCAGGTTGCGGGCAGACTTTTCAGCCATGCGGTCCATATCGGCCAAGTCCTGCAACTGGAGTTTGTACAGGTCGGCCAGGGTGTTGACCCGACCAGAATCCACCAGCTGGTCGACCAGCTTGTCGCCCAAACCCTCGATGTCGAGAGCGCGGCGCTGGGCGTAATGCAGGATCGCTTGCTTGCGCTGGGCAGGACAGTAAAGACCGCCCGAGCAGCGGTAGTCGGCCTCCCCTTCCTCTCGCTCGGCTTCGCTGCCGCACACTGGGCAGTGACGCGGCATGGCGAAGATCTGTGATTCGTGCAGGCGTTTCTCAGACACCACCGACACCACTTCGGGAATGACATCGCCTGCGCGCCGCACGATCACCGTGTCGCCCACCCGCACGTCTTTGCGGCGGGCCTCGTCCTCGTTGTGCAGGGTGGCATTGGTCACCGTGACCCCCCCCACAAACACCGGGGCCAGTTTGGCCACCGGGGTGAGCTTGCCAGTGCGTCCGACCTGCACGTCAATCGCCAGCACCTGGGTCATTTCTTCTTGTGCAGGGTATTTGTGGGCCACGGCCCACCGCGGCTCACGGGTCACAAAACCCAGCTGCTGTTGCAGGGCCAGATCATCGACCTTGTAGACCACCCCGTCGATGTCAAAAGGCAGCTTGTCGCGTTCGGTCGCAATGCGGTGGTGGAAGTCCACCAACCCTCTTGCGCCCGCTACCAGGGCCGTCTGGCCAGCCACCGGGAACCCCCAGGCCTTGAGCTGCATCAGCAGTTCATGGTGGGTTCGCCAGGGCATCGGCGCATCGGACAAAGACGCAACAGCGCCCACACCGTAGGCAAAAAAACTCAGTGGTCGGTCGGCAGCAATCCTGGAGTCCAGCTGGCGCACGGCCCCCGCAGCTGCGTTGCGTGGATTGACAAAGGTTTTTTCGCCCTTGGCTCCAGCAGCGATGCGTTCGCGCTGGCGCACATTGAGCGTCTCGAAATCATCCCGGCGCATGTAGACCTCACCACGGACTTCCAGTACGGCGGGCACCCCCTCGGGCAACTTCAGTGGAACCTGACCAATGGTGCGGATGTTCGAAGTCACGTCTTCCCCGGTTTCACCATCGCCTCGCGTGGCCGCTTGCACCAACAAGCCATTTTCGTAGCGCAGATTGATCGCCAGACCATCGAATTTGAGCTCGGCCACATAGCGAACAGGGGGATCGCTGTCCTGCAATTTGAGCTCTCGGCGGATGCGTGCATCAAAGGTTTCGGCACCACTGGCTTCGGTATCGGTTTCGGTGCGGATGCTGAGCATCGGAACCGCATGCTTCACTGACGCAAAGGCCGAAAGTACCTGACCACCGACACGTTGTGTGGGCGAATCCGGCGTCAGCAACTCGGGGTGTTTGGTCTCCAGCGCCTGCAACTCGCGAAACAGGCGGTCGTATTCGGCATCGGGAATTTCCGGGGCATCCAGCGTGTAGTACAGGTGCGCATGGCGGTGCAGCTGCTCACGCAGACGGATGGCCCGCTGCACAGGTGCCTCAGGCCGCGGTGGCTCAGGCACATCGGCAAACAGGTCCAAGTTGGACATGGTGGACAGCGGCGGTATCAGGAGAACAGGCGACGGGCCTGCGGCGAACCTGCCGAAAGTTCACGCTGGTCCAGCGCATCGTAGAGCTGCTCGAGGTCGCGTCCAATCTGTTGCATCACCTCAGTGCCAAGCGCCTGGTCACTGCCGTCGGTGATGACACCATCCATCTGCTCGGCCAGGATGTGGGCCGCCTGTTGCATGCGTTCAAACGGGCGGTCCGCCCTCGGAACCTGGGGCACGTCCAGACTGAGCACACATTCGCGGATGGCTGACAACGCTGGGTCATCGGCCATGGCCGCCTGGGTGTCGAAGGTCAATGAAAGTACGGGCGGCAAACCTTGCACCTGAGAGGGCAACACCATGCGACCAGGAATCACGCCCGCCACAAAGCCCAAGCGAGCAGCATGCTGCTGGATGTAGCCAGGGCTCCAAGCCGTCGCGCGTGCCACCAACGTGAACCCCAGTTGGGCATCGTGCGCACTGGCAAACTGGTCCAGTTCACGTGCCCGCGCCACTTCTTCAAGCATGTCGCTGAAGCCGGGGGATCCCCCCACCGCATCGGCAAAGGCTTGGGCCTTCACCACAAACTCAGAGAATTCGATTTCATTGAGCGGTCCCATGCGGTTGGCCAGCTGAACACCCGCCTGGAAGGCCGAATAACGCCTGCCGGCCACCAGCGACTCCCACTCGCCACTCAGCTCGCTGCAGCCTTCGACATGAAAGGGTTTTGTCCCCACACGGCGTGTGGTTGGCAAAGCCGCCAGCGCGGCATCCCCAGAAACCGGCTGGTCCACTTCAATGGTCGAGATCACATCGATCAGGGCATCCAGCACGGGCTTGCGTTCGGGTTGAGGTAGGCTTTGGAAATCATCTTCGAGCACCGGTTCGATGGGCTGGTCCTCGCTGGTCAGGCCCGCATCGGACGCAGGTTCAGAATCGGACGCGACGGGGACATCGGCTTGGCGAGGTGCGCTTTTGCGTGACACCCAGTGGTTGTAGAGCACGACCGCCAACAGCGTGATGCCGCCAACCACCAGCAAACTGATCTGCAGGGAGTTCATAAATTCCGATCCTCAAGCCTCGGCCATGCCGACCGCAGACTCCATGTCCACCGCCACGATGCGCGAGACGCCCTGCTCCTGCATGGTCACGCCGATCAGCTGCTCGGCCATCTCCATGGCAATCTTGTTGTGGCTGATGAACAGGAACTGGGTTTCCTTGCCCATGCTGGCCACCAGCTTGGCATAGCGTTCGGTGTTGGCATCGTCCAGCGGCGCATCCACCTCGTCGAGCAGACAGAACGGCGCTGGGTTGAGTTGGAAGATGGCAAACACCAGCGCGATTGCTGTGAGCGCCTTCTCGCCACCCGAAAGCAGGTGGATGGTCTGGTTTTTCTTGCCCGGGGGCTGGGCCATGACCTGCACGCCGGCATCCAGAATTTCTTCCCCGGTCATCACCAACTTGGCCTGGCCGCCACCAAACAACTCGGGAAACATGCGACCAAAGTGCTGGTTGACGGTGTGGAAGGTCGAACCCAACAACTCGCGGGTCTCGCCGTCGATCTTGCGGATTGCGTCCTCCAGCGTGGTCATGGCGTCCGTCAAGTCAGCGGTTTGTGAATCCAGGAAGGTTTTGCGCTCCCGGGCACTGGCCAATTCGTCCAGCGCGGCCAGGTTGACCGGACCCAAAGCGTTGATTTCGCGGTGCAGACGATCGATCTCCCCTTGCAGGCCATACAGGCGCACTTCACCCTCTTCGATCGACTTGGCCACAGCGTCCAGATCGGCCTGTGCATCGGTCAGCAGCTGCGTGTACTGCTCCAGACCCAGACGCGATGCCTGCTCCTTGAGTTGCAGATCGGTGATGCGCTGGCGCAGCGGTTCGAGTTCGCGCTCAAACGCAACGCGGCGCTCGTCGCTGGCACGCAGCTTGGCGGTCAGGTCATCGTAGGCGCTGCGTTTGGCGCCCAGCTCCTGCTCGCGCGCCATCTTCAGGTTCAAGGCATCCTGCAGCCCGCCCTGCGCAGCGGCATCGGTCAGGCGAGAGAGTTCCTCATGCGCGCGTTCAGCCTCGGCGGCGATGCTCTGGATCTGCTGCGCTGCAGTGTCCAGCGTGCGCTGCAGTTCGGCCTGACGTGCCTGGAGGCTGCGTTGCGAGAACTGAGCCTCCTGTGCCTGGCGTTCCAGGCTGCGCTGCTGCTCGCGGCATTCGGCCAGCTTGCGTTCGGCTTCGATCACGCGATCATCGAGCTGGGCGTGGCGCTCCTGACTGTCGGCCAGCTGCATGTCCAGCTCTTCAAACCGGGCTTCGGCCGTCACGCGCCGCTCCTGCAGCTCCTCGAGCAGGACATCGACTTCGGTCAGATCGCCTTCGATCTGCTGGCTGCGGGCGCGGGTCTGCTCAGCGATTTGCGACAGGCGCAGGGTTTCGACCTGCAGCTCGTGCGCACGGGCCTGTGTGGAAGTTGCCTCCTGGCGCACGCCGATCAGACGCTGCGAAGCATCGGCGTAAGCAGCCTCGGCCTTGACCAGCGCGCTGCGGCTTTCCTCGGCGATCAGGGTCTGGGCGCGCAGCTGCTTGTCCAGGTTTTCGATTTCCTGGGCGCGGGCCAGCAGGCCGGCCTGCTCGGAATCCTGGGCATAGAAACTGACACTGTGGGCTGACACCGCATGACCGGCTGGCACATACAGCATTTCACCGTGCTGCATCTGGCCGCGCCAGTTCAGCGCATCGTCCAGATTCGGTGCGGTGTAGCAGCCCTGCAGCCAGTCGCCCAGCAAGGCGGCCAGCCCGGCATCGTTCACACGCAACAGATCGGCCAGGGCGCGACAACCCGAGGGCAATCCGCTGCGTGCGGGTGTGTGACCGGCGACCGGGGGGCTGAAAAAGGACAGCTTGGCCGGGGGGGCATCGCCGGCAAAAGCGCGCACCATGTCCAGGCGGGAAACTTCAAGCGCACCGAGTTTTTCGCGCAACGCGGATTCGAGGGCGTTTTCCCAGCCGGACTCGATGTGGATGCGGCTCCAGAGGCCTTCGAGCCCTTCCATGCCATGCTTGGACAGCCAGGGCTTGAGCTTGCCGTCTGTGCGGACCTTGTCCTGCAGGGCCTTGAGGGCTTCGACGCGGGCCGTCAGATCGGCCAGACGGGCAGACTCGTCGTTGACCACCTGCTGACGGTGGCGACGGTCTTCGTCGAGCTGCGGCACCAGCGTCTGCAGCTCTTCCAATCGGGCGTGGGCTTCTTCGGCAGCAGCTTGCGCCTCGGCCAGCTGCTCCTGCAGTTCTGTCAGGCGTTGTTCGTCGGGTGCACTCAGGGCATTGCGGTCGGCCTGAAGCCGCTCGCGGCGCTGGGTCAGCTGCCGGTTTTGTTCTTCAACGTTGCGCTGTTCAGCTGCCAGCACCTGGATCTGCTGCTGGACCTGGCCCACGCTGGTGCGCTGCTCGTTGGCCTTTTGCTGCGCCTGGCGCAGGGCCTCTTCCAGATCGGGCAAGGCCAT
>JACCDQ011783031.1_pt1 | contig 27399 bp, 18 predicted proteins | sample 7446031 | NCBI WGS metagenome assembly JACCDQ01 (sample SAMN15323442, study PRJNA562643) | freshwater metagenome | isolation source: river surface water | place: USA:Blue River Watershed | collected 2017-08-17 | reverse complement strand
TTATATTGATAATGTAGGCAGAAGCATGATGGAGGGCGGTGGTAAAATGGTTGTGGCTACTCGTGGGAGACAGATAGGTCCAGGTCATTTTGGACGAATAATTCTTGAAAAAGGTATTGAAAAAATGTCAATTCATTATGAGGCAGATTTAGACCAAAGCGGTCGAAGTGTATTGGGTATCCTTCCTATAGTATGGAAAGATGGCTGGCCAGTAGCGGGTGAAAAATTTAAAGAAGGAACTTATGAAATAGAATCGGTAAGAAGAGGATATGGTTTAGAGCTTGCCGTAGATTTTAGTAGAATGGCTGGTGCTCAGCGTGGCTTTAACCAGACAAATAACGAACCCATCAAGCCCGTACCTGCTCAAGAATTAGCCGATGTAATCAAAAGTTGGCCAACGGGTAATATTGATGTACGCATAGGCGACTATATGTTTCGACCGCACCAAAAATGGACTATTACAGATGCCCCAGATTCTACGGGTTATTTAGGTGGGCCGTATTATAAAATAGTATTAGCGGGTACCGAAAGAGCTTTAGCCGCAACTGCCGATGCTCGTGTGATAACTGTGCCTGCCTTTACGGGTAGTCCAGAACAATTATGGAGAATTGACCAATTGACTGATGGAACGTACAGAATAATGCCAAAAGTAGTGCCAAATTCGGGTAAAAAATTAGCATTGATTTCAGCAGGAGATAGCACACCAACGCTTGCCGAGTTTGACTTTGATAGCGATAATTCTAAATGGAATTTTAGGGTGCATTAATTGCGGCTCACAGGGCCTAACACAAATTTGTTTAAATTTTTTCAAAATAACTATTCAACCAAAATTCAAATTTTTACAATGAAAAAACTATTTTTCTCTTTATTTTTATCAATTTTCAGTATCGCGGCATTTGCCCAAAATCCAATTGATGGTAGCTGGAAAGGCAGCCGAGAAACACCAAACGGCATATTTGAAGTAAATTATACTTTTAAGGTAGAAGGAAACAAATTAACAGGAGTTTGGAAAACTCAGAGAGGAGAGTCTCCAATCGAAGAAGGTACTGTCGAAGGTAAGAAGATTTCGTTTAGTGTTTCTCTTGGCGACCGTAAAATAAGCTACACGGGCGAGTTAGTTTCTGAAAAAGAAATAGTTTTAAAAAATGAGCGTGGCGAGATGAAACTTGCTAAACAGTAAAGAGTTATACCATATAATTGTTCAAAAACAGCAGTTATATGGTACTTTTTTATTGGCTCTGATAATAGAAATTGATGACTTATTTTTAAAAAGTAAATTATCAATATTTTTACCCCTGTTTTATTTAAAATAAATTTGAGTTTTCGAAAAACTCATTTAGTATTCTTCTATCTGTTTGTTTTCATTTCTTCGCTTTATAAATATAACCTTTCACCTTACAAGATGTAAAGTTGTCAAAAAGTATTTGTCAATATTTTAAATAAGTGGATTTAAAATATTTCTTTGCGTTAAATACTGATGAATACCCAATGAAAAGGTGTTTTGGGAGCGAATTAGTTGATGCAAGTAGTCGAAATAACATTTAAAGACTCACAAGGTTCTCAAAATGCCTGGTTCAACAAGTCGTAACTTTCTGAACCAGACCTTTTAGAAAAATCATCTACATATATATCGTATGAAATACAGTTCAAAAAGTAGGTTCAATATGAAATAGTTATTTATATTTGTGAGACTAACTTTTTGATACAGTATGAATAAAATATTCGGTTACGCCCGTGTTTCGACTATTGACCAAAATCTTGATACCCAAATTGACCTTTTAGAAAAATATGGTTGTGATAAAATCTTCCAAGATAAAATAACGGGACTTGCCATTCAACGACCCGCTCTTGATGATATGCTCTCGCAATTACGTGAAGGTGATACTGTTGTAGTTGCTCGCTTTTTTCGTTTGGGAAGAAACCGTGACCATGTAATAAATTTGGTCAATGACTTTGCTAATCGTAAAGTTATTTTCAAAGCACTTGATGTAGGGATAGATACTACCACCCCCGCAGGAAAATTGATACTTTCAATATTTGCATCTTTGGCTGAGTATGACCGTGAGGTAATTTTAGAAAAAACCAAGGCAGGTCAACAATTGGCGAAAGCTAAAGGGAAGCACATCGGAAGGCCGTCAGGGGTAAACCAAGATAACTTTAATAAAGTGAAAAAAGCACTTGAGAAAGATTTATCAGTATCCGAAATTGTGAGTTTAACGGGGATAAGTATTTCGAGTGTAAAAAGATATAAAAAAGCCATTCAACATTCGTTCTAATTTGACGGAGAACCTTGAAAATCACAATACCGTTTTCCTTAAAAAGGATTTCAACAAACTCCATGATGCTGATTTCATCTTAAAGTCGACGAAAAATATCAGTATGCATCGTGCCGAAAACATTTATATCAATGTTCTTCTCCTAAGCTACCGAAATTGAATTAGTTACTCTTATTTTGTTTTTTGGTTAAACAGGGAATAATAAATTGAAATTATTCAAGTAAATTTGTAAATCAATTTAAAATTTACTTGAATAATGATAAAAAGAACGTTAATAAACGAGATACCAAAGCTACTTTCATTCTTCCCTGTATTGGGTTTGATTGGCCCCAGACAAGTAGGAAAAACGACTTTAGTAAAAGTTCTTTCGGAGCAACTACCCAAGCCTATTTTATACTTAGATTTAGAAAATCTAAACGATTATACATTATTGGAAAAAGACCCACAGTGGTTTCTCGAACAACAAACCGACAAAATAGTGGTCATTGATGAAGTACAAAGAATGTTATCGCTTTTCCCGTTGTTACGGTCGCTGATTGACCAAAAACCTGAAGGTGGTAGGTTTATTTTATTAGGGTCGGCTTCGCCCGAATTATTGGCCAAAAGTTCGGAAACCTTGGCTGGCAGAATTGTGTATCGAGAATTGACGTCTATCAGACTTGATGAAGCAAAACAAAGCAATATTGGTTTGGAGCAACATTGGCTAAGAGGTGGTTTTCCGAGGGCTTTGTTGGCCCCTGATGCTGAATTATGGTATGATTGGCAAGAGTCATTTATGAAAACTTACGTAGAAACCGACCTACGTTTGTTAGGCTTGAAAGCTTCACCGATTGTGATTCAGAAACTACTCAGAATGCTGGTGACGATTCAAGGAATGACCGTTAATTATTCAAATATAGGCAATTCGATGGGTATTTCGGGTGTTACGATTCAGAATTACATGGATTATCTGGAGCATTCGTTTATTATTCGTAGACTTCAACCCTACTTTGTAAATGTTGGTAAGCGTTTGGTAAAATCGCCTAAATTATATTTCAGAGATGCGGGAATGCTTCATTATTTGTCGAATATAGATGATTATGATTCTTTAGTGACAAATATCATTGCGGGACATTCGTGGGAGGGTTACGTAATTGAGCAGATTATTAGTCGATTAGCAGGAAACGTTCATCCGTATTATTATCGCACACAAAATGGGGCTGAGATTGACCTTTGCCTTTTGAAAGGGAATGAGATTGTAGCTGCTTTTGAAATCAAACTTTCTAATAAACCATCGACAAGTAAAGGAAATACTGAAGCTGTGCAGGATTTGAAGTCGCAGCATAATTTTATTGTCACACCATCATCGGAAGCTTTTACTATAAATTCGCTGTGGCAGGTTTGTAATATTGAGAATATTTGGGAGTATTTACAGCCACTTAAAGTGCTGAAAGAATGAAAAATGTGCCATTTTTTGCTAAAACAAAGAAACATTTACTTCCTTATTAGGGGGAGATTTTATCATATTTTTCAAGAATATTTAAAGAAAAATATGGAATTAAGCTATCAGAATAACTTTGTAAGTATGTTTCAGCCATGTTAAAATCAAGATTTTGATTAACACAATAGAATATTACTTTGTACTTTACAAAAACTGGCTGGTTTTACTTTTTAATCTTACCTTCAATTTAATCGAGCTACACACCAAACGGGTTTTCTTTGTATTAATGAGATACTCTAAAGCAAAATCATATTCCCAATTTTGACGATATTGAACTTCCGAATTTACTTTTTTATTTCTTGGGTCTCCATAAAATTTAAAATTCATCTTGGTTTGAACCAATTAGACTATTTTTTACATGCATGGTACCAGTTTATAGCTATTTATGCACCGTGTTATTATTCAGTAATTTTATATTATAATTCGTCAGAGCTTTTGTATTTCAGCAATATTTTTTTTAATTCTTCATTTTCGTTGATATAATGCTGTAATTGTCCTTTCAGGTACGCAACTTGAGAAAGTAAAGCATCAACTGTACGCTCTTCTTCATTCCACGGTGCAGCCTCATTGATATTTTTGGCTTGGTTGGCATATCCACGACAAGTGGACGAACAGTACTTTGCCGTTGAGCGACTGGCAAAATAAATTGTTCCACAATACAAACAAGTTTTTTCAAAAACTTTAGCATTATATTTGAGTTTACTACGGTCGAGAGTAGGCATTGATATGTATGTTTTGATAGTGCAAATATATAATATTATTGATATTATGTCGATATAATTACGTTATAATTTCAATAATTAGTTCATAAATATTCATAATAACTCCCACTATCCGTAAATTTGTCAATACAAAATAATATTTATTCTTTGGGTACATATATACATTTTTTTAGTATATTTGGGTAAAATATTTATCATATATGGCTAACCAAGAACAGATATTAAAGTTTATAAGACATAATCCAGCATTATCAATCAGCACGCTCGAAAAAGAAGCTGAAATTCCACGACAAACAATTACCAGAGCTTTAAACGAAGGCAGAGCAATTCCTGAAAAACATTTGAATCAACTCTTACCTGTCATCACAAAGTATGGCTACTCTCCTACCCTATACCAAAAAGCAAGAGTTATTTCGGTAGTCAATCATAAAGGGGGGGTCGGAAAAACTACAACTACAGTTTCTCTGGGCGAAGCCATGGCTAATATCGGGTTTAAGGTCCTATTAATTGACCTTGACCCACAAGGAAACCTTAGTCAAGTTCTCGGAATTGATTTACCTGAAGTGCAAGTTGCCGATGCCTTACTTGACAACGCTCCTTTTCCAGTGGTCAATATTGATATAAACTTAGACCTTGCTCCTTCCGACATTGACTTAGCCAATGTAGAAATGCGTTTTCATGAACTCACTGGCGGAGAGTTTCGTCTTAAAAACAGAATGAGCCATTTACTCGAAAACTACGATTATATCATCATCGACTGTCCTCCTTCCCTAAACAAACTTACCATTTCAGCTCTTACTGCTTCTTCGAGTTGTCTAATCACTCTACTACCTGAAATGTCCGCTGTCAAGGGTTTAAATTCTATTTGGGGAAAAATTTCAGAAGTCCGGCGAGACCTAAACGCAACATTAGTGATTGACGGAATTGTGTTTACAATGGTGAAACGTAATACCGTACACGACGGAATAAAAGCACACGTAAAAGAAGAAGTAACAAACGTAAAAATATTTGAGTCAGAAATTAAGCATTTAATTGATTTTCAGAAATCGCAGATTGCACAAAACGCAATTGCAAAATTTGCCGAAGGCTCGGAAGCGGCAAAATGTTATAAAGAATTCTGCGATGAATACATTGCTTACTTACAAATCGTAAAATAATCAAATGAAAACTAACATAAAAGATATTTTGGCTGCTAAAACCAAACAAGCACTTTCGAGTAATATTCTACAAGCAGATTCAATTAGAAAAAAAATTATTATTATAGAAGAACTCCAGAGCCTAATTCCACCACTTTTAGAGGATGAATTTAAGCAACTTGAGAATAATATTTTGGAGCATGGTTGCCAAAGTCCACTTCAATTATGGCAGGTTAACAAGAAAACTTTAAACCTTCCATATACCCAAGAAGATGAACTCGCTTATGTTTTGATTGATGGCCATAATCGTTTCAATATTTGTTCGAACCATAATTTACCCTTTGAAATTTATCAATTATCTTTTAATTCTCTCAAGGACGCAAAAGATTACATGATTAATTTACAATTGGGAAGACGCAATCTAAACCCTACCCAAATTGCCTATTTCAGAGGCTTACGATATAACAACGAAAAGGCAGATAAAACCGAAAATCTCTCGAAGGGACAAAATGTCCTTTCGGAAGAAAGTAACAAAATAATAGCCGATAATTCTTCGAAGGGACAAAATGTCCCTTCGGGAATTTCAACTGCCGAACGTCTTGCCGAAGAATACAAAGTCAATGCAAAAACTATAAAAAGAGATGCTGAATTTGCAAAAGGTCTTGAAAAACTTAGCTCTGATTTACGAAATAAAATTTTGATTGGTGAAGAAAAAATTGAAAAGGGAATAATTCAGGAATTGGGAAAAAACACAGCAATCATTGCTCCAATTTCTACAGTCCAAGAAATCCAAAATCTGAGTAAAGTTGTTTCTGCTAATACTGTAAATCCAATTAGACAACAAGTAGAAATTATTAATAGTATGCTTAAGAAATTTTCTAAGACTCAACAGAAAACTGACTTAGAAGAACTAATCAAAACAGCCAAAGAGATTTTAAAAACACTGAAATAGTTCGATACTATTGATAGGGGAGGAGAGAAGCTTCCTCTTCCCCATTTTTGTTATATAAACTGACCTGTCTAATTTTACAACATACAACAAAATTGGAACTTAAACTTATTAAAATATCTATTTTTTCATATACCCCCAAAAATGTTATACTTAGCACTGTTTCAAGTTTTTCATAGTAATTAGTTCAAGTCAAAAATCAAACTATTTTGAATATTAACACATTAGAGTATCTAAACTAAATAGTAAACTTCCCCAAAAAAGTTATACTAAGTTATTTTATAACATTTTTGGGGAAGCGGAAAAAAACATTTAAAAGAAGTTTAGGGATATTCTATATGTTCTATATCTATTGAATATTTATAAGAAATTTTTAAAATACCAACATCAGTGTTTTGTTGCTTTTATTTTACTTTTATTCTATTTAAAAGCTTTCCAGGCACATAATTGATTGATTATTAATAAGATACAGTATATTTTATAACAAAAGTGGGGTATTTTATAACAAAAGTGGGGATTATTATATCAAATCTGGGGAATACTATAACAAAAGTGGGGATTACTATATCAAATTTGGGTATTTTATAACGAAAATGGGGATTTTCTTATTTTCGTTATCTTTCTATAACAAAAGTGGGGATACATAAAACTAAACAATAGTTACGGAGTAATACCCTAACTATAACATTTCTGAGGATTATATAACACATTTAAAAATATTGTTATATTTGTTTTATTTTAAATTAAAATGAAGAAAGATAAAAACGAAGGAAGTGGCTCAATCAAACTCATCAGGAAATCAAATGATTTGGTAGAAGGTAGATATAGATTTGATATTTGGGAGACACGAGTATTTACCAAAATGCTCACGTTAATAAAAAAAGATGATGAAGACTTTAAAGAATATCGTATTTATCTGAAAGATGTAGTTAAAGATTTTGGCTTATCGCACAAAAATTCCTATAAAATGTTGAAAGATGGGGCGAAAGGGCTAACAAAAAAAGAAATCAGAATAATTAGAGATACGCCCGAAGGTTTAAAAGAATTTCAGACACATATTGCAGTAGGGGTGGACAGCTTTGTGAAAGATGGAAATTACGTAGATATTTCTTTTCATCCCAAGATGAAACCCTTTTTACTTCAATTACAAACCCAATATTTGATGTATGATATACGTAACGTATTGGGGATTCAGAGTTCGTTCTCTGTTAGAATTTATGAGCTATTGAAACAATATGAGCGAATTGGTAAGAGAAGATTTAGCGTGCAAGAGTTGAAAGAGATGCTTGATATTTCAGATAAATATCCGCTTTACGCAAATTTTAAACAGAGAGTAATTTTAAAGGCTCAGGAAGACCTTCAAGAAAGTACAGATATTCGTTTCACTTTTGATGAAATCAAATATGGAAAACAAATTTCGGAATTAGTATTTAATATTTTCAAGAATAATAAAGTTGTTGATTCGAGAAATGAAGAAGAAGTCCTTGATTTACCGCAACTCGACATCAATGTTCAGAATTTAGTAGAGCGTGAGATATTTTCGATGGTTCGTGATTTTAAAGGAGCGAGTTTGAAAACTGTACAAAAATGGTTGAAACTTTACCCAGAAGAATATATAAAATCAAGAATTATACTTGTGAAAAATTTGATACAAGTAGGGCAGAAGGTGGCAAATCCGATGGGTTTTATTCAGTCGATGATGTCTCAGCCCAATATTTTTGACCCAATTCAAGAAGAAAAAAAAATACAGGAAGCTCAAAGACAAAAACAGAAAGAAGAACTAAAATTAAAAGAGCAAAAATTATCTAAAGAGCAACAACTCGAACAATTGAGGCAAGACTTTAGTGAGGCAAAACTAAAATTGATAGAAATGCTTTTGCTGGAGAATAAGACTTTGGCTGCAGAGTTTACCTCCGAACTGAAAGCACTTCGAGAGCAAGTTAATCCACCTTTTATTATTCAAATTGCTCTTGAACATTATGAGACAAATCTACCTGGTATAATTCCAGATAGTAACGAAGAACTAATTTATAATTATAAACTTGGAGGTAGTTTTGGAGCATTGATGATGGATTGGTTTGAGAATAGATTTTCAATCAAATTCAATGAATTAGGTCAGGTTTTTGAGCAAAAGATAAATAGCCTTTTATAGTATTAACTTATAATCTTTCTTTATATAATCCGTTGTTTCGTATTTGAGAAGTTTTTATGTTTGAATAAGTTTGTTTGAGGAACATATTAATGAAAAAATATGCGTTGGAAATTGTCGAATTAAGGAGGGCGAAAATGTAATTACGATGAAAGAATTATGAAAGGTTAATGTACGCATTGATAAAAACTACCAAGCAATAAAGCCATACCATCTAAGAAATTTCCCGAATAAAACTGAACAGCGGGTTCGGTGGTGAAAACTTCCATTTTTCGGCCAGTTGTTGGCTCATAAACTGAAGCCACATTTTTTAGTTTTTACTCGAATCAGTAAAAGCCCAGCAGTGATCATAGCCTTTTCCAAATTTAATTTGTGGGTCGTTGGCATCGTTGATTCGTTCGCCAATTTTGTGAGCGGTCAAGAAATCGAATGGAGTGCCTGCCACAGCCGTAAGTTCGCCCGTTGGAATTAACGTTCTGTCAACAGGCACTAATTTATCAGCTAAGATGGTGACTTCGTGGTCAAGGATTTCTTTATTTACATTACCCGTAAGATTGAAATAGGTATGATTCGTAAGGTTGATGACGGTTGTTTTATCTGTTTTAGCTTTGTATCCGCTTTAGTGCCATCGGGTAAGGTGCTAAATTCTTTCTTTTCAATACTGATTGTAAAACCAGCAGTAGAATAATACTAAAAATTGTTTTAGAGGAACGCTTAAAGTGAATAATCTCTGAATTTTACAGAGGTCAAAATCTGTTTTTGACCTCTGTAAAAAAGATTTACCTAAATAATAGTGGAGCCATTTGATACAAACTACGTCTCCAAGTTTGGAATTCGTGTGCAGTACCTTCCGAAACATAACTTACGGCATTGAAGCCAGCAGCTTTTAATTCTTCACCTGCTTTTTTTACTCCATCGGGGCGTTCTTTACTTCCACAACTGATAAAAATTAATTTAGGTTGTGGTTTATCTTTGAAATCAGTAGAAGCATATATACCACCACTCAATAATCCATAATAGCCAAATACATCTGGTTTATTTAAAGTAATGGTTTTGGTCTCCATGCCACCCATTGAAAGTCCAGCCATGGCACGCATTTCTTTTTTTGCAATCGTTCTGAAATTGGCATCAACGTAAGGAATCAACTCATCAACCAAGACTGTTTGAAATGGTTCGATTTTGAATTCTCGCATTTTTCCAAACTTCACTTCATTGGTCATTCCATAGGTGTTTACTATAATAAATGGTTTAATTTTGCCCGCTGCAATTAAATTATCCATAATCAAATTAGCTCTTCCTTGATTCATCCATGCGGTTTCGTCCTCTCCCCAACCGTGTTGTAAGTACAAAACTGGGTATTTATCTTTTCCTTTTTCGTAGCCTGGAGGCGTGTAAATAAATGCACGGCGTGAAGTATTTGTACTTGGCGAAGGAAATAAGATTTGTTGAACATTTCCATGCGGAACATTTTTAAGAGCATAAAAATCTTGGTCTTTTGCTGGAATCTCGATGCCACTTTCCCAACGCACCGAACCGTAGTAGTTTAATGTGCCTGGGTCATTGAATTTTCCACCGTCGATTCTTACGTTGTAGTAGTGAAAGCCTTCATCCATGGGGCCTTCGGTAGTTCCCATCCAAGAACCGTCTTCGGCTTTGGCGAGTTTTGTTCCACCACGGCCACCCAAACCTAAACTTACTCTCACGCTGTCGGCAGCGGGAGCAATGATTTTGAAACGTGCATATCCCTGCGAGTTGACCATTGGGTATTCTTGTTGGGGTTGATTGAGTTCCGAAGGTTTGAAATCTTCGATAATTGCTGGTTGTTGGGCTTGTGCAAAATTGATGCTACCGATAATTGCGGTAGCTAAGAAGCTAATTTTGAGAAATTTTTTCATGTTTTTGAGTTGAATTTTTAAAATTTGAACGCTGATAACGTTGATTTTCACGGATTTTATTTTAATTATCTGCGTTCTATACACTTATTTAAACAAAATTGGCAAAGTCTCATTGAGGTATTGTTTCACGTTCATCCAAGTATGTCCACCTGGTATGGCATAGGTTTTTACGTTTATTTTCTTCTCTTTCAGATACGCCTCCCACTCAGTTGTGCCTTTATACAAGAAGTCTTCCGTGCCAATTCCTGACCACAGTAGTCTGAAATCTTTGTTTGTTTTGGTAGGATTTGAAGTAATATTGGTAAAACTCTTATCCATTTCGGCGGGAGAAATGTATGACGCATAACTACATACGTAGGCAAATTTATCTATATTGTTGAAAGCCGTACGAAGTGTTTGTCCACCACCACGAGAGAAACCTCCAATGGCACGGTTATCACGGTTTGGAATGGTTCGATAGTTTTTTTCGATGTAAGGAATAACCTTCGTAATCAAATCTGTTTCAAATAATTTCATACGTTTAAGGGCATCTTCGCCATCACGGCTCATCACATCTGAGGGTTTGTCTTTGCCTGTTTGTTCGGCAATTCTTGCCAACGGATTCCCATAAGGCATCACTACAATCATTGGTTTTGCTTTGCCTTGGGCTATCATGTTATCAAGTATCAGATTTACTTTTCCTACTTTCCAGAAAGTTTCTTCTGTGTCAGTTGTGCCACTGATTAAGTAATAAACTGGATATTTTTTTGCGTTCTCTTGGTTATAACCTGGCGGTGTGTAAACCACCACTGTGCCAGTAGAGCCTTCTACCGATGGATAATAATTATAAGTAATTGAGCCATGAGGAACATTTTGAAGGGCATATATGGCAGGTGAATCTGCAGGAATTTCTACTAAGCTACCCTTGAAACGCTCATTTGGGAATAAATAAGTATTGGCTGGGTCGTTTACTGTAACCCCATCTACTTTGAATCCATAAGGATAAATATCTGGCTTGATTGGTCCTACTGTGATTGACCAAACACCATCCTCACTTTTAGTCATTGGTACGTTGGCCGAGCCAAATTGGTTGCCATCGAGCAAGACAGCGGTGGCATTGGGTGCCAAATACGAAAAAGTTACGGTTTTATCTGGGTTTACTTTCGGAGAAACAACTATTGGCCCACGAGGGGGTTGAGCATGCAAAACTAAAACATGTACAAATAGTCCAATAAGCAGAAATAAAGATTTGATTTTCATAGTTATATAGCGTTTATTCTTTCATTAAAGAAGTTTATTTCGTTCCAACCAGTCGAACAGAGGATTCATCCAGCCTTTATGACGGAAGATAAAACCGTGGTCGCCTTTTGGGAAAATGTGCATTTCGACCTCGACTTTGTTTTTACGCAGTTTTTCAAAATATTGAATACTGTTATCTACATCCACTACTTTATCATCAGCAGTATGGGTGAGCCAAGCGATGGGTGTATTGGCTTTTACCTGTAATTCGTTCGAAAACAAATCTTTGTTTTCTTGAGAAGGATTTTTGCCAATCAAAGCATCACGAGAACCTCCGTGTGTTAGGGCATCCTGCATCGTAATTACGGGGTAAACAAGTATCTGAAAGTCTGGTCGGAGATTGGTATTTTGTGGGTTTTCAATATACGATTTTTCAAAGTGTGTGGCAGCAGTACTGGCTAAATGCCCGCCTGCACTAAAGCCCATTACACCGACTTTATTTTTATCAATGCCATATTTTTCAGCATTTTCTCGCACATATTTGATAGACTGCTGTGCATCTTGTAAAGGCCCGATTCGTTTATCTGGCATGATTTCATCGCTTGGTAAACGATATTTCAAGACAAATGCAGAAATTCCTTTTTCGGCCAGACTTTTTCCGATTCCTAACCCTTCACCATTGTACACAATTACGCCATAACCACCACCAGCAATGACAATTACGGCCGTTCCATTTGGTTTTTCGGGCTTTATGTACTCAAGAGTTGGGTTGGTGATACCTTTAAATAATCCACGGTCAGCACCCGATTCTGTGATGGTTGAAGGTTTAGAGTTAGGTACGCCATTTGGATACAAGGTGATTATCTCTTGTGAAAAAACAGAATATCCACAAAGAAGAGCGGCTATCAAGAGGAATTTACTTTTCATTGTAAGGTTGAATTAAAATAGTGACAAAGACCGTATTATTTTTTTGAATATTGTAGCAATGCTTCCGCATAGCGTTTTCCAAATTCCCGCACCCCAGCTGAATCGAAATGTAAACCATCTTTGGCAGCCGTAAGACCAGCTGAAGAAACCACCACAGCTTTGGGAATCGTTTGTGGAAGTGTGGCAATAATGGCATTATGACTGGCACATTTTCCGCCTTGTTCAGCAGCAACTAATTCACCCGCCACCAATGGAATTGAATTTGGTGCTATGTTTAAATCGGCTAAAATATCATCGTATATTTTTTTTACTTGTGCGGGCCAAGTTTTGTCTCCCGTATTTGATTCGCCTTGATGCAAAAGGATTCCTTTAATCACACCCGATTTTTGGGCAATTTTTGCCATTTCAATTAATCTTTCGTAAGGGTTTCCACCATACGAATTCGCCATGTTTATCATCCACGGTCTTTCTTTCGCTGAAGAATCGAGGTAAGCTTTGTATTTTACTTTATCAAAAATTTCAATTTTACTGCCCGCCACTGCTACATGTACCACGCCCAAGGTTTGGTTTTGTGGCATATTTTGAAGCATTGTACGTCCGAAATAATCAGCAGGAGAAAGGCGAGTATCACAGCGGCAGAGAGGTGGTTTTGCGGTGTACCATTGGCCTTTTTGGCGGTTGAGTTTGGAACAATCTAAGGCTTCTAAAACTTTGAAACGGCTGTCGATATTGATAGTATCTTGTGCCTCGATGCGGGCAGCACCTTCCATATTCGACTGGCCAATGCAGAGATAAATATGAAAATTAGGGTCTTGGGCAAATGCAGTAACACCAAGCATTAGAAAATTGATTAATAGTAGAACTCTTCTCATGAATGAACTAATAGTTAAGGATGATTTATTTTTGATTGAAATATTTTTAGTTGTTTTGGATAATTCTATCTGGGGAAATTAGAGGGTGAATATAGTTATTTTTAATAGCCTTTTCTAAAAGTTTTTGATTGGAATAAAGCTGTCGCAAAAGATTTTATAACTTAACTTTTGCGACAACTTTATGTCATGAATAAAGATTAATAACCAGGATTTTGGTCTTTTTGGTCAATTTTCGGATTATTGTCAATTTCAGCTTGTGGAAGTGGCAATAATTCGTGCTTGTTTGCCGTAAAATACGAAATCGGTTCAGTAGTTTGTTTTTTGTTCTTTCTCCATCTGAGAAGGTCAAAATTACGCACTTGTTCGGCAGCAAGCTCCACATAACGCTCATGTTGTAGGGCTTCAAATACTTTTGCCTTTGAATCACAAGGGTAGTTTTTCGTAGGATATGGAGGCATATCTACCGATTTTCTGGCTCTTACTTGGTTCATCAAAGTAATAGCTCTTGCTGAATTGCCCAGTTCATTTTCACACTCAGCAAGTAATAAAAGTACATCGGCATAACGCATCACACGCATATTGATTCCACTCGAAGCAAATCCAGCATTCGATTTATAAAGAATGGAATACTTTCTCCAGCTAATTTTTAGGTCTTTGCCATCAAGTTTTGATAAATTTCCTTGAACAGCATCATCTTTTAGTACGTCTTTCCCATTATTGAATGTATCGCCAGTTTTCCAGAAAGACATATCAAAACGTGGGTCATTTTTTGTATCTCCTTTGGTGGTTCTTTCGTAGTTATCCAACATTTTATTCGATGGAATGAGGTTTCTCCAACCAATCGGAGAATACTCTTGTGTTCTGATACATTCTTCTTGAGCACTGTTACCATCGCCATCTGGTCCACTCCAGTTGAATGCACCATTTGAAGGAGAAAACACGATTTCAAAAATTGATTCAGCATTAAATTCGCCTTCTTCGTTAGTCAAATCAAGGTAGTTATCTACAATTCGGTATCGGCCCGAACTTACAATCTTCTCCAGTTCAGTTTTTGCACTGGCATAATCGCCTTGTTGTAAATACGTGCGAGCCATCAACATCTGAGCAGCAGCTTTTGTTGCTCTACCTGCTTCACTTGCTGGATAAGAATCTGGCAAAGCTCCTTCTGCTGCTTTCAAATCATCAATTACTTGTTTATAAACTTCTTGTTGCGTTGCTCTCGGTTTTGCTCCATCTACCGATTTTACGTATTCAGTATATAAAGGCACACCACCCCATACAGTACCTAATTCGTAATAAGCCAAGGCACGCAAAAACTTTGCTTCACCCACGATGCGGTTTTTGGTAGCTACTGTAAAAGAGGCAGTTGTTTTAGCCGCACTTTCAATTACCACATTTGAGCGGTGAACCACCCTAAACCAACCTGTGTAACAATCATTTGAAACAGAATTACCAGCATCATTCGCACCAATTAATAATTGATTACGAGGAGCTTCGAGCTGTCCGCCGCCAGTAGCCATTTCATCACCTCTTAAATCATGCACAAAAAACCACTCTCTGGCACCAAGACCAAATCCTTGTAATAAAGCATAAGCAGAGTTAATACCTGCAGTAAGTTCGCCATCATTTGTGAAGTAGGTATCAAACGTAACACCATTTGGATTTACTTTATCTAAATCTGAATCGTTACAGCTTAGAATGGTCGAGAATCCGATTATTCCCGTGAGTATTAATATTTTTTTCATTTTTAATCGTTATTAAGGTTATTAGTTCAAGCCAAGGTTCAAGCCAATAGTCATTGTACGAGCTTGTGGATAGGTTCCTGTATCAATTCCACCATTAATTTCAGGGTCATAACCTGAATATTTAGTAATGGTAAGCAAGTTTTGGCTTGTTACATAAATTCTTGCTTTTGTTAATACATTATTAGTAATTTTTGATAATTTATTTGAAGGTAATGTATAACCAATCGTCAAGTTTTTCAATCGTAAATATGAACCGTTATCAAGGAATCTATCAGAAGTTCTGGTATTTTGGCTCGGGTCACCACTTACTGCACGAGGTACATCAGTGTTTGTGTTGGTTGGAGTCCAAGCATTCAAGACATCGGTTGTAGCATTGAATAATCGCAGCATTCCTTGTCCGATAACTTTCGTTCCATTGTAAATTTTATTGCCATAAACACCTTGGAAAAATACCGAAAAGTCAAAGTTTTTATAAGTACCTGCATAATTTAAACCATAAGAGAATTTTGGTAGATAACTACCCAAGTAAGTTCTATCGTTGGCATCAATTTTACCGTCTCCATTCAAATCTACAAACTTAATATCACCAGGTCTTGTATTAGATGATTGGTAAAGTGATTTAGGGTCACCATCTATTGCATTGGCCGCCGAAATTTCAGCTTCACTTTGGAAGATACCCGCTACCTTCCAGCCGTAGAATGAACGGAAAGGTTGTCCTGCTTCTGTACGAACGATGTCAAATCCACCAAAGTCTGCACCAGCACCAGCATTGATGGTTGCATTTGGTGTAGCCAAACTCAATACTTTGTTTCTAACTAAATCGAATGTACCAGTGATGGTAGATTTTAAATCATTTTTATCTAAACGATAACCAAGCGATAACTCAAAGCCTCTGTTTTGCATACTTCCAACGTTAGCCAATGGGCTGCTTGAATAACCCAATGATTGAGGAAGTGGTACAGAAAGCAATAGACCATCAGTTTTACGTTCGTAAACTTCAGTAGTTAAGGTAATTTTATTGTTGAATAATGAAAGGTCTAATCCGATGTTCTTCATGATTGTTTCTTCCCAGCTCAATCCTGTATTACCAAGCCCATTGAAATATGAACCTAATTGAGAAGCATTACCAAACGAGTAGTTTGTATTATTTGCAGAAATCAATGGTTGCCAGTCATAATCACCAATAGAGTTATTTCCTGTTACACCATAGCTGGCTCTGAGTTTCAACTCTGAAATTGCTTGTAAATCTTTCAAGAAAGATTCTTCGCTGATTCTCCAACCAGCCGAAACCGATGGAAATGTTCCCCATTTCTTGCCAGGTGCAAATTTTGAAGAACCATCACGACGAATCGAACCACTCAATAAATATTTATTGGCATATTCATAATTTACACGACCGATGTAAGAAATCAATGAGTTTTCGGTTGTAGAAGTTGTTCCTGATATATTTGAAGCCCCTTGTACTTCTTTAATATTATTATCAGGGCGTTGTCCAGAAATACTAATCGACTTGAATTGAGCATCTTGCTTTTCTGCAATGGCTGTTGCACTAATCGAGTGTTTGCCAAATGATTTATCGAAGCTTAATTGATTAGTAAATACAGATGAGAAGTACTGACCTCTACTTTGGCCAAGTGAAGCAGTCGGACGGCTACGGTTACCATCATCATAAATCGGAGAAAAAGTGCTATTGATATTGCTGGCATAGTCTCCACCCATTGTGAATTTGTATTTCAACCAATTGGTGAATTTGATTTCAGCATACAATGTTCCCAATACTTTATAAGAGCTATTAATGTTATCTTTTTGCTCTTGATTTACGATACGCATTGGGTTTTCTGGGTCAGTTGCATCTAAACCTTGAGCCGTTGTACTGAAACCGCCAATTTTCGTAGGGTCATTTACTGGCCAGTACGGAGTCATACGCATGATGTTCATTACTAAACTTCTACCACCAGCACTTCCTTCGCCGATACGAGTATCGTTCGACACCATCATTGTTTGGCCAATCGAAATATATTTACCAATGCTGTGGTCAGTGTTCAAACGGATACTTCTACGACCATATTCGGTGAATGGGAGTACACCATTTTGTTTGAAATTGCCAATTGATAAATAGAATTTTGATTTATCAGTACCTCCCGAAATTCCAATTTGGTTGTTATGAATTGGGCCATTTCTAAACATTACATCTTGCCAGTCGGTTTCGGTTTGTGCAAAAGTAGTTGTTGCACCTGGGTAAATTGGTGTGTTCATGGCCGAAAAACGACCAGGAACAGCCTGTCCAGAAGCCGTCAATAAAGCAGTACCGTATTTAATATATTCGGCACTATTCAATAAATCAAGTGTTTTCCATACTTGTTGTGTACCGATGTACGAATCAACTGTTATATTCAATTTACCCGCTTTACCTTTTTTAGTTGTAATCAATACAACTCCATTGGCAGCTCTTGAACCATAAATAGCCGAAGCACTGGCATCTTTCAATACTTCAATAGATTCAATATCGTTTGGTGCAATCGTATTCAAACCGCCACCAGGTACTCCATCAATTACATATAATGGATTGGAGCTAATACTGATTGAGCCAATACCTCTGATACGAACCGTTGGTTCTGTTCCTGGGCTACTGCTATTTACCACCTGTACCCCTGCAACACGTCCTTGCATGGCTTGTGTAGCACTGATAACTGGTTGGGTTACTAAGTCTTTGTTAGTAATAGAGGATACCGCCCCCGTTAAAGAAGTTTTCTTTTGTGTACCATAACCAACCACAATAATTTCGTCCATGAGCCCTTCATCAAGTTCTAACGAAACATTTATTTCTTTTTGAGTTCCTACCTTTTTTTCAACAGGCTTGTAACCTAAAAAGCTAAAAACTAAAACATTCTCTTGCGATACTGACAATTCGTATCGGCCTGAAGCATCTGTTATTGTACCTTTATTTGCCCCTTTGACCGCTACATTTACTCCTTGAAATGCTTCTCCATTTTCGTTCTTGACTACACCTCTGACTTGTGCCATTAATGTTCCAAAAGAAAACAGAGACAATACTAAAACCAGTAATAGAGTTCTCAACCTTAGAGAGCCATCTTGATAATGGATTGAATTGTAATTGTTGTTTTTCATTTTGAGAAAAGTTGAAATTTAAATTATAGAATTTGTAACATAAAGTTCTTTTATTTTATATTGTGTCATTATAACACAAATAAATACGTGTCAAATGTACACATAATAGTTTTCAAAAAAAGAAAATGTTACTTTTTTTTTATTAAATAATACTATTTTGACATAAGGCGAACTTTTTCTTGAAATAATTAATTTAAATCACAATCTATTTCAATTTATATCACAATGAAACTCCTCTCAACCATCTCGATTCTGATTGCACTTTTGTTTGGCTGTGACAATAAGTCTGGAAAATTGTTTGAAAAAATGTCGAGTTCAACCACAAATATTGATTTTATAAACTCACTGAAAGCCAATGAAAAATTAAATGCTTTTACATTTACAAATTTCTATAATGGAGGTGGTGTAGGAATCGGAGATTTCAATAAGGATGGTTTTGAAGATGTGTTTTTTACGGGAAATCAGGCCAGTTGTGAGTTGTATATAAATAAGGGAAACTTCAAGTTTGAGAAAATTACCAAAGCTGCTGGTCTGACAACTAATAGATGGTGCAATGGGGTTTCGGTGGTAGATATAAACAATGATGGCTGGGACGATATTTATGTTTCGGTAGCGTATCATCCAACTTTGAGCGAAACTCGAAATCTTCTTTTTATCAATCAAAAAACTAAAAATCCGACTTTTAAAGAACAAGCCGCTGCTTATGGACTTGACTATGCAGGCTATACTACTCAAGCGGCCTTTTTCGATTATGATACCGACGGAGACCTTGATGTTTTTTTGTTGTGTACATCGCCTGATACTCAAAATCCGAGTTATTTAAGACCACGGGTTGACGATGGTTCGCAGCCTTCAACCAGCAAACTTTTTCAAAACAGTGGTATGGTTGATGGGCACCCCGTTTTTAAAGATGTTTCAAAAGAGGCAGGCATACTTTATGAAGGGCTTGGGTTGGGCGTGGTGGTTTCTGACTACAACAATGACAACCTACCAGATATTTATTGCTCGAATGATTTTTTAAGTTCGGATGTGCTTTACCAAAATAATGGCAACGGTACTTTTACAAATGTTTTGAAAGATGCCATGCCACACACGGCCATGTCGGGCATGGGTGTTGATGCGGCCGATATAAATCAAGATGGGAAAGTGGATGTTTTTCAGCTTGATATGCTACCCGAGGAAAATGAAAGACAAAAGCAGATGCTCGGTAAGCATGATTATGATAAAAAAGAAATAAGCATCAAGCCACCTTATAACTTTCAGTTGCAATATATGCGAAATATGCTGCAAATTAATCTGGGTAATCAAGCTGGGATTCCGCAATTTAGTGAAAATGGACTTTTGGCAGGGGTCGCCAAAACTGACTGGAGTTGGAGTACACTCCTCAGTGACCTTGATAATGATGGGCTAAAAGATATTTTTATATCAAATGGTTATCGAAAAAACGTAACAGACCTCGATTTTATCAGCTATTATAGAAGTCAAGATATGTTTGGTTCTGACAAAGCAAGGGCAGAAAATCGCTTGAAATTGCTCGAAAAAGTACCCGAAATTCAGCTTAAAAATTATGCTTACCGAAATAAAAATAACCTTGATTTTGAAAATGTGTCAGAAACGTGGGGTTTAGACGAGCAGTCGTATGCCAACGGTTCGGCGGTTGCTGACCTCGATAATGATGGCGACCTCGATTTGATTGTGAATAATATTGATAGTGAGGCGTCGATTTTTAGAAATAATGCCGAAAAACAAACCCAAAATCAAAGCCTAAAAATTCAATTTATTGGACAAAAGAGCAATATCAACGGTATCGGTGCCAAGGTTTCGGCTTGGATAAACGGTGAACAGCTCTATTTCGAGCATTTCCCAGTTAGAGGTTATCTTTCCTCGATGTCGAAAAATATATTGATTGGCACAGGAAATACCCCTAAAATTGACTCTTTGCTCGTGACTTGGCCTGATGGCAAGGTTCAGAAAAAAGTAAATATTGATAATTCAACAAAAACGCTAACCTTGAATTATGCTGATGCTCAAGCAACTACAAAACAGCATTTTACAGCAAATTCGTTTTTTCAACTTGTAGAGAATGTTTTTGACTATGAACACAAAGAATCAAACTTCAACGATTTCAATGAGTCGGCCACTTTGCACAAGATGCTTTCGAGGTTTGGGCCAGCCGTAGCAAAAGCCGATATCAATGCCGATGGTTTGGAAGACATTGCCATTGGAGGGGCTTATATGGGCAATGAAACCCAAATTTATATCCAAACCAGGCAAGGTAAGTTTGAGAAAACCACTGAGATTCCGACCAGTAAGAATATAGAGGTGGGTGCCATTCATTTTTTTGATGCCGACCGAGACGGTGACCAAGATTTGATTTTGGCTGGTGGTGGATGTGAACGTCCACTGGAGACATCAGAGGCATTTCAACCGCAATTATGGAAAAATGATGGGAAAGGTAAGTTTTCGCTCGCAAATGAATTGCCAAAGCTGAATGTAAGTAGCCACGTTATTGAGTCTTTCGACTTTGATAATGATGCCGACCTCGATATTTTTATCGGTGGTAGAATTGTACCTAATCAATACCCTACAAATCCGAAGAGTTATATCCTTAGAAACGATAAAGGAAAATTCACTGATATTACACAACAAGTTGCTCCATTTTTACAAAATCTCGGCATGGTTTGCGATGCCGCAGTGATTGACATCGACAAAGATAACTTTAAAGACTTAGTGCTTGTGGGCGAATGGATGCCATTGATAATCTTAAAAAATAATCAAGGCAAATTTTCGCTTCAACATAAAGACCACACCGAAGGTTGGTGGAATACCGTTGAAATCGCCGATTTAAACAACGACGGGCTGCTTGATTTGGTTTTAGGAAACGAAGGAAAAAATTCATTTTATCAAGCAAATTCAGACGAGCCAGTAACGCTGCTGGCCAAAGATTTCGATGGCAATGGCAGAATTGACCCAATCATGGGGCAATACATTAAAGGGAAATTATATCCGAGCCATCCAAGAGAAAATCTGAATCTGCAAATCAACTCATTCCGAAAAAAATATACCACTTTTAAAGATTATTCTTCGGTGCTTTTTGATGATTTGTTCACCGACAAAGAAAAAGATGGAGCTATCAACAAGAAAGCCTATGAATTGGCATCAGTAGTAGCTATCAATAATGGTAAAGGGGATTTTAATTTGGCCAAACTTCCGTGGCAAGCTCAACAATCACCAATTTTTTCGATAATTACAGAAGATTTCAACCAAGATGGCAATATTGATTTATTGTTGAGCGGAAACTTTTTCGCCAATGAAGCCCATCAAGGCCGACAAGATGCGTCGAGAGGTACTTTGTTGCTCGGAAGTGGTAAAGGAAAATTCAATGCAGTTAGCTTTGAAAAGAGTGGATTAAATCTGATTAGTGATGTAAGAAACATTACTTTTATAGATAAATCCAAGACTTTACTTGTGTTGGCCAATTCGGGGAAAAGCCAAACTTATAAACTGGGAGAAAGTGTAGGAGTTTTAAAGAAATGAAAAATCGAAGTGACTAAAAACGATAAAAGTCGCCTAAATTAAAGATAACCCTCGCTAAACAAAGGTCAGATTTATCTCGCTTACAAATTTTATGTTTTTTTGTATAAAAATTATGAATAAATTTATTTACGTTTGTGTTGAATTGACACATTATATCTGTCAAATATAAAATATGACTAATTTTAGAATCATCTACTCAACTTGATTAAATTTAGGAAAAATTACTCCAATCCTACCTAATTACTTTTATGAAGCAAATATTTGGCTTTTGTTTATTACTATTAATACTATTAACTCAATTTAGTTACTCCCAAAGTAATCAAAATCTTAAACTTTGGTACAAGCAGCCATCGGGTACAAAATGGGAAAATGCCCTACCGATTGGAAATGGCCGTCAAGCAGCAATGATTTATGGGAATGTTGAAAAAGAAATAATTCAGCTCAACGAACATACAGTTTGGAGTGGAAGCCCAAACCGAAACGATAACCCAGAAGCCTTGGCGGCTTTGCCCGAAATTAGAAAAATGATTTTTGAGGGAAATCATAAAGAAGCCGAAAAACTGGCCAATAAGGCGATTATCACGAAAAAATCGCACGGACAAATGTTTCAGCCAGTTGGCAATCTCAATCTCAGTTTTGAAGGACATAACAACTACACCGACTATTACCGTGAATTAGATATTGAAAAAGCCATTTCAACAACTTCTTATGTGGTCAATGGCGTGACTTATACTCGTGAGGCGTTTGCTTCATTTGCCGATAGAGTAATTGTTTTGAGATTAACGGCCAGTAAAGCAGGTTCACTTGCTTTTACGACAAATTACAGCTCTCCTCATAAAATAAAGCAGTTTTCGGTCAAAAATCTCGACTTGCAAATCAATGGTACCACCAGCGACCAAGATGGAGTAAAAGGTATGGTTGAGTTTAAGGGTATCACTCGAATCAGATTAGAAGGTGGGAAAATTGCTAAAACCGATACTTCATTGAGTATCAGTGGAGCAACTGCCGCTACCATTTTTATTTCGATTGCTTCAAACTTTAATAACTACCACGACATCAGCGGAGATGAAGAAAAACGTGCCGAAGATTACATGAATAAAGCATTTGTGAAAACTTTTGCTACGTTGAAAGCCGAACACATAAAAGGATATCAAAAATATTTCAACCGAGTAAAGTTAGATTTAGGCACAACCGATGCAACCAAGTTACCAACCGATGAACGCTTAAATAATTTTAGAAATACCAATGACCCTCAAATGGTAGCCTTATACTATCAATTTGGGCGTTATCTATTAATATCGTCTTCTCAGCCAGGCGGTCAAGCGGCCAATTTGCAAGGTATATGGAACAATCGACTGAGTCCGCCTTGGGATAGCAAATACACTATCAACATTAACGCCGAAATGAACTATTGGCCCGCCGAAAAAACAAACCTTTCGGAACTCCATGAGCCGTTTTTGAAAATGGTGCAAGAGCTTTCGATTACGGGTCAGAAAACCGCTAAAGATATGTACGGTGCAAGAGGCTGGATGGCTCACCACAATACTGATATATGGCGTGCAACGGGTGCAATCGACGGTGCATTTTGGGGAATGTGGACGGCTGGAGGTGGTTGGGTGAGCCAACATTTGTGGGAGCACTATCTTTACACTGGTGATAAAGCATTTTTGGCTTCGGCTTATCCCGCCCTAAAAGGAGCAGCACAATTTTATGTCGATTTCCTCATTCCTCACCCCAATAAAAATAATTGGTTGGTTGTAAACCCTGGCAATTCGCCCGAAAATGCTCCCGCTGCCCATGATGGTTCTTCGCTTGATGCAGGGGTTACGATGGATAATCAAATAGTTTTTGATGTATTCAATACTGCCATTCGTGCCGCTCAAATTCTTAAAAAAGATGCTTCGTTTATCGACACTTTACGAATGATGAGAGCCAAACTTCCTCCTATGCACATCGGGCAGCACAACCAATTACAAGAATGGCTCGATGATATAGATGACCCGAATGATAAACACCGCCATATTTCGCACCTATATGGCCTTTATCCTTCTAATCAAATATCGGCTTATCGCACACCCGAACTTTTTGAGGCTTCTAAGAACTCGTTGATTTACCGAGGCGATGTCAGTACAGGTTGGAGTATGGGTTGGAAAGTAAACTGGTGGGCAAAACTCCAAGATGGTAATCATGCGTACAAATTGATTCAAAATCAGCTAACCCCTATAGGTAACGAGCGTGGTGCTGGCGGAACCTACAATAATCTTTTCGATGCTCACCCACCTTTCCAGATTGATGGAAACTTTGGCTGCACTTCGGGAATTACCGAAATGCTCATGCAAAGCGACGACGGAGCGATTCATTTATTACCTGCCTTACCCGATGTATGGCCTTCGGGCAGCATCGGTGGATTAAAAGCCCGAGGTGGTTTTGAGATAATTCAGATGGTTTGGAAAGATTCAAAGCTCATAAAATTGGTGGTAAAGTCTTCGCTTGGTGGAAATTTAAGACTTCGTTTACCCAATGAATTAAAACTCGCTAATGGAGTGACCATGAAAGAAGCAAAAGGTGAGAATGTCAATCCGTTTTATTTTCTTAATGAAACTGCTAAGCCAATCATTTCAGAAAAAGCCAGTATAAAAGCCCTAACCTTGGCAGTAACTAAATTATATGATATTGTCACCCAAAAAGGCCAACTTATTACCCTATCACTTTAAAATTAACGACTAAACAAAGATTACAATGTTAAAAACAGTATCAAAAATTTGTAGCATTATCGTATTGGTTTGTTGTGTAAAAATAGCGTCAGCACAAGTAACGCTCACCAATCCTATATTAACAGGCTTCTACCCCGACCCAAGTATTGTAAAAGTGGGAGCAGATTATTATTCCGTACATTCTACATTCTCCTATTTCCCAGGTTTACCAATCATGCACAGCCGTGATTTAAAAAATTGGAAGCAAATCGGCAATGTAATCAGCCGACCATCGCAGATGGATTTTATGGGCGAGCGTATGAGCCGTGGGCTTTTTGCTCCTGCCATTACTTATTACAAAGGTATCTACTACGTCACTTGTACCGATATTGACCACGATGGAAACTTTGTGGTTACAGCCACCAATCCTGCTGGGCCATACAGTAATCCCGTAAAACTGCCACAAGTTCGTGGCATCGACCCATCTATTTATTTTGATGAAGCTACTGATAAAGCCTATATAGTTTATAACAGCGATGCTCCTGATAATAAGCCTCTTTACCCTGGCCATCGCACAGTGCAAATGTATGAGTTTGATTATAAAAACTTAAAGGTTATTGGCGAGAAAAAGCAATTGATAAATGGCGGTGTAGATATTACAAAAAAACCAGTTTGGATTGAAGGGCCACACATCATGAAACGCAATGATTGGTATATTTTATACTGTGCCGAAGGCGGAACATCGGTCAATCACTCACAAGTGGCTTTGCGTAGTAAAGATATTTGGGGCCCGTATGTGCCTTATGAGGGAAATCCAGTTTTGACTCAAAGAGGTTTGCCCGCTGACCGTCCAAATCCAATTACTTCGGCAGGACACGCACAGTTTATTGAAGGGCCAGATGGCAATTGGTATTCGATTTTCTTAGCTGTTCGCCCTTACGAAGGTGACTATTACAACACTGGTCGTGAAATGTTTATTGCTCCGCTTACGTGGGTAAACGATTGGCCCATGATTGAACACGGCGATAAAGCCCTCGAATATAAATACAAAACCAACATTAAAGAAGTAAAACTGAAAGGTGCTTTGCCACAAAACGGCAATTTTTCTTATACCATGAAATTTGACAAAGGTCTTGACCTTTCGCTGATGCACTTGCGAAAAGTTGATAGTTCTTCGTTTAAAACTTCTAAAAAAGGTCTTTCGCTTAACCTCAAGCCTGAAACTATTTCAGAACTCGCTAATCCATCATTTGTAGCCAAACGTCAGCAACACATGAATAGCACGGCCGAAACCGAACTTATTTTTACGCCAAAATCTGAAAAAGAAAAAGCGGGTTTAGTGATTTACCAGGACGAAAGTCACTACTATTTCTTGGCAAAATCTATCAAAGAGGGTAAAACTCAGGTGGAATTATACAAAAGTGTTCACCGCAAAAAAGATGTGGAGTTAATAAATACACTACCCGTTGGCAATGGAAAATTAGTGTTACGCATCACCAATAATGCAGATAAATGTCATTTTGCTATTTCAGAAAACGGAAAAGATTTTAAAGTTTTGGCTGATAACCAAGATGGTAAGCACCTATCTACCAAAGTTTCAGGAGGTTTTATTGGGAATGTTTTTGCTATGTATGCTACTTCAAACGGCGAAAAGTCAGATAATACAGCCACATTCAAATATTTAAAATACAGTGGTGATGATGCAGTTTTGAAATAATCTGCAAAATTTTGACAAAGAGTCTTTTTAAATAACTAATGGTTATTTAAACCATATCTGAAAAGAATTAAAAAATGAAATTGAAAATTTTTGGTATCATCCTATTTATTTGTCTGCTTTTGGGTAAAGAAAACTTTGCCCAAGAACAGACGGCTCATAACCCAATTATCCATGCCGATGTACCTGACCTTTCGATGATTCGGGTGGGCGATACGTATTACATGAGTAGCACCACCATGCACATGAGTCCAGGGTTGCCAATTATGAGTTCAAAAGATTTGGTAAACTGGAAACTCGAAAGCTATTGCTATGATAGATTGGTAGAAAATGACGCCATGAACCTCACAAATGGACAAAATACCTACGGCCGTGGTTCTTGGGCAAGTTGTATTCGCTACCACAATGGCGAATTTATGGTCAGTACTTTTGCAGCAACATCGGGCAAAACACATATATACACTTCCAAAAATATCAAAGGCCCGTGGAAAGAAAAATCATTTGCCCCAGCCTATCACGACCACAGCATCTTTTTTGATGACGATGGTAAAACATACCTTATCTATGGTGCAGGAAAACTCAAAATCATAGAATTAAAATCTGATTTGAGTGGAAAAATGGAAGGTACAGAAGAAAAAACCTTGATTGAAAATGCTTCTGCTCCTGCCAATGCCCCAATTATGTTACAAGCCGAAGGCTCGCAACTTTTCAAACACAAGGGCAAATATTACCTGTTCAATATCTGCTGGCCACGTGGCGGAATGCGAACGGTACTTATTCACCGTGCCGACAAAATTACGGGGCCTTGGGAAGGGAAAATTGGTTTACAAGATTTAGGCGTTGCTCAGGGTGGTTTGATTGATACACCCGATGGGAAATGGTATTCTTACCTTTTCCGTGACTACGGTGCAGTAGGACGTATTCCTTATTTTGTGCCTGTAAAATGGGAAGATGGTT
>JACCDQ010166589.1_pt1 | contig 27407 bp, 29 predicted proteins | sample 7446031 | NCBI WGS metagenome assembly JACCDQ01 (sample SAMN15323442, study PRJNA562643) | freshwater metagenome | isolation source: river surface water | place: USA:Blue River Watershed | collected 2017-08-17 | reverse complement strand
GCCGCGGTGCGCCAGGCCTACAACGCCTGGGAGGCGCGCGAGATGGGCGTGGTCAACAAGGTGACCAAGGGCTCCAACCCCTGGACCGAGCACTACAGCGCCGTGATGGCCGAAGTGCCCGACGCCGATGACCCGTCGACCCAGCTCAACCGCGGCCTCATCGACATCCTGCTCGCCTCCGACGAGGTGGTGGTGGGCGGCGAGGCGGGCAGCCACTGCGTGCCCTCGACGATGTACCACGTGGCCGACGAGTTCGGCGCCGAGAACCTCGCCAAGCTGGTCATCCTGCGCGACTGCATGAGCCCGGTCACCGGCTTCGAGCGCCAGTTCGATGCGTTCCTCGCCGACATGGCCGCCCGCGGCGCGCGCGTGACGACGACCGCCGACTACTTGCCCGAGCTGCTCGCCAACGGCCGCCGCTGAGCGCACCCGCGAACACCTTCCCCGATTCGACCCCTCGACTGGAGCCTTTCCCATGAAACTCTTCGATGACGCCAACATGACCACCGGCTCGGTGGGTGGCTTTCACTTCTCCGCGGTGCGCCCCGAGACGCTGGGCGCGACCGAATACACGCTCGTGACCCTGGTGCTGGACAAGACCGGTTCGGTCGCGGGCTTCGCGCAGGACCTCTTCAGCATCAAGAAGACGGTCGTCGAGGCCTGCCGCAAGAGCCCGCGCGCCGACTACCTGCTGCTGCGCGTGGTCGAGTTCAACGGCAGCATCGACGAGGTGCACGGCTTCCTGCCGCTCTCGCAGGTCGATGCCGCGGCCTACCAGACCCCGCGCTGCGGGGGCATGACGGCGCTGCGCGACGCGGTGTTCTCGGCGGTGGGCGCGACCAACGCCTACGCCAAGACGCTCGCCGCCGACGACTACCTGACCAACGCCATCATCATCGTGGGCACCGACGGCGACGACAACGACAGCCGCGTGAGCGCCGCCGACGTGGCCGCCGAGCTGAAGCGCGGCACCCAGGGCGAGTCGCTCGAGTCGATGCGCACCATCCTGGTGGGCGTGAACGCGGGCGTCTACCGCAGCGCGCTCGAGGGCTTCCAGCGCGACGTGGGCATCGACCAGTACGTGGACGTGGCCGACGCCACGCCCCAGCGCCTGGCCAAGCTCGCCGAGTTCGTCTCGCGCTCGATTTCCGCGCAGTCCCAGTCGCTGGGCACCGGGGGCCCGAGCAAGGCCCTGACGTTCTGAGAACGGAACGACACCTCTCGCCGCCCGGCTCCTCGACCCTTCAGCCCGAAGCCACAGCCCGATGACCGCCCTGCTTGCCCCTACCGTGTTGGCCGATGCGGCCTTCTCCATCGGCCAGTCCCACCTGGACAACGCCAAGCCCTGCCAGGACTACGCCGCCAGCGGCACGCAGCCGACCGAGGCGGGCCCGCTCGTCTGGGCGGCGGTCGCGGACGGCTGCTCGACCGGAGGGCACACCGACATCGGGGCGCGGATGTGGGTGCACGGGCTGAGGCGTGCGCTCGAGCACACCGGTACGGCCGCCTTCGAGGCACCCGGCACGCTGAAAGCGTTGCTGCTCGCCGAGGCCGCGGCCCTGATGGCGCCCTTCGAGCCGGATGACGCGCTCGCAACCCTGGGGTTCGCAGCGGCACACTGGGACGCGATGCACGCGGCGCTCTTCGGCGACGGACTCATCGCCTGGCGCACGGCGAACGGGACGCTGCACGTCCAGAGCGTGCGCTACGAGCGCAACGCGCCCCGCTATCTCGCCTACGAGCTCGCGCACCTGCAGTGCGGCCCCCGGCTCGGACGCTGGCAGCAGCTGGTGGGGGCCAGCACCGTGAGCATCGTTCGCGAATGCTACGACGCGCTCGGCGAGCGGCTGTGGCGAGACGAGACCCTCGAGGCGGCCGCCTCCTTCGACGGACTGCGGCTCGACTGGGCAGGAGAGGACCGCCCTGCGGCGCTCATCGTGGCCACGGACGGAGTCGAGAGCTTCGAGGGTCGCGCGCCCGCGGACGTCGTGCGCGAGCTGATGGCCGTGCGCAACCCGACGGGCGCCTTCATGCATCGGCGCCTGGGCGCGATGGCGCGCGCCTGGAAGAAGGACGCCCGCGGCATGCCGACCGACGACCTGGGCGTGGCCGGTCTCTGGCGCACGTCTTCCCGAATCTCCTGCGAAAGCACATCATGAGCGAGCGCGTCACCGTCTACGACGAACAGGGCAACCGTCTCATCCTGGGCCCGAACGACCACCTCGCCACGGGCGGCGAAGGCAGCGTCTATGCGCGGGCAGACCGCGTCTTCAAGGTCTACCTCGACCCCGAGAAGGCCCGGCGCGCTCGCCTGGAGGACAAGATTGAGCTGCTGAAGCAGCTCCAGCACCCAGGCATCGCGGCGCCCAACGGGGTGCTGCGCAACAAGGATGGGGCCTTCGTAGGGCTCACGCTCGCACGCGTACAGGGCGAGGCGCTGTGCAAGCTCTTCACCAACACCTGGCGCGATGCCCATCAATTCGCGCTCCCCGAGACCGAAGCGGTCGCCCGCGCGATGCGCGACGTCATCGAGCACGCCCATGCGCACCGTGCGCTCCTCGTGGACGGCAACGAGCTCAACTGGCTGGTCGACGGCACCCGTGCGGTGGCCATCGATGTCGACAGCTGGCAGCTGCCGGGGTTCCCCGCCACGGCCATCATGGCCTCCATCCAGGACCCGCTGCTCAAGGCTTCGCCCGCGGGCGTGCTCAGCTTCTCGGAAGGCAGCGACTGGTTCGCCTGGGCGGTGGTCACCTTCCAGCTCTTCACCGGCATCCACCCGTTCAAGGGCTCGCACCCGGACTTCGCCCGCAATGCACTCGCCGAGCGCATGCGCGCAGGCGCAAGTGTCTTCGGGCCGAAGGTCTCGCTGCCCGCGGCCGCCCGCCCCCTCGCCGACATCCCGCCCGTCCTTCGCCAGTGGTACCAGGCCGTCTTCGAGCAAGGGGTGCGCAGTGCGCCACCCACGAACTGGACGGCGGCGGTGGGCGCACAGACCGCACCTCGCCTGCGGGTCTCGCAGCTCTCGAACGCCGCCCTGCGCCAGGAGCGCCTGGGCAACGCGCAAGGACGCATCCTCGCAGCCTTCAACGGATTCGTCATCGCCCGCGACCGCACCGGGCTCGTGCTGTGGGACGCGCTCAAGAAGGCGCCCGCCCCCTGGGTGTCGGGGCCCGAACTCGAAGCCGTACTGCGCAGACACGCCGCGCTCGTGCGGCTGCCCGCAACCGAAGCGCTCGTCGTCCTCGCGCCCGGCACGGGGCTTTCGATGCGAACGCGCGACGGCGCGGCCCCTGCGAGCGCCCTGCCGTCCCGGGCCTCGAGCCTGTGGCAAAGCGGCAATCGGCTCTTTGCGGTGGTCGAGGGCGCCTCCAGCGGCCTCATCGAACTCAAGGCCTCGCAGCTGGGCGCCCGCGCGCTGCTGTCCGTCGACAAGCAGTGGCCGGTCAACGCCCTGTCCACCCGGTTCCACCGGGGCTGCTTCGTGCAGGATTGCCTGGGCACGCCCTTCGTCGGGGTGCTCGAGGCCGACGGGCTCGTGCAGATGAAGGCGCCGGCGCTGAAGAACCTGCACGTCATCGAGGCCCTCGGCATCGACCGCCACAACGTCTGGATGACGGCAGTGCGCAAGTCAGACGGACAGACCGTGCGCCTGCGCCTGTCGGCCAACGCCGCCGAGTTCGTCGTCGCGGAAGAAGACATCGTCTCCGAGCCGGACCTGGTGGGTGCGGTGCTCGCCTCCGGGGTAGGCGTCGTGCGCCTGGGCGAGGACCTGCGGGTGTGCCGCGGTGCGCAGGCCAAGCAGCTCGGCGACTGCGGCCTCGCGCCGCACGCCAGGCTCTTCTCGCTGGGCGCGGGCCTGGGACTTCTCGAAGACACCGAAGTCAGCCGGCTCTCGCTCGGCTGAGCCCGTCGGCCGGACCGAAGCAGGCGTACCCCAAAGGAAGCGCCCTCGCGAGGAATCTCTCGCGAGGGCGTGAAAGGGAGCGGCGAAGCGCCGGATTCGGTCCGGCAGGCGCCTTCAGTTGGCGCAGATGCTGACCGAGAGCGAGACGCCCTTGTCGTCGAAGCGGCCGGAGAGGCCGCAGGCGTAGTCGTTCCAGCTGGCCATGGAGGGCTCCTTCGCGATGAGGGCGCGACGGCGCGCAAGCGTGACCTGGAGCTCCTTGACAAGCTGCTCGGCCTCGGCGTCGGTGAGGCGAAGGGTGACCTGGGCCGGGTTGGGAATGGCGATGTGCATGATGGGTTCAAAGAAGGGATGTCCTGGACAGGTCTAGGAACTCGGCCGGAACCCGAGGCTCCAAGAAACACGCGCATCGCGCACCCCTGCTGCTCCGGCCAGCCCCTGCCGAATCGAAAGGACACTCTCCCATGTGCATGCAATGCACCACCGCCGCCGAGATGCTGGCCAAGGACGTGCTGCCCGGCTTCAGCCTGATGCGCGCGGCCCGCTCCACCGAGGGCTGGAAGGCCGGCCAGTACGGTCTGGTCGAGATGAACGACCCCTCGGTCGTCTTCGACGGCCCGCTGCTGCGGGACCCGAGCGAAGGGCTGAGCGACGACGACATCAATGCCCTGCCGGAAGACGCCTTCGCCCGCGTCGAGCGCTTCCTCGAAGCAGGGGGCGCCCTGAACAAGGGGCTGAAGACGGACCCGGTGACGGGTTATCGCCTGACCGCCGCCTGCATGCAGCACGGCTACGACCCCGTCGAAGGCGGTTTCCTGGGCTTCTGGCTGATGAACCACCTGGCGAAGGCCCTCGAGCGCGCCAGCGAGCCTGTCGACCCGGTCCGCGGCTCCGGTTTGACGACGCACGCATCGTGACGGCCATCACAGCGCTTGAGTTCAACGTCGCCATGAAGACGATGAACGAGCGCCAGCTCTTCGAGCGAGACGACGCGCAGCTCGCCCTGCTTGCGCAGGAAGCCGAGAGGGGCACCGGCGCGGGGCTGCAAGCGGCTGGAACGCTACAGGCGCTCGCCACCGAGCATCGGGCGAGCCTCGGGCCCGAGGACGTCGACACCGTGGCCGCCTGGCTGTATGCGGCGGCGTGCTTCGCGATGCACGGCGAACGGGCAGCGGCCCGCGAGGCCGCGCTGCAGGTGCCGGCCGGTGCCATCGCGCGTTCGCCCGGGCTTGCGATGGCCGTGGTGGTGCTCGGTGCGGGCGAGCGCCTGGCGCAATCGCATCGAGACCCGGACGTTCGGACTTTCCAGGCGTGCTGGCAGCGCTCGTTGTCGGTCTGCGACGCGAACGAGAGCGCGGCGGCCCTCGAGGAGGCGATGGCGCACTTTGCGCAGGTGGCCCTGCGCGGCTCGCGGCTGGAGGGCTCGCTGCTGCCGAGCGTGCAGACGGCTGCCTGGCAGACTCACCGGCTCACGGCCGTCTCGGGCAGCCGACGCGGCTGAGCGCGGGGGAACGAGAGAGCCCTAGAACGCTCGAAGGGGCCATGAACCTGCCTTCTGCCAAATCGATTGTCGGTGCCGCACGCACCGGTTGGGGCGTCTACAGCGGCGTCAAGGATGCGGCCAGCGCCGTCACGGGTCCCGTGCAATGGGTCCGCGGCAAGGTCATCGACGCGATGCGCGTGGTGCTGCTCGCGGCCTTCAAGGCGACGCTGGGCCCGCGCCTTGCAGAGCTCACCGTCGAGCGCATGAACCTGCTCGGCAAGACGGTGGACCTGCGATTCGACGTGACGGTGCCCGAGGCGCTCGTCGAGCACCTGAGCGGGCCCGACTCGCTCGAGCTGCTGCGCGGCGTCGTGAACGAGACGCTGGCCGCGCCGCTGGAGCTGGTGGGCTGGCGCGCGGGCTCGGTGGCCGTCGCGTTCGAGGCGAGCACCCGAAAGCTTGACGTGCTGCTGCAGGTGGGCGTGCTGCCCCTCGAGCACGAGGCGGCCTTGCCTGCCCCCGACACAGCACAGGCATCGCAGGCACTGCCCCTGGCGGGGACGGCCTCCTCGGCCCCTGCGGCGCCGGCGTGTGGCGAGGAGCCCCTGGAGCCCTCGCCTGCCCGCGATACCGAGCGCTGAATCCGGCCCGATTCGAGACCTCTCAAGGCGACGACACGTCGCAAGAAGGCCCCGCCTGTCGGCGGGGCCTTGTCGTTGAGGTGAGCGCTGACCGTACTCAGCGAACCCAGGCCGTGCCGCTGAACGCGTAGGTGCTGCCGGTGTGGCCCATGCCATAGACGCCGTTGGCCATGAAGCCCACCCGCCAGATTTCGGCCGAGGTATAGCAGTCGGCCACGTGGAACTGCCGGCCTGCGGTCCAGGTCATCCCGTCGACGCTGCACTGAGGGACGGGGTTGTTGCCGTTGCTGTTCCAGCGCTGCGCCGTAGACCAGGGCGCGTTCGTGCCATAGCGCACGTAGAACTGACTGTTGCCAGTCTTGGAGAGCGTGAATCGCGTCATCGAGCCCGGGATGGCCGCCCAGAAAGCGTCGCTCACCTTGGAGGCGGCGTCACCTGGCATCGGGGTGGCATTGCCGATGTCGCCCTTGCTGTCGACCGAGGTGCTCACGAAAAAGCGCGAGGTGCTGCTGAGCGAGGCCACCAGTGTCCAGCCGCCCCCTTCGGTCGTCTGGTCGCAGTAGACCTGGCGCGCGGCCTGGCCCGAAGGCTGGATGGTGTAGACGCCGCTGGTGGTGAAACCGGCCTGCAAGGCCTGCAGACAGGACTGCCCCACGACGGCGCCCGTGGTGGACCCCTCTCCGGACAGCGTGATGGAGGACGGCAGCACGGAGCCGTTGGTGGTGCTGGGCACGAGGTTCACAGTCTGGGTGCCCCCTGCCTTGGGGCTGAAGCGCACGACCACCCGGATGTGCGGGCTGGTGCCGCCACTCACGTTGTCGGACACGCAGGCCGAGGCACTCAGTCCGTCGGCGGCGATGACGCCCCCGGAGGAGCACGCCGTCGCGGTGCCCGCACTGTTGACCTCCTGCACGCTCACGAGCTGATAGTGCGTGGTGGCACCGGTGAGCGAGAAGCCCACCGCGAGCGGACCCCAGGCACCCGTGTTGCGCACGAAGAAGGTGAGGTCGTTGGCGCCGTTGATGAGGGTCGTCGGATACGTGCGATTGGCACTGGTGAGCGCCACGGTGCTCGAGCTGCTGGACGACCACGCCCCCGCCGGGTCGAAGAGCGTGCCGGCCGAGAACGAGAGCGATGCCGGCAGCACCGAGCCGTTGGTGCTCGCCAGCGACAGCGTCGCGGCATGGGCACCCGCCACGCTGTCGGGGGTGTAGCGCACCGTCACCTGGATGTGCTCGTAGGGTGCGCCCGCGGTGTCGGGGTCCTGCGCTCTGCACTCCGTTACCGACGCTCCGCCTGATTGGATGGCACCCCCGGACGTGCAGGCGGTGGTGTTGCCAGAGTCATTGGCGAGCGCCACGCTCGTGATTTGGAAGCGCGACGTATCGCCCGAGAGCGCGAGCGAGGCCGACAGCGAACCGTTGGTGCCGGTATTGCGCAGCCAGAAGGTCTTGTTCACGGCCGCGGTCCCCGCGCCGAAGCTGCCCATCTGGGTGGTCGAGGTCGCCAGCGCCGTGTTGGCGTTGTAGATGCCAGACCACACCCCCTGCGGATTGAAGACGCCGGTGCCCGTGAAGGTGATGGGCGCAGGGCCCGTCGTGCCGTTGCTCGAGGTGGGCGTGAGCGTGAGCGTATGACTGCCCGTGACGGTCGGCTTGTACTGCACGGTCACGAGCAGGCGCGTGTAGCCCGAGCCCGAGACACTCGGGTCGTCCGCCCGGCACTCGGACACGCCCGCGCCGGCCGAGAGCACCTGGCCGCCGCCATTGCGGCAGGACGTGGTGTTGGCGTCATAGCGGGCCAGCGACACCGCGGAGAGCTGGAACTGGGAGGTATCGCCCGATGCCGTGAAGCCCAGGCTGAGCGGGCCGTTGGTGCCGCTGTTCAGCACGTAGAGGGACTTCGTGGCCGAGGCACCGGGAGTGGTCGAGCCATAGGCCAGCGTACTCGCACTCGGGGCGACGACGCTGCCGTAAGTCGTGCTCCAGACGGCGGTCGGATTGAAGGCCGAGCTGGCGGTGAGGACCAGGGGAGAAGGCATCGCCGAGCCATTGGGGCTGCTGGCCACGATGCTCACGGTGTGCGAGCCGGTCGACTTGGGGCGGTAGGTGAGCGTGAGGGCAAGGTGGGCGTCCACCGAGCCTCCCAGGGCGATGTCCTGGGCCGTGCAGGCCGTGGTGCTCAGCTTGTCGGTGGACAGCTGCGCGCCGCACGCGGAGCTGTTGCCCGACGTGTCGTGCCGATACGGCAGGCCCAGCTCGAAGTGCTCGACGTCGCCTTCGAGCCGGAAGGCAGACGACAACGCACCGTGAGTGCCGGTGTTGCGCAGATAGAGCGTCTTGGTCTGCGTGCCGCTGTCGGGCGTGAGCGTGGAGAAGGTCAGCACGGCGCTCGACGGCGCGGTGAGGCTCGACCAGCTCGAGGACCAGGCGCCGGCCGCGGAGAAGCTGCCGGCCACGCCGGAGAGCGCCGCCTGCAACGGTCCGTTCGAGTAGCTGCCTGCCACGGTCACGACACTGCCGTCCAAGGAAGAGGCGGACGTGGGAGACCAGCGCACCGTGAAGCTGCAGCTGCGACCGGAAGACAACGACACCGGTTGAGCCGCGGTGCCGCAGCTGTTCGACTCGAGCGCGATTTCAGAGGAGCCAGACAGGACCGGGTAGATGCCCGAGAGCGTGGTGCCCCCGACGTTGTAGAAGCCGAAGGTGCGGGTGACCGAGGTGCCCACCGACGGCGTGCCGAAGTTGCCGTTGAGCGCTGCGACCAGCACGCCCTCTTCGCCGGCCGGCATCGCGGCGCCCTGGCCCGAGAGCGCGACGCTCGAGCCGCCCACCGAGAGGGTGCCCGAGTAGGACCCGCTGGCCGTGGGCGCGAAGACGACCGACACCGCACAGCTCTGCGAGGGCGAGAGCGTCGCGCCGCAGTTGGTCGAAGAGGTGAACATCGAGCTGCCGCTCACCGCGGGAGCACTCGCAAGGGACAGGTCCGCGGTGCCGGTGTTGCTCACCACGACCGACAGCGTGCGGGAAGACAGCGGCGCCACCGAGCCGAAGGCAAGCGACCCGGCGGACAGCTCGAGCCGAGGCGCCGCTGTGGAGCCTTGCTCTCCCGGCGAAGGGGTCGTACCCGTGGAGCCACCGCCCCCGGGCGCAGGCGTCGTGCCTGAGCCCGAGCTCGGAGTGGTCACGCGCAGTTCGGGCACGTACTGGTAGAAGCGATAGGAGGCCTGAGCAGAAACGAGCACCGGATGCGCTGCAAGGACGAGCGCAAGAACGGCACAGGTCCCGCGACGCAGGCGGGAGCGGGAGCGGGAGCGGGCGATGAGGGAGGAGCCTGGCTGAGGCCAGGCCGACTTGTGCGGTGTGGTCATGGTCGCAGCCGGTTGAAGACGTGCTGCGTATAGCGCGATGCGGCTATATCTCCGCGGCACGCCGTGCAGCCCCCGCACACGGGCTCCGAAAAGACGATGGCCGCCTCAAGAGGCGGCCATCAGGTCTTCGCGACGGTACAGCACAGGGAGAAGGAAAGGAGCGTCTACGGAGCCAGGGGATTTCGCGAAGATTCGGGGAAACAGGGTGAGGAAAGCGAGCGGGTAGGTTTCGTTGAAAAGTCGAGGTAGAAGGAACCCTGCTCAAGGCCTCACGACGAGTATTGTAGCACACCCCTTTTATACGCGCAAGCCTTTAGGCGCATCGACGAGCAAAGGTGGACGAGGCCCCTTCAGGGAGAACGCGCGGGCTGCCCGGGGCTCTGACGCTCATCGCGTCACCGAACCGAACCCATCCCATGTACGTCCTCTCCATCGCCCGCCTCTCGGTCTGCCTGGACCGCAATCGCCACACGCTCGCGCAAGCCGACTTCGCCGCCGAGCTCGAGCAGATGAAGCCCGAGCAGCTTGCCCGCTCCTTTCAGGCCGTGGTCGCTGCCTCGCTGCAGGAGGGCGTGGACGCCCTGTGCGACGACATCGTGCGCCTGTACGGCGCGACCCTCAAGATGAAGAAGCTCCCCGCCGAAGACCTGCGCGTGCACATCCGCGAGCAGGAGGTGCGCGACGGCCGCTTCTGGGAAGGCGGCGGCTCGGCCCGCGGCAACCCCTGGAACGTGGCCACCCGAAAGCTGGTGTGAGATGAACTTCAAGCTTCGCCTGAGCCCCGAGGCCCGGCTGCAGCTCGAGGCCGAGCGCACGGAGCGGCTGCGCCTCTTCGGGCTGGCCGACCGGTGGCTCGCCATGGAGCTGATGAAGCTCGCCCGACAGGCTCGCACCGAGCGGCCCGACGTGAGCCGGGAGGCGCCGACCTACGAGGCGACGCTGCTCTACTACCTGCCTGCGGAGCTCGCGCGCAGGCTGGGCGAGACCCGGGGCGATGTGAGCGACATCGACTGGGAGCTGCGCGAGCTGTCCGACTACGAGCTGCGCCTGCGAACCGGGCACACCCTCTCCAACGTAGCCGCCTGGGCAGGGGGTGTCACCTTCGGAAGGTTGGCCGCCGAGGCCTGCAACGGCAACCCGCTCGTCTATGCGGTCGACCGCCTGTGCCCAGGAAAGCCTAATGACGCCCAGGACCCGCTGGTGCGGCGTCTGAGCGAAATCGCCCGCGTCCGCTCGGTGCCCTTCGAGGGCGTCTGGACGCCGGCGTTCGTGCAGGACTGAGCCCCCATACCGAGCGTGCGCTCAGCCCCGGGTGACGGGCAAGCGCAGTTCGAGATAGCTGCCTTCGGTCTCGTTCACGGCGGCAATCACCCGACCTTCCGCCCGGCGGGCTGCGGCCCATTGCGCAAGCGCGAGCGCAAGGTTGAACGTCTCGGTGAGGCTCCCAGCGCCGAGGGACTGCTGGAGCGCTTCGAGCTCCTCAAGTCGTTCGACGGGGATGTCCAGGGTGAGCTGCACGCGGTCCTCGGCCAATGCGTCGGCCGATGCGGTGTCGGAAGGAAGGTTCACGGTGAAGAAGGGTGCGTCGAGGACAGGGCCGCAGCGAGTGTCTCGAGCGGTCTAGTGCTTATAGCACCGCACCCTTCGAACTGCGCCCGAAGGCCGCGGGGCCTGGCGGTTCGCCGAAGACGGGTTCGTTGAACACAACTACGCCCCGTGCAAATCGCTTCGCACGGGGCGTGGTCGTCGGTGCCGGGAAGACCGTCGGGGCCTTCAAGGGGCTCAGAACGGCGCCGCGGGCATCGTGTAGGTGGCGCCGGTGTAGCGCACTGCACCGTTGCTGATGCGTACCTCGTCGATTTGACCGGAGAAGGGGCCGTCGGTCCACGTGGGGCCGGCAATGCCCACCGCCAGCTTGTTGGTCGCGAAGGTGGGCACGCCGTTCGAGTTGGAGTGGACCAGCGAGCCGTTCAGGTACAGGCGCAGCTGCGAGCCCGAGCGCACCAACGCCGCGTGGTTCCACTGGTTCAGCGTCACGTTGTTGGGGCTCTGCACGGTCCAGCTCACGCCGTTCCACGCTCCGACCGTGAGCTTGCCGTTGTAGATACCCAGCCACCAGGTGCTGTTGTTGTTGGGACTGAGCTGCCCGAGCAGGTATTCGTAGGACACGATGCGGGTCGGGTAGAACCAGACTTCCGCCGTGAAGTTGTTCGAGCCCAGCGCGATGTTCTGGGTCGAGACCGCGTAGGAGCTGGCGTTGAAGCTGCCGGCCGCCGTGCCGAACTTCTTGTTCGAGGTGGTGAGCGTCACCCCCGTGTTGGCCCAGGACAGGTTCGTGATGCTGTCGGTCAGCGTCGTGGCACCGCTGGCACCATCGAAGTGCAGCAGGGACTCCACCGTCGTGTCGGCGACGCCCTGTCCGGTCAGGCTCACGGACGCCGGGGAATTCTCCGCGCTGGAGCTCACCGAAACACTCGAGTTGCTGAGCGCAGCGATGGCAGAGGGCGCGTAGCGCACGGTGACCGTGCAACTCGCATTGGCAGCGAGCGAGGCCGTGCAGGTGGTGGCGCTGATGCTGAGGTCGGCGCTGCCCGTCACCTGGGGCGAGACGCTGCTGAGCGCCACGGGACCGGCGGTGAACGTGAAGACTCGCTCATCACTGGTCGAGACCGGCAGGCTGCCGAACGCCGAGCCTGCGTTGGCGGTCAGCGCGCCGGACGCATAGGTGCGAACGCACACGGGATAGTGCACATCGGTGTCGGTTGCATAGGAGCCCCCCGAGACAGCCAGGCGAACGACATGGGTGCCCGGGTTGAACGGAGTGCTCGTCCAGTAGTAGTCGTTCGACCCCGCTGGCCAGCCGGCCGCGGCGATGCCCGCGGATGCGCGCAACGACTCGAACTCGGCCTGCGTGGGCATGCGCCAGCCGGACTTGCCGTTGATGCTCTGCGTGCACAGGGCCGCTGCGTTGGTGTAGGTGTAACGCGAGAAGGGAGATGCGATGTCCCAGCCGTTGCTGGAAGCAGTGGTCCAGGTGGGGTTGGACACCGTTCCGCTCACCGCGATGGAAGCCGGCGAGTTGGCAAAGGCGCCCACGACCTGGACCGAGTCGCTGAGCGAACCGGAGGAGGTCGGGGTCCAGGTGACCGTGAACGAGCAGCTCTGCCCGGCAGCCAGCGACGCCTTGGAGGCCTGCGAGCCGCAGGTGTTGGCCGAGAACGTGAGTGCGGTCGTGCCGGAGAGGCTGCGCACGTAGAGCTCGGAGGCCGCAGAGTTGCCCGTGTTGGTGAAGCTGAAGACACGGCTCTGGCTCGAGAGCATCGCTACCGAGCCGAAGTCCGCCGAGCTCGTCGCCGCAAGCGAGCCACCCGCCTGCAAACCGGTCGCCTCGAGCGTCACGGTCCGCGCGCCCACGCTCGTCGGGAAGGTGAGCGAGCCGCCCTGCGCAGTCGTGGAAGTAGGGCTGAAGGTCACCGTGGCATCGCAGAACTGTGCAGGCTCGAGCGCTGTGGCACAGTTGCTCGAGGCCGAGAACATCGCCGAGCCGCTCAGCGCCACCGGCCCCGTGAGGGCCAAGGGCGCGGTGCCGTTGTTCGTGAGCCGAACGGAGGCTGCGGTAGACGCCCCGACCTCGGTGGGCCGCACGGAAGCCGACCAGCTCAAGGCCGTCGTGCTCAGCTCGGCGGACGGTACTGGCACCGGCGTGTCCGTGACGATGAGCCCTTTCTTGGCGACTCGGAATTCGTGGGTAGGTGCCGTCTGGGCAAAGACGGGGCCGGTGAGTTGCGCGGCGACGAGCGCGCCTGCAACCAGGGTCTTGAAGGATGAATGCATTGTGAGGAGGGTTTTCGAGTGGGCCGCTCGCACACGCGAGCGAAAAGGTGCGCGCCACACCGAAGAGCGCCTCGAAACAGTCCGGTCCCACACGGACCCGGAGCGGTCCAATCACAGCCGGTGCAGTGCCACCTGTAGGCATCGAGGGTTTAGCTCGGGCTGCCCCGCTAAGAGAATGAGCTCTCACAATGACATCGGCGAGCACGAGGCTCGCCGAAGGGAAGGAGACGATTTCTGGAATACCTGGTATCAGTGGGGCCGCACGAGCACTTCTGCGAGCGCCTGGGCTTCCTGCAGCGTGGCGAGCGGCTGGGGGCTCGCGGTGTGGATGCGTGCCCGCTCGTCCATGCGACGCACCTTGTAGCGGCGCAGGCCGTCGGCGAAGCGCTCGGACGTGACGAAGAACGCGTCTTCGGTCGCGACGTTCATCAGCGCATGCGTGGATTCGACGCGACTGTCGAAGAAACGCATCGTCTCGTCGTCGAAGAAGTGGCCACCTTCAGCGCGGTTGGCCTGGCGAACGAAGTCCATCGGGAGCAGGTGGGGGGTCATGAGTGTCCTCTGGGGTAGTGGTGCCTGCCCGGTATAGCGAAGACCCAGGGAACCACACGCGCGCCGAACGCCCCAACGAAGGCCCCGCTCCTGAACACGCCCTGCCCTCCGCCATGTCCTGCGCACTGCCTGTCTACGCCCTCGATGCCGTGCTCGAGCATGCGTGTGTGCAAGGCTTGCTGGAGGCCTTGTCACAGGCCCTGCGCACCGCATTCGAAGCTGCAGGCCTCGCGCTCGAGCAGCGCACGACGAGCACGATGGTCGAGCCGTCGCGGCATACGCTGATTCGCTGGTGGCAGGTGCCTCATCACGTCGCTGGCCAGGGCGAGCTCGCTCTCGAGCTCTGCGCACGCGTGGAGGCGCATGGCGCACTGACGGTGAGCGTGCAGATGTACGGACACGCGCCGGGCGCCCGAGAGAGCCACGGCCTGCTGGAGCTGACGCTGGGGCATGTGCCGGGGCCCCTCGGCTGGGAACCCGCTCAAGGCGCCCGGGCTGTGCTCGAGGCATTCGGGCACAGCGAGCTCGGAAGACGCACGGACTGGACCGGGGCCGCCCAGGTGATGGCGAACCTGGCCGAGTCCACGCTGGCCCCCTGACTGCCATGGCCCGGAAACGCATCCGTCCCTCGGAGCGCGGCCGACAGGTCCGCGCCCCCGGACCGCGGTTGAGCCTCGCGAGCCTGAGCGTGCTGCTCGCGATAGGGTTGTACCTGTGGACCGTCCCGCAGGCGCGACACGAGGCGCCGATGTCCTTCTCTTCGGGCCTGGCGGACCCGGCGCAGTCCGGCGATGTCGCGTCCGCACGAGAGGCGCTTCAGCGGGTGGCCGGGGCGCTGGGCCTTGCCGCGCAGGCCGTGGAGCTCGATGAGCGCTTGTCGCAGGGGGCTGCCTACGCGGACACCGATACGATTCGGGTGAGCCCGGCGCTGGCGCGCAACGAGTCGCTGCTGCGTTACGTGCTCGCTCACGAGTTCGCCCACCAGGCGCTGGGCCACACCCGGCTTGCATCGCTGGCGCGCCTGCCCGCCGACGTGCTGCGTCAGCGAGAGTTCGACGCCGACGCCCAGGCCGTGAGTCACGTGTGTTCGCAAGGCTCGTGCGACGTGGAAGTCTTCGCCCGCTTCCTGGAGACCACCCCCGAGGGCCCCGAGCATCCCGCCGGGGCCGAGCGCGCGGCACGCGTTCGCGCCCTGGGGCGGGCCTGGCTCGCGCTCGATGCGTCATCGCTGCGGCTCGGCTTCGCCCCTGTGCTGCACGCCCCCGCCGAAGATTCGTTTCTGGCGAAATCTCAGCCTCGGTGAGCGCACCTGCATAGATTATGTGCAGAAATTGCCCTCATGGGTGAATTACGGCGAATTTTTCATGCAGGGTCTGCCTCGACGCCCGGCGCATCCGAGCGATTGCCCAAGGAAAAGCCGACCCGCGAGGGGTCGGCCGAAGGGGTGTCGCTCAGGGCCTCAGGGCCGAGTCACCGTCCCGGGAAGGAAGGTGCGGGCAAGCCAGCTGTTGACGCCGCCCATCACGAGCGAGAACAGCATCATCGTGTTGAGCAGCGGGATGGCCGACGCGAGGTCGCGATAGCGCATGTCCTGCGCGTCGGGCAGGCGGCACGGAATGCCGTCGGCGTCTCGCCAGGCGTCCTGAATGAGCGGGCTCCAGAACGTCATCGGGCGCACCGGACGTTGCTCGGCGTGCGCCGCTCGCCAGTCGGCGAGACCGCGTTCGGAGAGCAGCCGCAGCGCGAGCGCACTCAGCAGGTAGCCCAGCGCCAGCAGCAGGGGCATCGAAAGGATGTCGGTCATGGTGAGTCCTCGAGTAAGGGGTGCCGCAGCACCGTGTGATGAATAGGGTCCTCACTCCTGTAGCCAATGGCATCGGGCTCGCCGCAGCGAGAGCGCACCGCGCTCACCGGCCGAGCGCCTGGTCCGCGAAATAGAGCATCAAGGAGGACGGGGTGTCCTGCGGGCTCTGCGCAAGCACCTCGGCCGCACCCTCCTCGCTCTCGCTGAAGCTGCACAGCTCGAAGGTCATCACCAAGACGTCGGGCCGCTGCGGCGCGCGCACCGAAAGCTCGTACTCCAGGCGATGCGAAATGCACCGCGCACGGGGGCGGGTCGTGACGAGCCGGGCCTGCAGCACCAGGCTCAAGCCGCTCGTCGGGTCCAGCAGCACCGCATCGGCCTGCCATGCGCACGGCTCGGCCCCCGTGGCGGGCGAGACCGCGCCCTGGAGCTGGAAGCCTGCCTGCTCGAACGCCTTCGCGTACTGCGCGAGCTGCCCGAGCAGCGAGGCCTCATGGGCTGCACGCTGGCGAAGGTGCGCTTGCCGCAGCCGGCGAAGCGATGAAGACGAAGGGGGCGAACCGGCAGTGGACACTCCCGTCAGACGCGCGGGGCCGTCCCGGGTTCCGCCTCGGGAGCGCACAAGCGAACCCACCCATCACCCTGTCGGGTTCATTCTGGGTACAGGTTGAGCCTGCGGGGCGAACTTGTGCTGCATTGCAGCATCCAACGGCTATACAAGGGTAATCCCTTACGAGCGCGCCGCCGCGGACCCGCCGCACTCGCCCCTCCCCGGTCCGCACCCCTGGAATCACGATGTTCAAATCCCTCCTCACCCGACTGCTCGGGTCGCTGACCGCCCCGTCCGAAGACGCTGCTCCGAAGCAGCTTGCCTGCGGCACCCCTGTGAACCACGTCCGCCGCGGCCATGTCGTGCGCTGCGACGGCGTCGTCATCGGCGCCACCTCGCAAGGCGTGCTGGTCGAGTGGTGCACGGGCGGCTCTTCGAGGCTGCCCCGGGAGGAGCTCTGCGTCATCGCGGCCTGAGGACCGCCGAGACGCTCAGTGCTGGGGCGTGGTGCGCTCGAGGAGCGCGTCACAGGCTTGCGCGGTGCGCTCCGCGTGACAGTAGGCCACCACGTGTCGCAGCCAGCTGCGGTAGTTGCCGCGCATGCCCTCGAGCATCGCTTCAGCCGCCTGCGAGCCAGGCACGAGCGGCGCGTTGCGAAGGGCGAGCGCGCGTGCCTGCGCGGCACTCGCCCCGGTCTGCAGGGTGACGCACGCCTTCAGCGCGGGCTCGATGCGGGCTTGACGCTCCTTGAGCGTCGGCGCGCGGTCGTAGACCTGGGCCATCAGGCACTGCCGGTCTTGCGCCGTGGCGGCATCGAGCCGGCCCTGAGGCGCGGCCTGCAAGCACAGCGGGCTGGCGCTCAGCAGCGCCAGAAAGAGGATTCGGTACATCGGGTCACGGACGGCCTGAAGGCCCCTTCGGAAAATGCCTCCCGAAGTGGGTGGCGGTGCGACCTGTAGTCCCGAATCTTATAGCTTGGCTCAGCCCCCGGACTTTCGAGCACCCGAAAGCGCGCCCGGCTCGGGCAGCAACGCGGCCGGAACCTCGCTCACCACGAGCGCTTCGAGCGCGATGGCCAGGTCGATGCGCTGGGCGTTCTGGCCGGCAGAGCGGGCCGCGGTGCGCAGCAGCGAGCGGGTACGCCGCACGTCGGCGGGCGTGAGGCCCTGCTCTCGTGCACGTTCGACGAGCTTGGGGTCGAAGAGCGCTGCGAGCGCATCCTCCGAGAGATGCTTGGCGTCTTCAGCCAGCCAATCACGAAGACTCCATGCGCGGGTGCCCGCTGCGACGGGCCGAGGCGTCTCGGAGGCCTGCGTCGCGGCCTCACCCGAAGGCGCACCCTGCGAAAGACTCTGAGCCGGTGCACGGCCTGGGTTCGTCTCGGCATCAGCCGGCGCGGGCGCCCCGGACTCGGTCGCGGGAACCGCCGTCACCTCAGCCACCTCCGTCCCTTGCGTCACCGCAGTGACCTGCTCTCGGGCGCCGGCTTCGACGGCTTCAGGTGCTGCGCCGGGCTCGGCGCTGTCAGCAGGTGCCTGGGCCACGAACGCCGGCGCATTCGAACGCGCCTCGACGTCCGTCCTGGCAACAAGCGCGGGCTCGACTGTGCCCTGCGAGGCTCGCGGCTCGAACGCACGCCCCTGCAGCATGGCAGCGAGGTCCTGCTCGAGTTCGGGCGCCCCCTTCAGGGCCTGGAGGGCGGCCGCAACCGTGTGAGCCGTGAGGCGCTCGAGCGCCGCGTGAACGGCCTCCCTGAGCACGGTGAGCGATTGGGGCGTGGCTCCGTCCCGCAGGCGGGCGGCCAGGTCATCGAAGGCGTCCTGCGCGGCCCGGCCCGGTTCCCCGTGCGCCCGGGCAAGTCCCACCGCGGCTCGTTCCAGCGACTCGGCCAACTCGAAGGCCGCCTGCGACGAAGGCGCCACCGTGGCCTGCAGCGCCTGCAGCGCATCGCGGGCCTCCACCACGGCGCTGCCGTCGGGAATGCCGTCGCGCAGGGCATCGAAGCGCTCGCGCAGCGCCTCGAGGTCGACGCAGCGCACATGCACCGGCCCCAACGGGTCGAGCCGCAGCTCATCGAGCGTGACGAGGCGCTCACCGAGCTGCTCACCCTGCACGCTCTCCAGGCCCGCGCAGACCTCGAGCAGCGCCACTACCCGCTCGTGGAGCGTTCGAACGAGTCGCTGCTCGTCGGCTGACAGCAGGGTGCGCGCGCTGGAGGCCGCCAGAGTCGATTCGGAGTGGGTCATTTCAGCAGTCCCTGCAGGAGGTCGCGTGCCTTGCCCGCACCGGGTTCGGAGGGGCGCGCAGACGGACGCGAAGCCGGGCGCGAAGAACGCGAGTCGGAGCGGTTGTCGCGACGAGGGCCGCCTGAGCCCGCCCCCTTCGGAGCACGCGCCTGCGCCGAGACGCTGCGTTCGTCCGGATGGGCGGTGTCCCCGGAGACCGCGGAATCAACAGAAGCCCGCTCGAGGGGTGCCGCCTCGGAGACGACTGGCGTGACGGGGGCGTCAGGGACGGACGAAGGAGAGACCACGGAGGACGCAGGCGGCGTGACGTGCTCGGACGCTTGAGACGTCGCAGGAGCCTGGGCCTCCTCGGAGGCGCGACGCGCAGTGGCTGGGGTTGCGCGCAGGAGCCCGTCGAGCATCGGGTTCGGCCGTGCCGCCGGCTTGCGCGGGGCTTCGGTCGGCACCGAGGGGGCCCGCTGAGACGGCTGGCGCATCGGTTCGGACGAGCCAGACGGCTGCGTGCGGCGCTGTGCCGGCGGCTCGGCTCGCGCGCCGGAAGGCACCTCGGCAGCAGGAGCGCTCTTCGAAGCCGACACCGGAGGCGTGGCATTCGAGGCGCCGGGGGCAGGCTCCTGGGCCTGCAGCCGCTCCAGGAGCGAAGAGCGCCCCTGGGCGGCGCGCACGAGCCTCGCTACGACGGCCGCGGGGTCCGATGACCGCGTCGACTCGGAGGTGCCGGCCTGGGGCCGCTCGGGCGCGCGAACAGGCGTGCGCTCGGCACGTACGGGTTCGGTCCGGGGCGGGGCAGTCGCAGGGCGTACGGGGGCGGGCTGCGCCGCGACCTGCGCCGCACGGGGGGCAGGAGCCTCGGCGGGCGAGGCGACCTCCGTGACGACCTCGAGGGGCGCATCAGGCGCCACCGCCGGGGCTCGAGACGCAGCAGGCGCCGCAGCGACAGGCGTGGGCACCGGGATGTCCTGCACCGGGCGCGAGCGCAGCAGGGAGGTGGCCGCGGGCTTTTGCGCAGCAGCTGCCGCAGCGGCAGCCGCTTCCGCGGCCTGCCGGGCGGCGCGTGCCGCCTTCTCCGCAGCCCGTGCCTCGGCACGCACGCGCGCCGCTTCGGGGTCCCGAACCTGGAAGGGAACCTGCAGGGCCGCCCCCGGCTCGGTGAGCGTCACCTGCGCAAGCGGGTAGCCGCCCGGCAGGCGCAGAAGGCCTTGCAGGGGCGGCAGGGCCGCGAGACGTGCGGCGGCGAGCTGCGCCTGGGGCAGCGCATCGGCGCGAGCCAGCTCATCCAGGCGTTCGCTCGCGTACTGGGCGCTCGGCTCGTCCGCGCAACGCATCACGAGCCAGCTCTCGACGCTGCCGAGCAGGTTGCGTGCGCCCTGCGCACCGTAGACTTCCTCCAGCGCATCCAGGGACGGCAACCCCAGCACCACGCAGGCGCCCTTGGCCCGCGCTCGGGTAAGGAGCGCATCGAGCACCGGCAGCCGCTCCAGCGAGCGGACATCGTCGACGATGAACCAGACCCTGCGGCGGGCATCCGCCTCGAGCTCGAGCACCGCGCGCCCCGCCTCTTCGAACAGCTGCGTGAGCGCGCCCCGAAGCGACTCGCCCTGCGAGTCGTGATAGGGGAGAAAGAGCACGCCCGAGTGCTCGGCCTGGACCATGGCGGCCACGGAAAACGCGTCCTCCGAGCCCGGCCCGTTCAGGGCTTCGACGCTGCGGGCGTCCTCCGGATTGAAGAGGAAGTCGGACCCTGCGTCGAAATGGCGGGAAAGGAGCTCGCCGTTCGCATCGAGGACGAAGGCCGTGTCGCCTCGGGACCGGATACGCCCGAGAATCGCCGAGAGCGCCGCAAGGCGCCCAGCAGGCGTGGCGTCCAGCACCGCAAGATGCTGGGGCTCGGCCGAGACCGGAACGGGCACGGGGCCCAGCTCGATGAGCGTTGGCACGCGAACCTTGCGGATGAGGCGGGCCAGCTCCGGGGCAGGCACTTCGGCGAGCACGCCCGGCTCGGAGCGGTCGGCCTGCTCGCCCGCGCGGCGCGAGAGCAGCGCCGGAATGGCGACACCCAGCGCGAAGATGAGCATGCCCCCCAGGCCATAGGCCATCTCGCGAAACGTGTACAGCATCACGCAGGAGAGCACGATGGCTGCGCCCAGCAGCGCGCGCTCGAAGGCCTTCCGGCGCGATTCGGGCCAGCCGGCACGAACGGCAGAAGACTTCTTCCAGATGAAGAACAGCGCGGCTAGGCCGCCTGCGCCGCCCAGCAAGGGCAGCATCGACGAGACGAAATCCATGAAAATGAGGACAGACCTGTGGGCGGACCGAGCGTGTAGCGAACGGACTCCTAAATGCGAACCGCCCCGAACCGGGGCGGCGCCGGGAGCAGCCAGGGGTCCCCAGGCGCCCCCGCCTGGCGGGCTCAGCCCCGCAGGGGTCGGTCGTTGACCTCGACGCCGTGGGCCTTGAGCGTCTCGCGAAGCGAGTCGGCCAACGCCCAGTCGCGCGCGGCACGGGCCTGCTCGCGGCGGGCCTGGAGCTCGGCGACCTCCGAGGCGCTGAGCGTAGGGGCCCCGCCCCGAGGCGCCTGCGCCCACGCCCTGGGGTCGATGCCCAGGAAGGCGAGCCCTGCGGCCAGTTCGGGCAGGCGCTGCGCCTTGCGCTCGGTCTTCAGCCACGTCATCGCCGCCGGCGTGTTCAGGTTCTCGTCCAGCACATTGAGCAGTCCTGCGGCCGCCTGCGGCTCGACGGGCACCGCGTCGAGCCCTTCGGTCAGCGCGAGCAGCTCGGCGTTGGAGCTGACGAGCAGCCGCTCGGTCCAGTCGAGCGGCTTTTGCCAGTGCGCCTGCAGGAGTGCGTAGCGCAGCAGCTCACCGCCCCGGCCCGGGGCAAGCGATTCGGCTTCTTCGAGCGCAGCCCGCCAGGTCACGAAGTTGCCCAGGCTCTTGCTCATCTTCTGGCCCGCGCTCGTCACCGAGCCGTTGTGCATCCAGATGTCGGCGAGCGGCCGGCCGAAGACCGGCTCGGACTGCATGATTTCAGCCTGGTGGTGGGGAAACTTGAGGTCCACGCCGCCCCCGTGGATGTCGACGCTGCCGCCGAAGAGCGAGGCAATCATCGCCGAGCACTCGATGTGCCAGCCGGGTCGACCCCAGCCCCAGGGAGACTCGAACCCGACGGCGTCCGCGGGCATCGACTTCCAGAGGGCGAAGTCGCGCAGGTCTTCCTTGCCCGAGGCGTCGACGCGCGTGGCACCCTGCTCGGAGCGCAGCGCGCCCTCCTTGTGGGGCATGAGGAGCGCGCCGTCGAAGCCGCTCACGCGATAGAGCACGTCGCCCGAGCTCGCGACGTAGGCCAGGCCCTGCTCGATGAGCGCGTGCACCAGCTCGAAGATGTCCTGGAGGTAGTGGCTGGCTGCCGGCTCCTCGGGTACCTCGATGCCGGTCGCCTGCATCAGCGCTCGGTTGTCGGCGGCGTGACGGGCGGCCAGCTCGTGCCAGGCGATGCCTTCGGCCGCGGCGGTGGCGATGATTTTGTCGTCGATGTCGGTGATGTTGCGCACCAGGCGCACGCGTTCACCGCGGGCCTCGAGCGCGCGCTTGAGCACGTCGAAGACGACGTACGTGCGGGCGTGCCCGACGTGGGCCGCCGAGTACGGCGTGATGCCGCACGCGTAGATGGAGATGAAGTCGGCGCCGGAGATGCCGGCCACGTTGGGGCGAACGGGCTTGTTCGCACCCGTGAGGGAGTCTTTGAGCTGCATGGGACAGTGTGTTCGGTGGATGTTGGGGGCTGAAGACGGCGGCACGCGCGCTTCAACACCGACATCGCACCGGCGCACGCAGCACCGCGCGCGCCGGGCGGGCTGCGCGGGGCATCGAGGTCGACACGGTCCAGGAGGTCATGGCAGGCAGGTGGAAAGTGAGCTTGTATAGCACGTGGGAAGTCGCCCGGGCTGCGGCATCAAGCGGGCACGCGCAGCAGCTCGAGGTAGTAGTCCTCGGTGACGAAGAGGCCCGGGGCCTCTTCGCTGCGGCGTGGGTCGAATTCGGCGAAGTCGGCCTCGCGCAGGGCCAGCACGCAAGTGCGCCCCGCGCCGTCGCGCTGCAGGTGGAGCGCGCTCTCGAACGGCTCGCTCCATTCGACCGCGTCGCGCCCGGCACGACCGGTGCGAACGAGCGCCCGTACGCCATCGGGATGTGCGTCGAGCGAGGTCGGGGGAAAGACGGGGGTGCGCGGCATGTCGAGGACTCCAGGAGCAGGCTTCGTTCGAGTCCGCGAGCGCCTCGCGGTTCCGCGCAGGCGGGGTGCCCGCTTCGAGCGCAGAACAAGAACATGCCCGGGCGCCGACGCTCCAATCCGGGCAAGGGTTCCATTGCCCGTCCGCCTGCGCCCCGAAAGGGTACGGAAAAGCAATGTCCGCAAGGAAACACGTTCGCACCTCCCTCCGTTCACCCGGAAGGTCGCGTTCAGCAAGGCAGGCCCTGACACCTCGAAGCGCCCTTCCACGGTTGAAAGGACAGACCATGAAGTACTACGTTGGCAGCGTTGCCATCACCGACCACGAGAGCCGGCGCGAATACGAGCGCATCTGCGTGATTGCCGCCCGCACCGAGACCGCCGCCCAGCAGCTGGTCAATGAGTGGGCCCAGCACTGGGATGACGACGGCGAGCCCGATGGCGCGGGCTGGGAGTTCTCGGCCGGCGACCGGGGCTATCTGGTGGAGCCCGGCACCGTGCGACCCATCACGGCCGCGGCATTCGATGCGATGCGGCACCACGTCGTGTCGTTCGTGCAAGCCGGCCAGCCCGAGACGCTCGCCGACGAGCCCGCGGACGAGCGCGTGAAGACGCTGGCCCGCCGCATCGGCGAGCAGCTGAAGAAGCACGACGCCAAGGTCGCGCACGGCAAGCTGCTGCATGCGGTGGCGGCCAGCCTGGGTGAAACCGACTGGCAGGTGCTCCTGCACAAGCGCCCCGCCGCATCCGGCACCGACTCCCAAGAGCAGGTTCGCGCCATCAAGGCGCAGTTCAACGCTGCCATCGACTTCGCCATCGGCCAGGGCCTCGAGGCCGCCACGTTCCTTGGCGCCTGGCGCGAAGGCGACACCTCCGAGTGGCCCGAGTTCGAGAGCGTCGTGCCGGACGCAGGGCTGACCGCAGCGCCGCAACAGACCGTCGTGCCCGGCACCGGTGCGCTGTGGGAGGTGCCGCTGCAGGTGCACACCACCGCAAGCGCCCGAGTCCGGGTCCGTGCGCTCAACAAGCATGCGGCGCTTGCCACCGCCCGGCAGCTCGCCGCCGAAGGCAACGTCGCGATGAGCCTGGATGCGGACCTCTATCGGGGTGCCGTCGACTACGCCCTTGCGGACGGCGCCGAAGTCGTCTGCCTGGACCCGGCGGGTGCGAGCGAGGCGCCGATGGAGACGGCGAACGGCGTGCAGGCGGGCGACTTCCGCATCGAGCTCTGCAGCCTGGAGGCGGACGACGAGCTGCTGTGGGCGGATTTCGAGGTGTTCGGCGCCGAGGGCGAAGAGCACATCGCCTCGGCGATGTCGTGCATGGCCTCTGACGCGACGAAAGAGGAGCGTATGGCCTTCTGCCGGCGCGTGGCCGAGCTCTTCGCGCGCGTCGTCAAGCGCGCCGATGCGCTGGACGCACGAAGCCTGGAGCACGTCTTCATCGACGCGGTCCAGGGCGAGCAGAGCGAGGCAGCCTTCGAGGCCTTGGAGCGCAAGCTCACGCAGCTGGCCGCGCAGCACGCGCGGCATCGCGGCGCCTGAGCACCCCTTACTGACGGCACAAGCGGCCCGTTCTCATGCGAGACGGGCCGCTTCTGTCTCGGGCCGAAAGCGCAGGTCGCTCCTGTATGAGAAAAGGCGTCTCCGGAAGGAGACGCCTTGGAAGGAACAGGGTGCCGCGGACTCAGGCCTCGGCGTAGAGCTTGTCGAGCTCCTCGAAGCGGCCTTCGTGGTCCAGGGCCTGCATGACCTCGTCCGCATCCGGCAAGTCGACGCTGCGAACGCTGACGACCTCGGCGCCGTCGTTGCCTTCAGCAACGTCGACGGTGACGGTCACGTTGATGCTGACGGTGAGGGTCACGCGCTTGGTGTCACGGGTATCCATGGAACGTCCTCGAAGGGGTGGGTCACTCGACGCCGTCGACCAGCTGGTCGGCGGCAGAGGCGATGTTGTAGGCGATGTAGCCCAATTCGCCATGGTCGCAGGCCATGCCGTGGTCGACCTCGCAGCGCTCGTCGCGTCCCTTGAGGGAGACGACGTAGCCCGCATCGCGGAAGTCGCCGTAGCGCAGCCCGCATCCGGCACCTTCGGTGCCGGGCATCAGGTTGCCGTCCAGGAAGGCCGCGAGGTTCGGGCGCTTCACGTACGTCACCCCCGGCACGCAGTCGGAGTACTTGTCGTTCACGACATGCGCCAGGCGCAGCACGTCCTCGAAGGTGAGGTCGGTGCGCTCGGCGTAGTCCTGCAGCTCGAAGTAGTGGCCGCGGGCCTTTTCCTGGGCGATGTCGGCCCAGTAGCGGCGGATGTGCACGGTCCAGGTGTCGTACTTGCAGACGAGCACCACCAGGAAGTTGCGCGACTGCGTCTGCACGCAGAACGCACGCACCGAGTGGGTGCTGGGCTCGCTCGCGCCCAGGCCGAGGCTCTCGAAGAGGGCGTCGAGCTTGGGGTCCTTCTCCTCGAGCACGTCGCGCTCGGCGCACGCCCAGACGTAGGCGTCGTTGCCGAACTCGAAGCTCGTGTCTTCGCAGATGTGGCCGAGCCTCTTCAGCGTCTCGTAGAGCGCCAGGTAGCGCTCGGTGCACTGGGCCATCAGCAGTCCGTAGTACGCGCTCACCATCGACTCGAGGTCATGGTCGCGCACGTCCATCGGGTCACGCTTGTCGGCCACGAACACCTGGGCGAGTGCGTAGGGGCGCTCGAGCGTGTCCCACTCCTTGGTGAGGTCGGCTTCGAGCAGCGCACGCAGCTTGCGCCCGGTCTCCTGGAGCTCCGCCGGGGTCTTCATGGGGCTGGAGGTATCTTTCATGGGTGCCTTTCGTTGAAATATGTGTCCTGTTGAGGTGTAGCCACCCCTGGGGCACCGGAATCAGCCGGAAGGACGAGGCAGACGAGAAACGTCCGCCGGCGGTGAAGCGGGCGGACGTTGAAGAAGGCCTGGACGCGTGCCAGGCAAGGCGAGATGTGCGGGGCCTCAGATGCTGGAGAGCGCCTCGCGCAGCGCGCCGGCGCGGGCCTCCACACGTTGCAGCAGCTCGACGATGCGGCGGTAGACCACCACCTGTTCGCGGGCGAGCACGCGGTCGATGTTTTCGACGTCGCCCAGGTCTTCCCAGGCGAAGACGTGGCTGCGGCAGCAGTCGCTGCCGGTCCAGTAGCCGCCCTGCGAGGCCTCGTAGTCGACGTTGCCGAGCTCCAGCGTCACGTGCTCGGGCGTGGCGACGACCTGGATTTGGCGCCAGAGCTTCTCACGCAGGGGCCCGGGCAGGCCGCCGTCGTGCTGGCGAGCGCGCGCACGCAGTGCTTCGCGCTTGGCCTCGAGCGTGGCCTCGCTGACCAGGCACACCCAGTCCTTGATGATGAGTCGGTTCATGAATCGGTTCCTCGGGTCGGTTGAAAGAGATGTCCTTGCGAGGTATAGCCGCCATGAGAAAGCCTCCAGGCGCTGGAAGCGCGAGGAGGCTTGAAGGAGAGAGGCCGAAGGCCGGGCGTATCAGAGCGCCACGTAGCTCGAGCTCTGCGGGATGAAGCGCAGCGTGCTGCCGTCGGCGAAGGTGAGCGCGTTGGGTTGCACGCTCACGGCCTGGCGGCACAGCGCATCCCACAGCGCGCGGGCGGCATTGCCGGCGCGGGTCGCAGCGGTCAGCACGTTGGCGGACGAGAGGGCCTGGGTGGGAGTCTTAGGCATGGGATGTCCTGTGGAAAAGAATGGGTTCTGAGGGGAAAGTGTCGTGTAGCCACGGCAACGAAGACGGGCCCGCGGTGGCGGGCCCGGTTCAGGGCGGTGGGGGCCGGGAGGGCTCAGTCCGTGCGGCTGCGGCGTGCGAGACTGCGTGCGGCACGCCACTTGGAGGCCCAACGAGAGGGCCGCGCGGCAAGCCGGGCGCGAAGCGCACGCAGCCGCAGCTTCCAGGCTGCCACCAGGGCACGGGCCTGCACGACGGCGGGCAGCGCGTTCAGGTACGCCCGGGCTCGACCGAGCAGCCCGGTCACGAAGCGGTAGAGCGCATCGAACCAGCGGATATGGCGGGCGTTGTCCCGCACCTGCTCGAACACGTAGGCGAAGGCCGCGGTGCCCGCCACTTTGGCGCCCACGAAAGCCAAACCTCCGAGCACCGGGTGCCCATGCGAGAGCGCGTAGAGCGCGAGCATCTTGAAGGGAAAGAGCACAGCGCCCGGCAGCAGCATCACAAGAAGCGATGCCCAAGGCGGGAGCGCCCGCATGAGCGACTCCAGGCGATGCAGGTGCAGCGCATGAGCCAGGCGCACGCAGCCCGCCTTCAGGCGGTCCCACAGCCACTCCTCGAAGACGAGCGCCAGTGCAGCCAGCACCAGCAGCGGGTGCAGCACGCGGCGAAGCAGCCGGGAGGCCATCACGGGACGCTCCGGCGGGACGGGTTCGGCGTGTGCAGCTCGGCCAACGCCGAATCGACCACGGGCTGGTGCGCTCGAGCGGCAAGCTCGCTCATCGCGAAGGCGTCGAAACGGCGAAGCGCCGAGCGGTGCTGGAGCGCCGCATCGCGCCATTGCGAGGCCGCATCGCTCGAGCGCACGTCCCGCAGCGCCCAGCTGGTGAGAAGCGGATGTCGAGACAGGGGCGCTTCGGCTGCGTCGGGAGCCAGGCCGCAGACCGTTGCGCACAGGGCCGAGACCGACATCAGCACGATGCCCAGGCGCAGCTCGCCGACCCAGGGGGCGATGACGAGCGCACCCAGCACCGCGGCGAGAACGGCTCCGATGAAGACCTCCCGATGCGCGGCATCGTGCCGGCGAACACGCGCGTCGAGCTC
>JACCDQ010210141.1_pt1 | contig 27415 bp, 29 predicted proteins | sample 7446031 | NCBI WGS metagenome assembly JACCDQ01 (sample SAMN15323442, study PRJNA562643) | freshwater metagenome | isolation source: river surface water | place: USA:Blue River Watershed | collected 2017-08-17 | reverse complement strand
TCATGTGGTCAGAAAGTGCTCGTAGCTTTTCTTTTGAACAAAACAACCATTCAGAACAGTTGAGCCAACAACTTAAAGGGCTCATTAAATTGGGCTCTGCAATCACTTATGAACAGTATTCCAATGATTTGATTGTTGCTGAAAAAGCCAGAACAGTAATTGATGAATTGCTAACGGGATCTTGGGATATCTTGATTACACCCAGCGCCATTGGAGAAGCCGCTAAAGGATTAACCCAAACTGGAGACCCCATTTTCTGTCGAGTTTGGACACTGATGGGCTTACCTTGTATCACCTTGCCTCTATACACAGGACCCAATCATTTACCAGTCGGTGTGCAGTTAGTCGCTGCCAGAGGTCGTGATGCACTCCTCTTATCGGTGGCTGATGCCTTAATGAGTGCTTAAAGATAGTTCTTTAAAAGCGGTATAAGTAAGGCACCCAAGATGCCATGCAGACCCATGGCTAAACTGGCATATGTTCCAGCCTCAGGATGAACAGCAAAAGCTCTAGATGTACCAATACCATGTGCTGCTGTACCCATGGCAAAACCTCTTTGCCACCACTCTTTCATACCCAATAAATTCAGAATTGTGCTGCCTAGCATGGCTCCGAGGATGCCCGTGACTACAGCAAAAACCGCTGTTAATGTAGGTGATATACCCATGCGCTCAGCAATACCCATGGCAATGGGTGCAGTAACAGACTTTGGATAAAACGCTGTGATGATGGCTGAATCAGCTCCTAAGAATGTGGCAATAGTGACAGCGCTCACAATTGAAACAACACCGCCGCAAATTAAAGCAATCAATAACGGAATCAATCTAGCCTTCAAAGCAGCAATGCCACGATAGATGGGAACGGCCAATGAGACAGTCGCTGTGCCTAATAAAAAATGTACAAACTGTGCGCCTTCAAAATACTTTTGGTATGGCATATCTACTGCATACAAACATAGCGCCACCAAAATAACGGCAATAGCTACGGGATTAGCCAATGGATATTTGTCTGTCTTTTGATAGCAAAAATGACCAATCTGATAAGCGGTCAGCGTGATGATCAATGCAAATAATGGACTGCCTGATAAGTAGACCCAGATCTCAGCGATTTGCAAAGCGTTAGGATTCATGAGAATCCCTCTTGGCCAGCCACCTCAACAATACGGCAGTCACAGCAATCGTCAAAACAACACTGATCAATAAAGCTGCACTAATAGCTAAAGCATTGGCTTTGAGCTGAGGTAAAAACAATATGACGCCAACAGCAGCTGGCACAAATAAAACGCCTAAGTGTTGGCTAAAAGCATCGGAGACCATAGCCAACGATTCATTCACTGTGCCTTTGATGATCAAGAAAACTAATAAAAATATTAAGCCCAAGACAGGGCCGGGAATAATAGGCAAAACAAAATGAGACACCAGCTCACCCAAACCTTGCCAGAGAAGAATTTGGACTAAACCTGGAATCATCTTAAGACATTAATCCTGTGGTAACTCAACCAAATGTTGCTTGAACAAGTTCTTCTTAGCGACGTAATTTTCTGCACTAAGTTTTAGGCCAGCAATGGCTTCAGGAGTTAACTCACGCACCACCTTCGCAGGAGAACCCAGAATTAATGAGTTATCTGGAAACACTTTACCTTCAGTCACCACTGAACCAGCGCCCACCAAGCAATTCTTACCAATCACAGCGCGATTGAGAACAACCGCTTGAATACCAATCAAAGAGTTTTCACCAATCGTACAACCATGCAACATCGCTTGGTGACCCACCGTGACGTTCTCAGCTAGAGTTAATGGGCATCCCATGTCGGTATGCATCACAGTACCTTCTTGCACATTACTTCCTTTGCCCACAGTGATGGGTTCATTATCACCACGAATCACCACACCTGGCCAAACACTAGAGTCCTCGTGAAGAATTACATCACCAATCAAAGTGGCTTCTTTTGACACAAAAGCAGATTCATGAATTTGAGGAGATTTATCTTTGTATTTATAAATGGTCATAAGTTGGCTTTATTTTTATATGTTCAGATATTTTTATGTTGATTGCGTACCTTAAGAGTGAGGTTTCCAGCGAATTGAGTACGAGGCGATTAACACCTCAATCAATAAAGAAACTAACGCTAAGATAAATGAGCCAATACCCGCTACAAAGGTATACAAAACAAATGATGACAATATCAACTTACCACCCGTTGTTTCGGCAAAGAAAAGTTCTAAAACTGTCAGACCAATCATTAGTGCGCATAGCACCAAAAAAATCATCGCCACATTAATAAATCGACCACGCTTGGCAATGCTCATCAATTCATCTTGATAAGCGCCACGTGCTGACACCGTCAGAGACGCGTCTTCCATTTCTTTATGGATGACTCGTGCCCTATCAATCACACGAGCAAGGCGCTGCGTTAGTGCACCAATCATGCCAGCCACAGCGGTGAGCAAGAAAACTGGTGCAACAGCTAACTGAATGCTGTCACTTAATGTGCTTGGATTCATCATGAACTAAATATACCCCAGACTTTGATTTCTGACATTTATGGCAATTACCAAGGTAGTAATTGACCGTCATAAGCGAAGAATTGACCAGAATCCTCTGCCTTCAATGCTTGAATCGTTGCCAACATTTCTTCTGTAGCTACTTCTGCAGGTCTCGCATTAGCACCTCCTGCAAAAGGTTTCGATAAGTCAGATATCACTGTGCCAGGATGTATGGCTGCCACAATAGCTTCTGGCTTTTGTCGCCTGAGCTCAATGGAGGCTGTTTTGATAAGCATATTTAACGCCGCCTTAGAGGCTCTGTATGAATACCAGCCACCCAAACGATTATCTTCAATGCTGCCGACTTTGGCTGAGATCAATGCCATGACGCCACGACTCGAGATCAATGGTAAAAAATGCTTTAACAAAAGTGCCGGACCAAATGTATTGACGACAAAAGTTTCATGTAGAACCTTCATATCTATATCGGCCAACCTTTTTTCTGGCATGAAACCATCGCCATGCAACACACCTGTAGCCACCAGTATTAAATCAAATGGTCCCCGATCCTTGACAGCTAAAGAAGCTTTTTCAATACTGCCCTCATCATTTAGATCAATGCTGATGAAATCTGGTTCTTTGGCTGTTCGTGCCAGCGGAATGACTGTTTGGCACTGCGAATCTTCTTGCAATCGTTTTAAGAAAGCTGCACCAATCGAACCACTAGCCCCAATCACCAGCGCCTTATAAGGCGAATGAAAAACAGTCATTAGTATGTGCCTGGATACAAAATATCCTTGGTTACCTGCTGAATATCTCTATGACCTGTGAAAGCCATGGTGATATCCAATTCTTTATGAATGATCTCTAAACACTTAGTGACACCCGCCTCACCCATAGCACCCAAACCGTACAAGAAAGGTCGGCCAATCATGGTGCCTCGTGCACCCAATGCCCATGCTTTTAGAACATCTTGACCAGAACGAATGCCACCATCCATCCACACTTCAATGTCTTTACCTACCGCATCCACAATACCAGGCAAAGCTTGAATACTAGAGACTGCGCCATCTAATTGACGACCACCATGGTTCGAGACAATCAATGCATCAGCACCAGAATTGACAGCTAATTGGGCATCACCCTCATCCAGAATACCTTTGATAATTAATTTGCCACCCCAAAGCTTTTTGATCCACTCCACATCATTCCAGTTAAGTGCTGGATCAAACTGCTCTGCCGTCCAAGATGACAACGATGACATATTGCCAACACCTGTGGCGTGACCCACTATGTTTCTAAAAGTGCGGCGATGAGTTCCTAACATGCCCAAGCACCAACGTGGTTTGGTCATCATATCCAAAATATTTGGAATAGTTAGTTTCGGTGGTGCCGTTAATCCATTCTTAAGATCTTTATGACGCTGACCCAAAATTTGCAAATCCAGCGTTAATACCAAAGCTGAACATTTGGCAGCTTTGGCTCTTTCAATCAAGCGCTCAATAAAGCCACGATCTTTCATCACATACAACTGAAACCAAAATGGCTTGGTGGTATTTTCTGCAACATCTTCAATAGAGCAAATACTCATGGTCGACAAACAAAACGGTACCCCAAATTTTTCAGCCGCTTTGGCTGCCAAAATTTCGCCATCCGCATGTTGCATGCCAGTTAAGCCTGTTGGAGCCAATGCCACAGGCATGGCTACATCTTGGCCAATCATTTGAGTTTTCGTGGTGCGATTTTCCATGTTCACCGCCACTTTTTGACGGAACTTGATCTTCTGAAAATCAGACTCATTGGAGCGATAAGTAGATTCTGTCCATGATCCAGAATCTGCATAGTCATAGAACATTTTAGGCGTGCGTTTCTTATGCAAGACTCGCAAGTCTTCAATATTTGTAATTACTGGCACTTTTGTCTCCTTTGATTACTGGCATTGCAGCCAAGATAAACTATGGTTTTCGTGTCTAATGTAGTTTGTCCCATTATAGGTATACCTGACGCAGTATGGCAAAACCCCTCACTCTTGAAAAAATCCTCTTTAGCCAAGGCTTTGGCACACGCCGCTATTGCAGCGACTTGGTCTATGCAGAGCTAGTGAAGGTCAATGGTGTCTTAGCAGAAGACCCTGATGAGAAAGTGCCTACTGACAACCTCATGCTGAATGTTGATGGCGAGGACTGGGAATATCACGAAAAAGCTTATGTGGCATTCAATAAACCAGTTGGCTATGAGTGTTCACACAAAACCAGTCATCACCCCAGCATTTATGGCTTACTACCCCAACCCCTGGTGGAGCGAGGTATTCAGTGTGTCGGTCGCTTGGATTACGACACCACAGGTCTCATTTTGATGTCTGACGATGGTCAGTTCATTCATAAAATGACCACCCCAAAAAAGAACATTGGCAAAATTTATGACATCACCACAGCAGAAGATTTAACGACTGCACAAATTGAGCATTTATTAAATGGTGTTGTATTAGATGATGATCCCAAGCCCTGCTTTGCTAAAGCCTGCGTACAACAATCTGAACGCCTATTGTCGATGACTATTGTTGAAGGTCGATATCACCAGGTTAAACGGATGATGGCTGCCGTTGGTAACCATGTGGCAGGACTACACCGCTCATCGATTGGTGCTTACACGATGCCATCAGACTTGCCCGAAGGTGAATGGCGTTGGCTATATGCAGATGACTTAAAACTGCTGGGAACCAGCATACAAGACTAAAATCTAAAACTTGCTGGTATTTTGAGGTAAATCAAAGCACTCACAAGCACTTACTCCTACAGTTAAGGCATCTATAAGGAGTAAACAATGTTAAGCGAATTATTTGGTTCTTTTGCAGGTCAATTAAGCCTACTTGTAATTTTATTCATGATTGTTGCAGGCTTCACAGCAGTGCGCGTTGTACTTAAAAAAATGTCAGAAACATCAGATTAAGTTATTTGAGCTTATTTCACCAAGCTCAAGCCTGCTTTAAAGTCCGGGTGTTCACAAGACCTTAGAAGTTCAAAAATCACCATTTCTGTGGTGACCAATTCTGCCCCATTACCAGCCAGGCGATCAAATGCGGCGTCGCGGTTAAGCTCTGTTCTTGAACCACAGGCATCGGTGACCACCCACACATCAAACTCTTCTTCTAGCAAGCCTAAGGCAGTTTGCAATAAGCAAACATGCGCTTCACAACCTGCAATCACCACCGTGTTACGCTCTTCTTGATTATTTTGTTTACGTTGAATGTGCTTGGGCAAACTTCTAGCATTGCCCATGGGTTTAGGTGGCTCTCTGAGTAACTCCACCAAACCATCTTCACAAGCACCAAAATGCATTTTGCTTAAAGTCTTCTGACAAAGGCTTTTGATCTCTTGGTCATTAGAACCTAATTTTTCAGGGTTTTGCTCCGTACCAATCATAGGTAACTTGAGTAAATTAGCAATCTTTGCCAAACGCCTAGCATTAGCCAATACAGTATCCGCCTGATGAATCACTGGCATCAACTTGGCCTGGTAATCAACCAACACCAACTGTGTATCTTCGGCAGAAAGCAATATAGACATAATGACCTAGTTTTCTCTATGATGAATACATGGTATTTTCTTATAAAAAGAGAATGAAGGAGTAACTATTTTGTTTTTAGCCTTTTTAATCATCATTCCGCTCATTACTTTTATTTTCTATATCAGAGCGATTAGTAGAACATTAGCTGCAATTAGTGAACCCTATCGCACCCAGTCACCTGGTATGGCTTGGCTTCTTTTGATCCCCATCTTTAATGTAATTTGGTTTTTCTTTTTACTAAGAGCCATTAAAGATGGCTTTGCTCAGATGTACCGAGACGGCCTCACCCCAAAAGAAATTGATTCTGGTTACAACTACGGTATTGGCATGGGATGCTGCTGGGCAGCGTCATTCATACCTCAATTTATCTTTATTGCTTTAATACCCATGTTTGTATTTTCAATCTTGCACTGGAATAAGCTCAACAGCGCTAGACGAGCAATCTCAAAACAACAAAATTACTCAAATTAATTATTCTTATTGATGCCAGCTTGCTGTGCCTTTTGTAACCACAGACTTAAAGCGGCGGCCAAGTCCTTCTTGCTAAAAGAACAACTCTCTTCCGTGAACAAAGAAGAAGATTCCAAGCGAGACAAAATACTTTCCAAGACATCAGAATATTTCTGCGGCAAGTGAGCTTGCTCACAAGCATCTCTAAAACTCATGATTAAGACATGTGTGTCCTGATCACCTGCCACCCAAGCATTTAACTCGTCAGTTAATTGATTCACGTTCATCTTGTTCTCCATACAAAAAAGGCTTCCTTGCGGAAGCCTTTTTGGTGTTTGACACTAATTAAGCATCAACAGTCTTTGCTACATCACTGAAGTCTTTGATTTGATCAAAGTTCATGTATTTGTAGATTTGACCGCTGCTTGCGTTAATCACGCCAATGTCAGCCATGTACTCTTCCTTCGTTGGAATCTTACCCAACTTAGAACAAATAGATGCCAACTCAGCAGAACCAAGGTACACAAATGTGTTTTTACCTAAGCGATTCGGGAAGTTACGTGTTGATGTTGACATCACAGTCGCGCCTTCACGAACTTGTGCTTGGTTACCCATACACAATGAACAACCTGGCATTTCCATACGTGCACCAGCACTGCCTAAAACGCCATAGTGGCCTTCTTCAGTCAATTGCTTAGCATCCATCTTAGTTGGAGGAGCAACCCACAACTTCACAGGAATATCACGCTTACCTTCTAACAACTTAGAAGCTGCACGGAAGTGACCAATGTTTGTCATGCAAGAACCGATAAATACTTCATCGATCTTCGCACCAGCCACATCAGACAATGTCTTCACATCATCTGGGTCATTCGGGCAAGCAACGATAGGCTCATGAATATCTGCCAAATCAATCTCAATCACTGCAGCGTACTCAGCATCAGCATCACCTTTTAACAACTCTGGCTTAGCCAACCATGCTTCCATCGCCTTGATACGACGACCCAATGTACGTGCGTCAGAGTAACCATTAGCAATCATCCACTTCATCAATGTGATGTTACTGTTCATGTACTCAATGATTGGCTCTTTGTTCAAGTGAACTGTACAGCCAGCTGCTGAACGCTCCGCAGACGCATCAGACAACTCGAATGCTTGCTCAACTTTTAGCTCAGGCAAACCTTCGATCTCAAGGATACGGCCAGAGAAAATGTTCTTCTTACCCTTCTTCTCTACAGTCAACAAACCTTGCTTGATCGCATATAGAGGAATTGCATTCACCAAGTCACGCAATGTCACGCCTGGCTGCATCTTGCCTTTAAAGCGAACCAATACAGACTCTGGCATATCAAGAGGCATCACACCAGTTGCAGCAGCAAACGCTACCAAGCCAGAACCCGCTGGGAAAGAAATACCAATTGGGAAACGTGTATGAGAGTCACCACCTGTACCTACTGTGTCAGGCAACAACAAACGGTTCAACCATGAGTGAATCACGCCATCACCTGGACGCAATGCAACACCACCACGTGTGCTGATGAAATCTGGCAACTCATGGTGCATTTTTACGTCAACTGGTTTTGGATAAGCGGCTGTGTGGCAGAAAGACTGCATCACCATGTCTGATGAGAAACCTAAACATGCCAAATCTTTCAACTCGTCACGTGTCATTGGACCTGTTGTGTCTTGAGAACCAACAGTTGTCATCTTAGGCTCACAGTATGTGCCTGGACGAACGCCCTTGCCTTCTGGCAAGCCACATGCACGACCAACCATCTTCTGCGCCAATGAGAAACCTTTGCCAGAATCAGCAGGGTTAGTTGGCAAGCGGAACAATGTAGATACTGGCAAGCCAAGCGCTTCACGTGCTTTAGCTGTCAAGCCACGACCGATGATCAATGGAATACGACCACCAGCGCGTACTTCATCAAACAATACGTCTGACTTCACCTTGAACTCAGCAATTACTTTGCCATCTTTAAGAGCTTTACCTTCGTATGGGCGTAGTTCAATCACATCACCCATGTTCATGTTGCTAACGTCCAACTCAATTGGTAACGCACCAGCGTCTTCCATTGTGTTGTAGAAAATCGGAGCAATTTTGCTACCTAAACATACGCCACCAAAACGCTTGTTTGGTACGAATGGAATATCTTCACCAGTGAACCACAAGACTGAGTTAGTAGCTGATTTACGTGATGAACCAGTACCAACAACGTCACCAACATAAGCTACCAAGTTACCTTTGGCTTGCAATCCAGCCAATTGCTTGATCGGACCAACTTTACCTGGCTCTTGTGGCTCAATGCCTTCACGTGGGTTTTTCAACATCGCCAATGCGTGCAATGGGATGTCAGGACGACTCCATGCGTCAGGCGCTGGAGATAGATCGTCTGTATTTGTTTCGCCAGTTACTTTGAATACTGTCAAAGTTAAGCTTTGTGGCACTTCTGGACGGCTTGTGAACCACTCAGCATCTGCCCAGCTTTGCATCACAGCTTTAGCGTTTGCATTGCCTTTGTCTGCCTTTTCCTTCACATCATGGAATTGGTCAAACATCAACAATGTCTTTTTCAAACCTTCAGCAGCAATACCACCAACTGTAGCGTCATCCAACAAATCAATGAGAGGAGAAATGTTGTAGCCACCAAGCATCGTGCCTAGCAACTGTGTTGCTGTTTCACGAGTGATCAATGGAGTTTTTTCTTTGCCAAAAGCAACCGCTGCTAAATAAGAGGCTTTCACTTTAGCTGCATCATCCACACCAGCAGGAACGCGATGTGTGATCAACTCTACCAATGTAGCTTCCTCACCTTTTGGTGGGTTCTTCAGCAACTCAATCAACTCACCAGTCTGCTGTGCAGATAGTGGTAGTGGTGGAATACCTAGAGCCGCACGTTCTGCGACATGGTCACGGTAGGCTTTCAACATAGTCTTTCCCTCTCTATTTAGACAATTAAATAAACCAATATTCTAAGACTTATATCTTATATAAGACTTGCAAAACTGGCAACATAACCATGAAAATTAGCTCAATTTCATTGCCTGTGCCTGACAAAATGATGTCAAATAAAAATGGCTTTTAAATCAATGATGTAAAGTAGCGACTTATGAAGAAAACAGACCTTTACAAGAATGCGGGATTGGCTGTGGCCAACCAAATGAAGAATTCAGCCCCAAAACCGAAGGGAAATGCCAAAAATACCTCCGGAAATGGCAAAAAACTGAACCCCCTTCTTGCCTCCCTGCTTAAAAAGCCTGAATAAGGCTCCAACAAGCCAATATTGAGTTAGAGGTCAAACTTTGCTTTGATCTCAGGCGGCCATGCTGCCGCCTTTTGAGCAATGAAATCCACCCAAACCATGGTAGCCCCACCATTGGCATAAACCGTACCAGGGTCGGTCGTGAGTGAAATCACATTAAAGGTATCCACACCCACTCTGCTTGGATTAGCAATATAGGTCTTGACCAGTAGATCTGCTGGATAAGCAATTTGCTTTAAGAAATTACAAAAAGCATTGACCACCACAACACCAGCATCTCCTTTGGTGACTTTCAAGCCAAAACTATCTAACCAATTAACGCGTGCTTGCTCAATGTAACGAAAGTAAACGGCATTGTTCACATGCCCCAAAGCGTCCATGTCACCCCAACGTACCGGGATGACTGATTCATGAACTAATTTTTTATCTTCAGGTATTTCAATGCGCATAAATGGTTACCTTGTTAGTGAAGATGTTAATCATCAAGGTGTGCTCTTATCAATCTTGAACCATGCTGCGTACATAGCAGGTAAAGACAATAGCGTTAACCCAGTGGCAACAATCAAGCCACCCATGATGGCAATAGCCATTGGCCCCCAGAAAACACTTCTTGAAAGTGGAATCATCGCTAGCACAGCAGCAGCTGCAGTCAAAATGATTGGACGATAGCGCGTCACACAGGCATGAATAATCGCTTCGCGCGCTGGTATGCCAGCAGCGCGGCCTTGCTCAATTTGATCAATCAAGATCACAGAGTTACGCATGATCATGCCAAGCAAAGCAATGAAGCCAAGCAATGCCACAAAGCCAAATGGTCGATTAAATAACAATAATGACAAAGCCACACCTGAGATACCTAATGGCGCTGTTAAGACCACTAGGAAAGCTCTTGAAGTACTCTTTAATTGAATCACCAACAAAGTAAAGGTGATGAAAAGCATAATCGGCACACCTGCGTTGATAGAGTCTTGCCCTTTCGAACTCTCTTCGACTGACCCACCAATCGTGACTCTATAACCTGGAGGCATTTTTTCAATCAATGGTTGAAACTCTTTAAATAAAACTGCAGTTGCAGTAGGCCCTTGGATACCAGGCATAACATCGGCTTGAACCGTGATCGCGTATTCACGATTTTCGCGCCACATGGTAGCTGGCTCCCAAACCACTTTGACTTGAGCAATCCTACCCAATGGAATAGCCTGACCAGAAACCGTGGTTAACATCGTCTCATTAAGATCGGTAACGTGATCACGCTCAGATCTAGGTAAACGCAAGACGATGGGTGCCAATAAATCACCCTCTCGGTATTGTCCAACCACCACACCACCAAAATGACTAGATAGAGTCTGTGCAATCACTTGTGGCGGCACACCTAACTCGCGGGCCTTGGCTGAATCAACCTCAATTTTTGCAACAGGTTGATTCTCATTCCAATTGTCTTTAATACCGTAAATCAATTTAGATGAACGCATCACGCTCAATAATTGATTGGCTTCTTCTCGCAACTTAATTGGGTCATCACCCGTCACACGGAACTCAACTGGGTAACTAACTGGCGGGCCATTTGGAAGTAATTTGACACGCAACCTAGCTTCAGGAGCAACATCTTCCAATAATCTTGGCAAATCACGGTTCAAGCGGTCTCTTTCTGCCAGATCAGCAATGATGATTGCCTGAGAAGTATTGGATCTTGGAAAAATAATATCCAATGGCAAGAAAAATCTTGGCGCGCCGTGACCAATCCACATCGTCACAGACTGAACACCTTTTTGCTCCAATATTTTTGCCTCAATTTTTTTAGCTGCAGCTTCCGTAGCCTCGAAGCTAGCACCTTCAGCTAAGAATATGTCGACCAAAATCTCAGGGCGAGATGAGTCTGGGAAAAACTGTTGCTGCACCTGACTCATGCCAACAATACCCAAAACAAAACTGGCTATCGTTGCGATGATGGCTTTGCGATGATGATCAATACACCAAGCCACAACTACTTTAAAGCGTTGATAAAAAGGTGTATCAAAATGCTCATGCCCCGCCCCCTCAGGTGTTGCATGACTAGGTTCTTTCAATAACACCAATCCTAGATACGGCACAAATAAGACTGACACAACCCAAGAGATGATCAAAGCAGCAGCAGTCACAGCAAAAATGGCAAAGGTATATTCACCAACTGTAGACTTAGCAATACCAATTGGCAAGAAACCAACTGCTGTGATCAAAGTTCCTGTTAGCATAGGCATGGCCGTTAACTCGTAGGCTGCTGTCACAGCTTTTACTCTGTCGTAACCTTCTTCTAGTTTACGTACCATCATCTCCACCACGATGATCGCATCATCAACCAATAAGCCAAGAGCAATAATCAATGAGCCCAGTGAAATCTTATGCAGACCCACTCCAGATAGATGCATGATCAAGAATGTGACGGCCATGACCAAGGGAATACTAATTGCCACCACCAAACCAGGGCGCGCGTCAATGCGCCATGGATTTTGATGCAACCCCAAAGCCAAGAGGCTTACTACTAAAACAATAATCAGCGCCTCAAACAAGGTGCTTAAGAATTCTTTCACTGATCCAGCCACAACTTTAGGTTGATCTTGAATAAGAGATAAAGTTACACCAGCTGGTAAATCTTTCTCAATCAATTTGACTGCATCACCTAAGCGCTCGCCCAATTTCACGATGTCGCCACCCTTGGCCATAGAAATACCCAAGGCAACCAATTCTTCACCTTGAAATCTCACCTTACTAGCAGCGGGATTAATGATGTCTCTGCGCACATCCGCAACATCCCCTAAACGTATAGATGCACCAGAAGGTGTGCGCAGTGGCATAGCTTTGATGTCAGCAACATTTTCAAATGGGCCACCCACACGAATCGGCATAGAAAAAGATTGCGTCTCGACTGATCCGCCATTTTCAATGGCATTTTGCTGATTTAACTGTTGAGCAACGGTTGCTGGTGATAGCGAATACTGAGCCATCTTCTTTCTAGAAAGCTCCACATACACTTGCTCTTCTTGCAAGCCGTAAACATTGACTTTACCTACGTCTTTAACTTGCAACAGACTTTGTCTGACATATGTCGTGAAGTCTCTCACCTCATTGGGTTTGTAACCCTTGGCTGACATGGCATAAATCACACCATAGGTATCACCAAAGTCATCATCAAAATAAGGTCCATGCACACCGATGGGCAAGCCTGATTTAGAGTCACCAATCTTTTTTCTAACAGTGTAAAAAAGATTAGGAATATCTTTAGCAGGCGTACTATCTTTAGCAAAAAAGATAATCGTTGATTCGCCTGGATGAGAAAAGCTTCTGATCTTATCTATGCTTGGGACTTCTTGAAGTGTTCTCTCAATCTTATTGGTTACTTGATCGGCGACCTGAGCAGCAGTTGCGCCAGGCCACATCGTTCTAATTACCATCGCTCTAAATGTAAATGGCGGATCTTCGTCTTGTCCTAGCTGAAAGTAAGCTCCAATACCCAAAACCATCAGAGCAATCATTAGGTAACGTGTAATCGCAACGTTCTCAATCGCCCAACGCGATAAGTTAAATTTTCCCAGGCTCATTACTCAGCCTTTTCAGATAATGCGATGCGAACCTTTTGGCCAACACTTAAAGCATGCCAACCTGTTGCAATCACAATATCACCAGGCGCTAAACCACTAATTACTTCAGCAGAGGCATCATCCACCTTACCTAATTCAACTTTGACTGCAGCAATGGTTCCTGTGGATTTTGAGTCCTGATCTAAGGTCAACTTATAGACACTCACACCATCACCATGTATCGCAGTAATAGGTAATAACATGGCTTGCTTACCCTTTTGAACAACCTTGGCAGTTTTGCCATCTACCTTTATTTTTCCAACAACATCTTTGATATCAACCACCTGCCCCAATCCAAGATTGAACTCAGATAACTGACCAGACTCAATGGGGCGTAAGGTCACAAAACCCATCTGCTCCATCGCCTGCTCATATTTGGCGCGAGCACTTTCAATCACAGCCACTCGGCGATCGAACTCTGAGGCAGAAATAAAATTCTTTGCTCTTAAATCTGAATAACGTTTGAAATCTGCTTCAGCTGACTGCAACTCTGCTTTAGCTGCTCTATAGCTAATCAAGACTGCTGACTCAGATGAAATACTGTTAGGCATCAATCTCGCTAAAGATTGACCAGCTTGTACCCGGTCACCTCTCTTAACCAACACCTCCATCACCTTACCGCTAGCATCAAAGTTAAGTGTGCCGGGATCTTTATTGGCAACCTTAGCACTAGCATCTTCCAAGGATTGACCAACCACAATCACCTTTACCAATCGAGGGAGTGGACTCTTATCATCACCGCCGCCGCAACTGGCCAAAATTGAAATAACTAATAAAAGTGCTGGGATTGTTAATAGTTTTGATCTCATTCAACGATTTTAGTGCAATGCCCTATTGATTGCACTGCGTATCTCCTTAGCCAAACCTAAGCGTTGATCAGCAACAATAAATTGGCCAATTTGAATAGCTTCTTGGCCCATCTCGAGAACAACAAGCTGTTTTTTGGCATCCAGGTTTAACTCTGGATCTTTGACCCTTACCCAAGGCGCATTCCAATGCTTTACTGTGCGACGATTACCCAAAAATAGCTCTACAGTTAATTCGGTGCCACTGAGTTTGATTTTTTCGTAGTCACTGGCATGACGTGCATAAATCAATAGAGCAACACCCAATACAAATAACTCTGCGAATGTAAAAGGCAAAATCATCCAAGCGCCATGCCACCAAAAGTATGAGGCTATCAACGATGAGAAACACACCATTGATAAATAAAAAAGGCCTACCTGTCTTGGCGTAAATGAGCAATTACGCTTCATATGCCAAAGGTAACTGCTCTGCCCGTTAGCCATGGATTACTTCACACTCGCCGCAATACGATTCATGGCGTGAGCCAATGCGATATCACGCTCAGTTAAACCACCACTGTCATGGGTTGAAAGTGTTACTTGAACTTTGTTCCAAACATTGAACCACTCAGGATGATGGTTCATATCTTCAGCAACCACCGCCACTTGAGACATGAACCGAAATGCCTCATCAAAGTCTTGAAAAATAAACTCTCGATACAAGGCATCTCTGGTTGGCAAAATAGACCAACTAGGCAAGTCAGTGATCAGGGATTGGCGCTGCGCCAAGTTTAGTAATGCAGCCATGTGATTAATTTATCACCAAGCGCTGATGCTTGCTTGAGTCGACTTTAATCGACTAATTAATGATTAATTTAATCATCATTGCTGCTGAAATGAGCAACGCAAAAATGGCAAAAGCTTGTTGAACTCGCGGACCTGAAATCGACTTCACCGCTTGACGTCCTATCAATAAACCCACCACCGATCCACAGGCAAACGGCACAGCCAAAGACCAATTCATGGAGCCGTAGAGGTTCGAGAATAAAACTCCTCCAAACGACACAATGGTTAAAACTCCCAATGAAGTCGCCACAACTGACTTCATGGGTAAGTCTGTAAACTTTCTAAGAGCCGGCACAATGATGAAACCACCGCCCACGCCAAGCAACCCAGAAAAGAAACCTGCTAGCGCTCCTGACATTGCCAGTGCTCTGGCACATGGCAATGTCCAGGTTAATTTCCCAACAGTTTGATCTAGCATGCAAGGTGGCCCCAACTCATCATCAATACCAGCCAACTCTCTTTTTGCTTGTAGCCACATGTTTCTTGAAACCAACAATAAGACCAAGCAAAAAATAAGAACCAAGGGCCAATTAGGCAATTGATGTGCCAACCAAATACCGATGGGTGAAAAGAGTAAACCAGTACTGGCTATCAAGATGGCAGCTTTATAGCGCATGATCTTAGAACGCAATCCTAGATAAGCCCCCAAGCCAGCCGACAAAGAAACTGCGAGCAAGCCAATCGGCGCAGCCTCTGCCACAGTTAGATGTAAAAAAAATCCCAAAAGCGGTACCGATAAAATAGCACCGCCTGCACCCGTGAGACCTAGAAGCACTCCAACAAATATACCTAGAGCGACTCCAATGACTGTTAAATCCAAAGATTAACCAACTTGCTGGGCGAGCATGTAAAGATTAGTAGATCTTGCACCTGATCGGCAAAATGCCAAAATCGGACTTGGCAAAGTCTCCAATAAGCGCGCCATTTCTTGCGCTTGCTCTAGAGTGATTTGACCACTGACCACCGGCAGATAAACGTAATTCAAACCTAAAGCCTTAGCCGCTACTTCAACCTCTGCACTCAGCGGCTGGGTTGGACCACCTTCACCATCTGGGCGATTGTTAATGATGCTTTTGTAACCTTGACGAGCAATTTCAGCGACATCTTCAGGGGCAATCTGACCCAAAGTACCAAATTGATCTGTATGACAAGCGATTTGAAGTGGCATGCCACATCCTCCAGTGTTTGAATGATAAGTTGAGCTGTTACCAGCAATTACAGGTTCGCATGGCGGAGGAAGTAACCTCCATTGCAAATACTTCATTGCTAACGTTGCACCCACAACGAATGCTGCAAACGCAATGAATGAATTAATAGCCAGAGTAGAGATACCAGTCAAACCCTGACCGATTGTGCAACCCATTGCAGTTACACCACCAATACCCATTAGCACGCCACCAATTAGGTGATTGCCAGTGTCTTCAGCATTTCTAAAACTCTCCCAACGGAAAGTTTTAGTTACCAAAGAGTAAATAAAGGAACCAATCACCAAACCAAATACAGAAATAATGCCTAAAGTAACTTTTTTGCTGGTATCACTGAAGAACGTCAACCACTCAATAACATAGGCATAAGGAGCCACATAGGTCAGACTTTCCATACGCCCACTGTTAGTAGCTACAAATACTTCTTCCAAAGTATTAGGATCCTCCGCCACATAACCCAAAGACCCTGAAATCCACCAGATAGCCAAAATGGCACCACCCACCCCAAAGCCAGCCAATAGATTATTAAAGTTCCAGAAATCTTTTCTAGCGAGCGCAAAAGTCATCAGCGCCGCCCCTAAAACTAATGCAAGGCCGAGTTGCAAACTATTCTTGGCAATACCCCACTGGGCCGCCAATACACTTGGCAAATCTTGCGATGTTGATAGCGTCAAAACCACTGTATCAACAGTATTGACTCTAAGAACACCAAACACTCCTTTGAGCGTCATGTAAGAAGACAAAGCCAAGGTCAAAAATACTACCAAAGACTTTAAGTTACCGGCACCAATACGAATCAGCGTTTTGCTGCCACAACCTGAAGCTAAGACCATACCAAAGCCAAACATCACGCCACCAACAATGGTTGATAACCATGTCAATCTGCTACCCGTATAAATTGACTTGCTTGTATCAATCATGCCTAGGTAACTCATGAGCCCCACACCCATGATGGCCACACCAATGGCCAATAACCATTGGCGCATACGAGTCCACTCACCCATGACCATCAAGTCGGTCACTGCACCCATAGTGCAAAAGCGTGTTTTTTGCAAAACAATGCCCAAAAGCACTGTGACCCCGAACGTGGTCCAGATAACATTAGTCGCAATAGTATTTAAATCGATTTCAGGCATAGTAGATATAGATAGAGCTCAAACCTTGTAAGCCTGCTATTTTATGGCATTTTTGTTGTTTGACTCTTGAGATACTCTTGGTCACTAAATCGCGGCACCCAATGTGGCTTATAAATCACAAATACAGCCAAGAGCATTCCTGACAGAGACCCTTCGGTAAACGACAAGATTAATAAGGCTACAAACCAATCAATGATATCCATGGATAGGCCCATGCTGGCTGGCCAAAAAGTTTGATGCCAAATCATTAAGGCAGCAGCAGGAAGAATTACGCTTAATACGCCCGCTACATAACCATGACCAAAAATAAATATGAATAAGTGTTTGGGCAAACAGCCACCAATGATGCGCATCACGCCACATGCACACATAGCTGGCATTACACCCAACACCAAAAATTGGCGCAACGCATGATCCAAAGTCCAGCCGCTGACCAAAGCCACAATGGTAGTCACCCCAGCCAGCATCACAATCGCTGGTCTTAAGCCATACATAGCCACCAGTAATGAAGCGCCAAAGAATTGGAATGACAGACCCACCAAAGCTTCTTCAGCCATCCCTGGCAAATGAGCTCGAATATTCCAAGCCAAGCCTAGGGCAACAATGCCACCCAATACAGAATTCAGAACTTCTGGCCGGATCAGCACCTTCCAATGATCCTTGGAGAAAGCCCAAAAAAGAATAAGACCGGAAAGTGCTAGCGATAAACCGGTCATATTCATCATTTAGATCTCCTTATGCAGCAAACCCAGGGTTACCTTTGGCGCCTTCAATCTTAGGCATGTTCAAAGACTTGGCTTTGACAGTCTTAATATCTTTAAGATACTTAGCGACCACATCCCAAATTGGGTCGCCACCTACCGCCTTAGCTTCTTCTGCCACCGGAGCCCAACCAGCTACTTTGTATGTCTTGTTAGGGTCGATCAGTTTGCCATTCAACATCATGTTGCTGATACGTTTGCCAGCCTCACCTGTTGGGTTGATAGCGTATTGCAAACCACCGACACGCACCATATCACCACCTTGTTGGTAGTAAGGGTCTGGATTGAAGAGATTGTCAGCAATATCTTCCAATACAGTCTTGATCATGTCGCCTTTCATCATGGTCACAGTGGTCCAAGGGTATGTAATCGCTGTTTGGTCAAGCACATGTTCCATCGTAATTGCTTGACCTGGCAATAAGGATGTACCCCAACGAAATCCTGGGGAGAATGCAATTTCTGCATTTTTAACAGCCATCAAACCATCCAATATCAATTGGTCAAAGCTGCCATTAAAGTTACCACGACGATAGAGCAAGCCCTCTGTCACAGCTAACTTCTCACCCAACTTAGACTCGTAAGGAGCGCGGATCTTATCGATCAACTTATTCATAGCAGGATCTGCAGGAATCATGTCTGAGAACACTGGCAATAACTTGTAACGGAAATCAGCGACCTTGCCACCGTTCACCTTGAAATCCAACACGCCTAAGTACTTACCATTCGAACCAGCGTTTGTAACCAGAGTCACACCACCAGCATTTTTAACTTTCACAGGTGTTGGTACGCCATCATGTGTATGACCACCCATGATTGCATCAATGCCCGTTACACGACTAGCCATCTTCAAGTCAACGTCCATACCATTGTGAGATAGAACAACAACTACTTTGGCACCTTTGGCACGAACTTCATTCACCATCTTTTGCATATTCTCGTCTTGAATACCAAAAGTCCAATTAGCGACCATGTAACGTGGGTTAGCAATCGGTGTGTATGGGAAAGCTTGGCCAATCACAGCCACTTTCACACCATTCATTTCACGGATCACATACGGATCAAACACTTGGTCACCAAAATCATTGGTTTTGATGTTTTGAGCCAAGAATGAAATCTTGCCTTTGAAATCTTTTTCAACAATCTCTTTCACGCGCTCTTCACCAAGAGTCATCTCCCAGTGTGGCGTCATGATGTCCACACCCAAAGCCAAACAGGCATCCACCATGTCTTGACCATTAGTCCACAAGGAAGTACCAGAGCCTTGCCATGTATCACCACCATCCAATAGCAATGAACCAGGACGGCTTGCCTTCATCTTCTTCACCAATGTGGCCAAGTGTGCGAAACCACCCACCTTGCCGTACATAGCAGCAGCTTTTTCAAAATCTAAATAAGTAAACGCATGCGCCTCGCGTGTACCAGGTTTGATGTTGTGAGCCTTTAGCAAATGTTCGCCCACCAAATGAGGCGTCTTACCCAACTGCGCACCAAAGCCCAAGTTAACATCAGGCTCACGGAAATAAATTGGTTTTAATTGCGCATGACAGTCAGTGAAATGCAGAAAGTGCACATTACCAAAACGAGGCAAATCATAAAACTGATTCGCTGCAGACTGAGCATTTGAATAATCTGAATTCAACGCCATACCGCCCGCTGAGGCAACCGCTAAAACTTGCAAAAACTCTCTACGATTCATTGACATAATATTTCCTATATATAAAAAAAGACCGCAATATCAGCTGATATGCGGTCTTTATCTTTTCCCAACTTACTTATTAACTGGTGACTCAGGGTCCAACAAAAGAGCCATCACATGACGCATTTGATCTTCATTTAACAACTTGAAGTGCCCAATGCGTGGCATGTTGCTACATGCGTTATAGGCTTTAGCGTTGTAGATTTTTCCCCATGTGTACTGAACTACATCAACAGAATTGCCACGAATCTTGCCGTAATTCCAAAGTGATGGGCCGATATTGCCGTGAGAAATTTCTTTCTTATTGATTTGGTGACAGTTATAGCAACCACCACCAACCACTGTATCAGCCTTATCTGTCCATGTAGCACCGCGACCGCTTTGAGCAATCTTCTCACCCTCTTTCCAGTCACCTAGGTACTTACCATCTGATGGCAACTTAATAGTTGCCATGTTGGCTTTTTCAATCGCTTCACGTTTCTTGGCATCACCCTTACCGCCAAGAGTTGCAGGATCAGAACAAAACTTTTGAGTCTCATCACGATCCAAACGATCCATACCGGCTATACCGTTCGCTTTAAAACTTGCAGCATGATCTTTTTCAAACTTGCTTTGCGCCATCACAGAGGTGCTTGCAATGACTAAAGCTGCTGAAACTAATATATTTAATTTTTTCATGTTTATCTCCCGCGGCTTAGCGCTTCAATCCTGGTGTATTCATTTCACCACCATTCGCTTTAACACCCATATACACCGATAAAGCAATCGTTACATCAGATATATAGATAGGCTCTGGGAAACGCTGTTGACGATAGCAGTCATTCAAGCGACGCTGCATCGTCCAAAAGTTACCACTTGATACACGATAAGCTGGCCAGTAACCAAAACCTAAAGCAGCACCCTTTTGCGTTGTGATATTTGGCAAATCTTGCAAACGAATGCGCTTACCATCTTCACCATGGCAAGAGGCACAAGAGAAGTCCATTGGGCCACCTTGGAAGTAGAAAGCCTTCTCTCCCATAGCGTACATTTCTTTTTCTTTAGGATGCTTATTAGGCACATTGATCTTCATGCCCTTAGAGTGTGTCACCACATAAGCAACAACAGCCTCAACGTCTTTACGCTTGCCTTTTTCAAAGCCAGCGCTGATGATCTCCTTAGGATCATAGCCTTGTAACTTTTCCATGCAAGTAATGATGCGCGACTCTAAATCTTGAACTTTATTAGTATCTTTAAAGTAACGAGGCAACTCAGCGGCTGCACCCTTCACCACGCCAGGACCTTTACCTAAATCACATTTTTCTAATGTGGCATTTTTAGGACCCATGGCTTTTTTCCAAAGATCTTCACCAGCTGCTTCATACAACTCAGACGGATTACCGTCAGCAATCATCTCGCGATATTTAGCAATATCATCGGTCGCGCTTTGAGCCACAGCCGCACCAGCTAAAACAGTCAAAGAGACTAATAAAGCACTCTTCATTTTTATCTTCATTTTTGCTCCTCTAAAAAACAAAACCCCGCCATTCATTTGAAGATTAGCGGGGCTTTATTCACATACAAATTAGCTAATTTTTGCTTCGTCTGTACGTTTGTCGTTTTTATTATCTACCCAAGTGATGCTCACTGTGTCGCCCTTAGCGCCACCTTTGAACTTGAAGTTCAAGAATGGGTCCTTAGAAACAGCTGGGCCAAATTGGGCTTCAAATACTTGCTTACCTTTACATGTCGCTGTCAAAGTAGTGATGTGATGTGCAGGAATTACTTTGCCTGATGCATCTTTACGTTGACCTGTTTCCATGTCGTGCTTCATCAAAACTTTAACGTCTACTACGCCGCCATTCTCTTGGGCACGTACGCGCATTGGATCTGCCATTTTTATTTCCTTTCAGTACTAATTAGTCAGTTAAATGAATTTGTGTGTGGGGCATTAACCGCCGCAACCACCTAAAGTCACCTTAACTTCTTTTGTTGTCACATACCATTTGCCATCTGCTTTTACTAAAGCGTGCACGTTTGATGTTTGACCCATCTTTACGCGTGATGCCACAAATGCCTCAGAATCTGCTGTCAAAATGAACTGAGCCGCTAGTGCGCTTGGGTTCTTTTCAACCAAAATCGCCATTTGCTGTGTTTTTGGTAATGTTGATGTCACACCAACCGGTACAACCGCACCGTTTTCTGCAATATCAGGAGCATTAATAGTGATTGCTGATGATTTGTCAGCTGATGAACCACCCAATGACTTCAATACATCATCCAATGACTTTGCATCAAATGCCGCTTTATTCCACTCAGCTGCTTCAGCTTGAGAAATCAAGCCTGTTGCCGCCATCAAACCAATGATTGCTGTTAATCGCAATGCTTCACGACGTTTTAGGTTCATACGAACTCCTTCTTAAAAAACTAAATTTCAAAAAATTCTGAATACTTATCCATCTTAATGGTTTATTTGCCAGTAAGCATCCACCTTACAAGCACATCAATATCCCCTTCAGGCACGTGGGCATGCGGTGGCATTGGGATTGCACCCCATGTACCAGCACCACCAACTTTCACCTTCTTGTGCAACTTGCTCATCGCATCAGCCTGACCCTTGTATTTAGCAGCAACTTCTGAAATCGCTGGACCAATGGCGCGGCTAGCTGGAGCATGGCAGGTTGAACAATTATGCTTCTTAAATAAGCCTTCTGGTGTAATAGATTCAGCAGCAGACATATTGACCGCCATCAAACCTTTACCAGGCAACTTAGCCAAGGGTGGCTTTGTTGTATCTGCGCCACGGAATGGGCCATACGGTCTATTTTGCAGTGCAAGATTTTCGTGGGCATTGCGCGCATAGTCAGGCAATGTAGAACCAATCGTGACGTGTTTTGTGCAATTGGTCATACAGGCTGTTGCTTTAACGTCTGGCTTACCGCCCTCATTCCACATGCCATGAGCTTGAGTCATACCATTGCGGTTAGGCATTAGCTGTTGCACTTCAGCAATATTTTTATCGCTCAAAGTGAAGTCCTCAGGAACAATCTCAGCCATAGAAAGGATATATCCTAGAACAGCATATGTGTCATCCACAGACAATGTTCTTGGCGCATTCCAAGGCATGGCACGGTGGATATAGTCCCACAATGTAGATACTGTAGCGACCTTCATCAAAGTAGTTCTTTGAGGTTGCTTTTCACTGGTCAAAGAAGCAACGCGACCAGTTTTGATGTCCTCTTTAGTTGTACCACCAACGATTGGTGTAAACACCTCGTTAGATTCGCCAAAAGTACCGTGACATGATGCGCAACGACCTTCCCAAACCTCTTGACCACGGGCTGTTGTGCCAGATCCCTTTGGTAGACCTTTAAAGTCAGGTCTTACATCAATATCCCAAGCCGCCACTTCAGCTTTAGTCGCCTCACGACCAATATTTGGATATTTGGTTTGCGCACTAACAGCAGATACTGCAGCGAATGCCAAACCAGCTACAACGAGGTGTTTAGTTAATTGATTAGCCAACTTGAACATTGCTTAACTCCCCGTTCACATCAAGCTTCCAAGCTTGAATTGAATTGTTGTGATAAATCGAACGTGTGCCACGTACTTCACGTAACTGCTTGACCATTGGCTGTACGTAGCCAGTTTCGTCAGTAGCACGAGACATCAAGATAGCTGGCGAGCCATCCCATACCCAATCCATGTTAAAGCGAGTAATCGCCTTAGATAACACTGGTGTCTCTAAACGAGCTCTGCGCCAGTTATTACCACCATCCACAGAAATATCGACGTGTTTGATCTTGCCACGACCAGACCATGCCATACCACTGATGTTGTAGAAACCTTTGTCTAGCAACTGTTGGCCACCTGATGGTGTTGTGATCACAGACTTACATTCTTGTACGGTCGTGTATTGACGATGTAAACCACTTGGCAACAAGTCGATGTAGTGAACTGCTTCATCTTTCGTGGCATATGGCATGTCACCTACTTCAATACGACGCAACCACTTCACAGAACTCACACCTTGTACACCTGGCACTAAGAGACGCAATGGGTAACCGTTTTCTGGGCGCAACATTTCGCCGTTCATACCCCAAACAACTAGTACGTCTTTTAACGCGTTGTCCATTGGAATAGTTCTAGTCATACCAGAACCATCACCACCTTCAGCAAGAATATATTTACCCTTCTTAAGGTCAGCGCCACACATGTCTAACAAAACTGATAGAGGCACGCCTGTGAACTCGCAGCATGACAACATACCGTGCGTGTATTGCACGCTTGGTACCGCCACGTTACCCCACTCTAAACCTGTATTAGCTCCGCACTCAATAAAGTGAATGCGTGAAACGCTTGGCAAGCGCATCAAGTCATCCATCGTGAATACTTTTTCTTGACGCACCAAACCATTGATCATCAAACGGTGCTGTGCAGGATCGATGTCATACCAACCTTGGTGATGACGCTCAAAGTGCAAACCGTTTGGTGTGATGATGCCGAAAAATCCTTGTAACGGAGAAAACGCCACCGATGCCGCTGGCACACGAGTCAAACCTGGTGACTCACGGCGCTGTAATGCAGCCTCCCATTGAGATGGCATACCGTATGGACGAGCAGCAACCGGTTGACCCAAAGTCGTTTGCCATTGCTGCTTTTCTAAAATAACTTTTTCGCCTTCAGCGGCGATGGCAGTTCCTGCTGCTGTTGCACCCAAGGCCGCAACAAAACTTTTACGCAAGAAACCACGGCGCTCTTCACTCAAGCCATGCTCATATACTTCATCAGCAAATTGCTGAGTGACAAAGTTTTCTGGCGCACGACGCAACCTACCTATTGGTGTAGATTTCTTTTTAACTGGCACAGGACCCCCAAAGTTCAAACAACGCAAAATTATGTGTGTTGAATATTTTTTCAACTAGTATGAGATTATTCATCTTTATAGATCTTTTTGAAATATACAAATTACAAAAAGTTTGGTGTTTTTGTGCGGTTTAAGGGTAAGCACTATGAATTTTTTACGAACACTTATTTGCTTTATCTAACTGAAATTATTTTTTTGCAAACAGCTATAAAATTTCACTAACTATGTCATTCGATACACAAGCGCTCATACTTTCTCTCAAGCTCGCCTTGTGTACGCTTTTATTTTTAATTCCATTTGGCATCTGGGCTGCTTATCAACTAGCGCACAGCAAAAAAAATAAATCATTACTAGAAGCTTCACTTGCTTTACCACTCGTACTACCGCCAACTGTTCTTGGCTACTACCTACTTGTGACATTCAGTGAAGTTAAATTATTTAATCAACCTTTGGTTTTTACATTTACCGGTTTGGTGATTGCATCCATTATTTTTAATTTGCCATTTGCGATTCAACCAATTCAACGCGCATTCGAAGCAATCCCATTAGAAATTAATGAAGCCGCCAAATGCAGCGGCTTAAATCGTTGGCAGGCATTCAAGCTCATTCAACTACCTCTGGCTTGGCGAGGCATCATCAGCGCAGCTGTAATGACATTTGCGCACACGCTCGGAGAATTTGGTGTGGTATTGATGATTGGCGGATCCATCCCCGGCGAAACAAAAACGATTGCAATCTCAATCTACGATAGCGTACAAAATATGGATAACACCGCTGCAGCCATGATGTCCTTGGCCCTGTTGGTGACATCACTATTAGCAATCACCTTGAGCTATCAACTCACGAATCAAAAGAAGATCCGCTAATGCTCAAGGTTAATATTCATCGCCAAAAAGATTTTCCAATCAACATTCGGTTTGAATGTGATTTAGGTGAACTGCATGTTTTAGTTGGCCCATCAGGTAGTGGCAAGACCACAGCATTAAGAAGCATCGCAGGCTTGTCTAGCGTGAATGGATTCATTCAATGCCAGAATCAAACTTGGTTAGATACAACTCAGAACATTCGTGTACCAACCGAAAATAGATCCGTTGGATTTTTATTTCAGCAATATGCTTTATTTCCTCATCTCACCGTTTTGGAAAATGTCTGCATTCCACTTATAGCTAGAAACGTCTCTTCCCAGGATGAAGGTCATCGTTGGTTAAAGCGACTACGTATAGCAGATTTAGCCAATCGCTACCCTCATGAAATCTCGGGCGGCCAACAGCAACGTGTTGCCCTGGCTAGAGCTCTAGCTAGAGACCCTCAAGTACTTTTATTAGATGAGCCATTTTCAGCAGTGGATGCACCGACCAGGCAAAATCTTTATGAAGCTTTATCAGAGTTACGCCAAGCCGTGTCATTGCCAATCATCTTGGTCACCCATGACCTCAATGAAGCGATTCGCTTGGGTGACAAAATTACGGTTATTGATAACGGTACTAGCCTGCAAACATCTCCCCCTCAACAACTACTAGATAAACCGCGTAATGCGCGCGTCGCAGAATTAGTGGGAAGCCCGAACTTATTCAAAGGCATCTTCAATGCAGGTCAACTCTCATGGGGCAATAAGAATCTTCAACTCACAGTTAAAGATAAAGGGAAAATTAAAAAGGAAATTGAAGTTGCTTGGGTGATTCCAAGCCACTCCATCGAAGTCGTAGACGACACACAAAACACAAACAGTTACAAAAACAATCTAATTGACTGTGAAGTTATTAGAGTTCGACAATTGGGTCAAATTGCTGTGGTTTATTGGCAAGTTACGGAGTGTGATGATCAAATTGTCTGGCAAGCATCAGCGAATGAGCTCAGAAGATTAGGTATCGTAGTGGGTGCACATAAAAAGATTTACCTAGACCCTGATCAAATACACATCATGCCAGTTAATCCAGAGCTGATTAAATAACTACACGAGGTTGATGAAGATGAATAACCGCAGAAATATCCTCAAATTAACACTAGGCGCTGCAGGTTTATTGGTCTTACCTCAAGCCATTGAGCTAGCCAAAGCCACAGAGGATTTCATCAAAGGTCCTCGCGTCAAAGATCACCCGATTAAACAACTGAGTAAGCATGTTTGGATGATTTACTCACCCGATGGCTTTCCTACAGCAGAAAATCAAGGGATGATGGCCAACATCACTTTTGCGATTACTTCTAAAGGTGTGGTGGTATTGGATAGTGGTGCATCCCTTCAGATTGGTGAGATGGCAATCCGCATGCTCAAAACAGTGACCAAGCAACCAGTGATCGCGATTTTTAACTCCCACTATCATGGCGATCACTTTCTAGGCAATCAAGCTTTTATTGATGCTTATGGAAGCATGCCGATTTATGCACATCCTTACAGCCTTGAACAAATCAAGGGCATAGAGGGTAACACTTGGCGCAGCTTGATGGAGCGCTGGACCAATCAAGCAACCGTGGGCACAAAAGTGATACCCCCAACCCACCCCGTTAAACATGGTGATGTATTTAACTATGGTGATGTGACCATCAAGATTCACCACTATGGCGTGGCTCACACGCCCGGTGATATTTGCATGGAAGTGGTTGAAGACAAAGTCACGCATGTGGGCGATATCGCTATGGATCAAAGAATTGCTAACATCGACGACGGATCTTATGTTGGCACATTCAAAACATACAAGGCTCTTTACGAGTCTGCTGGTCAGCAGCTTTGGATACCTGGTCACGGCCATGCCAAAAAAGAAT
>JACCDQ010129743.1_pt1 | contig 27478 bp, 22 predicted proteins | sample 7446031 | NCBI WGS metagenome assembly JACCDQ01 (sample SAMN15323442, study PRJNA562643) | freshwater metagenome | isolation source: river surface water | place: USA:Blue River Watershed | collected 2017-08-17 | reverse complement strand
CTGCCTGAAGTTTTTGTTCGAGCAAAGCCACCCAGCCCGTGCCACGGCGGAGGCCATATTCGGCGCTCAGGGAGTCGCCCAGAACCAAAATGCTGGGAGGCGTGGCTGGCGTTGTTGCTGCCTTCGCGTTGCTGCAAATCCCGTTGCTGGCAAGGACTGCCACCAACGCGATACAGTGGCGGCGGTTCAAAACTATTTGTTGCAAAGAAAATTTCATGTCTGATGTCATTATCTCGGTAGAGCACGTTTTCAAGTCGGTGACCGACACAACTGGCACCCTGGAGATTTTGCAGGATATTGATTTTGCCCTGCGTAGCTGTGAAACCGTTGCGATTGTCGGTGCTTCGGGTTCGGGCAAAAGCACCTTGTTGTCCATCATTGCCGGCCTGGATATGCCCAGCCGGGGCACGGTGCGCCTGGCAGGGCAGGATTTGTTTGCCCTCAGTGAGGATGACCGTGCCGCGCTGCGCGCCGACAAGCTCGGGTTTGTCTTCCAGAACTTTCAGTTGCTGGGCAACCTGACGGCGCTGGAGAATGTGATGCTGCCGCTTGAACTGGCGGGCAAGCGGCAGGCGCGCAAACTGGCCACCGAGATGCTGGCCCGTGTTGGCTTGGCCGAGCGCCTCGGACATTACCCCAAAGTGCTATCGGGTGGTGAACAACAGCGGGTAGCCCTGGCGCGGGCTTTTGTTGTGCAACCAGCGGTGCTGCTGGCCGACGAACCCACCGGCAGCCTGGACTTTGCCACCGGGGACAAGGTGATGCGACTGATGTTTGACCTGAACCGTGAATTGGGCACCACCTTGTTGCTGGTCACCCACGACCGTGCCATGGCCGACAGCTGCATGCGCAGTATCACCATCGAGGCGGGACGCGTGGCGGCACCAGCGCTTGCTACCTCGTTGAATTGACAAGGCAAAATGCGGGAATGATGAAAATTTCAATGTGCGCCAGACTCAAATCCGTGGTTTTGGCAGCGCCCTGGCTGCTGGCAGCTCAGGTAGGTTCGGCGCAGACCGGAGCTGTCAGCTCAGAAAAGGATTTTTTTGAAGAGATGCCGATCGTGTTGTCGGTGTCCCGCCTGCCGCAACGGCTTGATGAAACCCCAGGTGCCGTCACAGTGCTCGATCGCGACATGATCCGTCGCTCCGGTGCGCGTGATTTGGCTGATCTGTTGCGCCTGGTGCCAGGGTTTCAGACCAGCACCTCATTCGAAAGTGGTGCCCCTCTGGCCAGTTACCACGGCGGCTTCAACAGCGTCTCGGTGCGCATGCAGGTGTTGGTGGATGGGCGCTCTGCTTACTCCACTTTCCTCTTTGGCAGCGTTGCGCCCGGGCTGATGTCAGTGGCTTTGGAAGATATTGAGCGCATCGAGGTGTTGCGTGGCTCCAATTCTGCGGCTTATGGGGCGCGCGCCATGCTGGGCGTCGTCAATATCGTGACAAGGCACACTGATGCCAGCCAGGGTAGCCTGGCTAAATTGACAAGCGGCCAAAATGGCATTCGTGATGTGCAAGCTGCCATCGGCTGGCGCAGCGACAACGCCGGTTATCGCATCGGTGTGGACAGTCGTGCCGATGATGGCCTGGCCGGCTCCAACGGACACAACCGGGTGCAACGCTTCAATTTCCGCTCAGACTGGCGAACTTCTCTTGATGACACAGTGGAGTTGCGCACTGGAACGCTCGGCATCGACGCCGGGAGGGGCTTTGTGGGTCAAGCGGGTGCACCACCCCGTGACGGTGCTTACAAATCAGGGTATGTCCAGCTCGACTGGCGTCGCGTGTTGGGCCTGAACGACGACCTGGCCCTGACTTTGTCGCGCACTCAGGAAGATTACAGGGATGTGTTTTCTTACTCGTTACTTTCTATCAGGCCATTGATCGATTTCTTGGGGATTCCTTTCACCACGGACAGCATCGACATTTCTGCGAGCGGCCAGGCCATCAATGATTCCGTGAGCTTGCAGCACACCTTTCGCCGAGGCGATGGACTGCGTTTGGTTTGGGGTGGCGAATGGCGACGCGAGCGGGTGACTTCCCAACCCGTCTTCAACACCAGTGAGGTGTTGGTGACCGATTTCAAGCGTTTGTTTGCCAATGCCGAGTGGCGCCTGAGTAATTATTGGCTGCTCAACGCAGGGTTCATGGGCGAGCAAAACAACCGTCTCGGCTTCAGCCTGGCGCCGCGCGTTATGCTTAACTGGCATCTGCAGCCCGGGCATACCTTGCGCGCAGGCGTCAGCCAGGCGTTCCGCCCGCCTAGCCTGTTCGAGACCAACAGCAACGTCCGCTACAGCTACCCCGGTCTGCCGATTCCACTTCAAGTGACCTCGCTGGCCCGGGGCAATCTTCAATCCGAGCGTTTGTTGGCGCGTGAGCTGGGTTACCTGGCCAGTGTGCCGCAATGGGGCGCTGCGCTGGATGTGCGAGTGTTCCAGGAGCGGTTGGGAGGCTTTACGGAAAGACAGCGTTACGACTTGCCAGCGGGTTCATCTCTGCTGCCGTCTACTCCGTTAGATTACTACAACAGCGAGGGTTTTGTCATTCGGGGGCTTGAGTACCAGCTGAATTGGAAGCCATGGCAAGGTGCCCAACTGGGTTTCAGTCAAGCCCATACGCGCCTCACCGTCATCAATTCGTCCGTTTTTTCGGATGTGGCCTTCGCCACACCTGAGCGGGTCAGTACACTGTTTTTCAGACAGAACTTCCCGGCTGACCTGGATTTGTCGCTGCTTCATCAGGACAGCAGCAAGAACTCCCTCATAGGTTCAGGCTCGAACAAGCGAGCCTTCAGGCGAACAGATGTGCGTATCGGCAAATCCCTGCGTTGGGGCGACCGGCGTGGCGAATTCGCGTTGGTGGTGCAAAACCTGGGCCAACCCTTTCTTGATTTTGACCCCAGCTTCGAATTTCGCAGGCGCGCTTTTGTGACGTTGCGACTCGACAATTAAGTCATCACGCCGTGCTGGCTTTCCTTCGTTCAACACTTGCCGTTTTGGCGTTTTGGCTGATCGGCGCCTGCGTCCATGCCGAGGTACGCGTGGTGATTGTCAGCAGCGACAGCACGACGGCTTATGCCGACGCAGCACAGGCATTGATGGTGGGTCTGACACAGTATGGGATGGTTCGTTCTGACATCAGGCAGATGAGTGTGGCCGAATGGGCATCGGACAGTGCGCAGTTGCCGGCGTTCAATCCGCAGGCCTTTGTTGCGATGGGGACAGAAGCTGCCCTGACCCTGGCCCGGGCCAGATTGAAAGCCCCGGTGTTGAACGCCCTGATTCCACGCAGCAGTTTTGAACGTGTGCTGCGCGAGTCCGGGCGCAGTGCTTCTGCACAGTTCAATGCGCTTTATCTTGACCAGCCCTTACCACGTCAAATCGCACTGATCCGTCTGGCGCTGCCAAAGGTCAAACGTGTCGGGGTCTTGCTGGGGCCTGACTCCGCGACGCGAAGCGCTGCCCTAAGGTCGGCCGCCAGCGCCAGTGGTCTGTTTTTGAAAGAGGGGCGGCTGGACGATAACACCTCGGTTTTTGGGGCACTACAAACTGTTTTGGACGGCAGTGATGTCCTTTTGGCGCTTGCTGACCCGATGGTTTTCAACAGCAACAGCATTCAGAACATTTTGCTCACAACGATCCGGTCCAGGGTACCCCTGGTCGCTTTCTCGCCAGCCTATGTTCGTGCTGGCGCCTTGCTCGCCATGTACAGCACGCCTGCGCAGGCGGGCGCGCAAGCGGCCCAATGGGCACTTGGTGTTTTGGCGAATCGGGTCTTGCCCGATCTGCCGCTGGAGCCTGCTGATTTCGAAATCAGTGTCAACGAACAGGTGTCCAAGTTGCTGAACCTGCCCATGGATGTCAAGGCTTTGACGACGGCATTGAAGCGCCAGGAGTCGCAGCCATGAAAACACCGGATATCCGGGCTCGCATGCTGGTGGCCGCCCTGTTGCCGGTCATGTTGCTCAGCGTGCTGTTGTCAGTGGTGTTTTTAATGGCTCGTTTTGACGATTTGACACAGGCCTACCAGCAGCGCACGCGCCTGGTGGCTCGTCAATTGGCATTGGCCAGTGAATTTGGTTTGTTTGCTGACAATCGCCAGCAACTGCAAGCCTTGGCGCGTGGCGCTTTGCGTGAGCCCGATGTGCGCTGGGTCGGTATTTTTGAACCAGGCGGACAAGCCTTGGTGAGCGCCGGCGAGGCCTCGGCGGAAACACTCCCGCCTGTGTCAAGTCTGGAGTCCCAGGTGTTCGATGCAGAGCGCCTGACTGACGTGTTGACACAGCCGGTATTTGCCAGTGGCATTGACCTGGACGATCTTTACGAGGATCCGGACAAGTTGAAAAAGCAGCGGCCAGCCCCGCTGGGACAGGTGACAGTGGTGTTTTCGCGCCAGTCAGTTGCCGCGCAACAGCACAACATCCTTTGGCTGGGAGGGACGATCAGCGTCTTGGGTTTGATGTTTGGCATGGTTTTGGCGATCAAACTCAGTTCTGGCGTGATTCGGCCGATGATGCGTGTCTCGCACCTGATTGAGCGTATCGGGATGGGTGACTTTGCCGCCGCGGCCAATGTCCAGGCGCAAACACCAGCCAAGGATCCGCTGCATGATTTGCAGAAAAATCTGATGCAGATGGCGGAACGTCTGGCCAACGTGCGTCAGAATCTGGAGCATCAGGTTGCAACGGTCACGCACGCCCTGCGTGAAAAAAAGGAGGAGGCGGAATTGGCGACCCAGGCCAAATCCAGGTTCCTGGCCGCCGCCAGCCATGACTTGCGTCAACCGGTCCATGCTCTGGGCATGTTTGTGGCCCGCCTGACACAACTGTCGCACGATGGACAAACCCGCGCACTGGTGGACAACGTGGAAGCTTCGGTACGTGCCATGCAAAATCTGCTCGATGGCCTGCTCGATGTGTCGCGGCTGGAATCCAAGGCAGTCCAGATCAGGTTTGAAAAATTTCCCCTGATGGAGCTTTTTGACCGCGTGGCCCAGGACTTGGCGCCGCTGGCCCATGACAAGGGCTTGCAGTTCAGGATCCGGCCCTGCCGGGTTTGGGTCAGAAGTGATCCGGCCTTGTTGTACCGCATTTTGCTGAACCTGCTTGGCAATGCCCTGCGTTATACCGACAAGGGCGGGGTGTTGCTCGCCTGTCGTCATCATGAGCAAGGCTCTCAGGTCACGATTGAGGTATGGGACAGTGGTTTGGGGATTGCGCCTGAACATCAGCAAGCGGTTTTCAACGAGTTTTATCAGGTGGACAACCCTGCCAGGCAACGCAGCCAGGGTTTGGGTTTGGGTTTGTACATCGTGCAACGCAGCTGTCAGTTGTTGATGCATCCAGTACAGCTTTCCTCGCGTTTGGGCGTTGGCACACGTTTCCGTGTCACCGTACCTCGCGTCTCCGAAGCCAAAGTCCCCAGCCCGCTGGAGGTGTTTGAGGTGAAGCAGACATCGCAGGGCTTGCAAGGCACGGTGTTGGTGATTGAAGACGACGACTTGGTGCGCCAGGCTTTGGTGAGCCTGTTGCAAAGTTGGGGCATGACGGTCGCCGAGGCCAACGATTTGAAAAGTGCTGAAAATTTGATTCAGCGTGGTGTTTTGCCTTGCCTGATCATCAGCGACTACCGCCTCAACGACGTCGTGAACGGGATTCTGGTGGTGGCACGCCTGCGCCAGCAACTGGCCTATCCGGTGCCCGCCTGTCTTGTCAGCGGAGATACCGATCCGTCCCTGATTGAGGCCGCGCAGCTGGCGCATTTGACCCTGTTACACAAGCCGGTCCGGCCGGCCAAATTACGAAATTTGCTGCGCCACCTGCTGATGGATCAGCGAGAGCCCGTTGATGAGGCTTGGTCATAACCCCAGCGTTTGGCCTCCAACGCGGCCTGGGTCCGGGTGCTGACACCAAAAATGCGCAAAATGTTGCTGACATGAAACTTCACGGTTTCGGAGCCAAGGGACAGTTTTTCGCAGATCTGCCGGTTGGTCAGGCCATCAAGCAGCAATAAGAGTACATCCTGCTGACGTGGGCTGAGGACGGGGGCGGTCGTTGATTTGCCCGAAAAACTCGCGCCGACCTGACCCGATAGGCTGAATTCGGCGGGGTAGTAGATTTCACCTGCCAGTATGCGACGCAGTGCATCAAGCAACGTATCGCTCAGGCTGGACTTGGTGATAAAGCCAGCGGCGCCAAGTGCCATGGCCTGCTGCATCACGCTGGGATTGGCGGATCCTGAAAGAATGGCGATCGGAAGCTCCGGGTGCCTTTGTCCAAAAATCTCCAGGCCCGCCAGTCCGTTCATGTCCGGTAACAGGTAGTCCAGTAACACCAGGTCCAGATCAGGGTTGAAACGGGCCAGTTCCAGCGCCCGGGTGCATGTAGCGGCCTGCAGCACTTCAGTCACCTGCAGGGTATCCAGGCCCTGAAGTACCTGGCACAAGCCTTCGCGCACCAGGGCATGATCATCAACCACGAGAATCTTCAAAATATTCGCCTTATGGGTCTTCTTACAATCCAGCCATTCAATGCAAGCAACGGCGTCCTGTTGAAGGATTTTTTGCTTGATCCATCATACTAGAAGCCCATGTTTGTTCACTTACGCCTGCACACCGAATTTTCCGTGATTGATGGCACCACCCGGATCGACGAGGTGGTCCAGGCGGCTGCTGCAGATGGCCAGCCGGCGTTGGCGATCACTGATCTCAGCAACCTGTTTGGCACCATCAAGTTTTACAAGGAAGGACGCAAGCGAGGGGTCAAGCCCATCATCGGGGCTGAAGTCTGGCTGGAGGGGCTGGGCAAGGAGCAGGGACAACTGTCGCGCGTCGTGTTGCTGGTGCAAAACCAGTCCGGCTACCTCAATTTGTCGGAATTGCTGGCACGCGCCTGGACGCAAAACGGCGGCAAGGCGCAGGCCACGATCAGCATGGCCTGGCTCAAGGAACTCAACGGCGGGCTGATTTGCCTGTCAGGCGCACAAGCCGGACCGGTGGGGCAGGCCCTGTTGCAGGGCGACGAAGCCCGCGCCCTGGACGCCGCGCTGCAGTTGGCGGGTGTGTTCCCCCACCGTTTTTATCTGGAACTGCAACGTGCCGGGCGTCCGGAAGACGAACTGCAGGTGACGGCCGCCGTGCAACTCGCCGTGCGTTCGGGCTTGCCGGTGGTGGCTACACACCCGGTGCAGTTTCAGTCCCCCGAGGACTTTGAGGCGCATGAAGCGCGGGTGTGTATTGCCGAAGGTGAAATGCTCGCCAATCCGCGGCGCGTGCGCCGTTTCACGCGTGACCAGTATTTCAAGTCAGGCGCCGAGATGCAGGCCCTGTTCGCCGACGTGCCCTCCGCCATCACCAACAGTGCCGAGATCGCACGCCGCTGCAACCTGAGCCTGGTGCTGGGCAAGCCGCAGTTGCCCGACTTTCCGATTCCCCCGGTCAATGGCGTGGTAATGGCAGCCGACGCGTACTTTCGTTATGCCTCGCACGAAGGGCTCAAGGAGCGCATGGCCCATTTGTACCCCGACGTCGTGCAGCGCGACAAAGAGATGCCGCGTTATGTGGAGCGACTCGAGTTTGAACTCAACACGATACTGAAGATGGGTTTCCCCGGTTATTTCCTGATCGTGGGTGACTTCATCAACTGGGCCAAAAACAACGGCTGCCCGGTGGGACCGGGGCGCGGCTCCGGTGCCGGCTCCCTAGTGGCCTACGCGCTCAAGATCACCGACCTGGATCCCCTGCAATACAACCTGCTGTTCGAGCGCTTCCTGAATCCGGAACGGGTTTCCATGCCCGACTTCGACATTGACTTTTGCCAGGGCAATCGCGACCGGGTGATCGACTATGTGAAGGAAAAATACGGCAAGGACGCGGTCAGCCAGATTGCCACCTTTGGAACCATGGCGGCGCGCGCTGCCATTCGCGACGTGGGCCGGGTGCTTGACATGAGTTACACCTTCTGCGACGGCATCAGCAAGCTGATTCCGAACAAGCCCGGTGTCGCCGTGACCCTGCAGTTGCCGCCACCGGACCGCAAGAAAGACGACAAGCTGGTTTATGCGGTGGAGGCCGAGCCGATCCTGGCTGAGCGTGAAGCCAAGGAGGAGGATGTGCGCACGCTGCTGGAACTGGCACGCAAGCTCGAGGGCATGACACGCAACATCGGCATGCACGCTGGCGGTGTGCTGATTGCCCCTGGCAAACTCACCGACTTCTGTCCCTTGTACCAGCAACCGGGCAGCGACGCCGCGGTCAGCCAGTACGACAAGAACGACGTCGAGTCCGTAGGCCTGGTCAAGTTCGACTTTTTGGGGCTGGCCACATTGACCATCCTTGAAATCGCGCGCGAGTTCATTCGACAGCGCCATCCAGGGCAGGAAAATTTTGCCTTTGAGAATCTGCCGCTCGACGACAAGGGTACCTACAAACTGTTTCAGGAAGGCAAGACCGAGGCCGTGTTCCAGTTTGAATCGCGCGGCATGCAGGGCATGCTGAAAGACGCCAAACCAACCCGGCTCGAAGACCTGATTGCCCTGAATGCCTTGTACCGTCCCGGTCCGATGGACCTGATTCCGAGCTTTGTGGCGCGCAAACACGGCCGCGAGGTGGTGGAGTACCCGCATCCGCTGGTGGCCAACATGCTCTCGGAGACCTACGGCATCATGGTTTACCAGGAGCAGGTGATGCAGACCGCGCAGATCCTGGGTGGCTATTCGCTCGGTGGCGCTGACATGTTGCGCCGCGCCATGGGTAAAAAAGATGCCGACGAGATGGCCCGGCACCGCCAGATATTCCGCGACGGTGCAGCGAAAAACAACATCGACCAGGACAAGGCCGACGAGATCTTTGACTTGATGGAGAAATTTGCCGGTTACGGCTTCAACAAGTCCCATGCCGCGGCTTATTCATTGCTGGCCTACCATACCGCCTGGCTCAAGGTGCACTACACGGCCGAGTTCTTTTGCGCCAACATGACCGTGGAAATGGACGATACCGACAAGCTCAAGGTGTTGTTTGAAGATGCGCTCAAGATGGGCTTGAGTTTCGAGGCACCGGACGTGAACCGTGGCGTCAGTCGGTTTGAACCGATTTCTGACAAGCGCATTCGTTATGGCCTGAGTGCCATCAAGGGCAGTGGTCAGCAGGCCATTGAGGCGATTGTTGCTGCGCGTGAGGGCCGGGGTGTCGGGCCGAATGGTGACATGGTGGGGCCGTTCAAGAGCCTGTTTGATTTTTGCTCGCGGGTCGATCGCAGTCGCATCAACAAACGCACGGTTGAAGCCCTGATCAAGGCGGGCGCTTTTGACACCATCACCTTGAATCGCGCCAGCCTGCTGGCCAGCGTGGATCTGGCGTTCGATTTTGGTGCGGCGGCCCTGGCCAATGCCAACCAGTGCAGCCTGTTCGACATGGGTGACGATGATGCCCACGGCTCCAGCGCCCAAGAGCCCGAGCTTGTGCAAGCCATGCCCTGGGGTGTGAAAGAGCGTTTGATCTACGAAAAAACCGCCATCGGTTTTTATTTGTCAGGGCATTTGTTTGACGAAGTGGTGCAGGAGGTACGTCGTTTTGCCAAACGCCCGATCGCCGACCTGATCGATACGCGCGAGCCGCAATTGCTGGCTGGCATCATCACCGACTTTCGCATCATCAACGGACAGCGTGGCAAGCTGGCGCTGTTCAAGCTGGACGATGCCTCGGGTGTGATTGAAGCCCGCGCCGATGAGGCGCTGATCAACACCTACAAACATTTGCTCAAGGACGATGAACTCGTCATCGTCATGGGAAAACAACAGCCGGACCGCTTTTCGGGCGGCATGCAGCTCACCGTGACCCAGATCTGGGATCTCGAGCAGGCGCGTTGCCGGTTTGGAAAATACCTGCGGGTCACTGCGTCGACCGGGCCGCAGGGCCTGAAGCTCGACATGGCGCGGCTGCTGCGCGACTTTCCGGCGCAGAAAGAGGTGACCGAGCAGGGTGAACTGTGGCGCGGCCTGCCGGTGCGCCTGGCCTTGAGCTGTCGCGGCGAGGAGGGCGCTGCCCAAGTCGAGTTGCAGCTGGGTGAACAGGCCAGGTTTTACCCCAGCAATGCCGCACTCGCGAGTTGGTGGGCGCAGGCAGCACCCGGCACCGCCGAGATTGTTTACGAATAATTCATCGTCATTGCGAGGAGCAAAGCGACGTGGCAATCCATGCGGTCAAAAGTCGTGGATTGCCGCGCTGCGCTCGCAATGACGAATCAGTCCTTGGGACGGAAGCTGATGACCAAAGGTGAGGGCACGCTGCCATCGGTATCGCGTGGCAGTTTTTCGGTTTTGTCGATGGCGCGCAGAACCGCGTCGTCCCACGCTTTGACTCCGCTGGGCTGGGTTAATTTGCTTGACAGGATAGTACCGTCCGGTGATGCGCGCACTTCAACCACAGCGGTCGGATTGCCGCTGATGGCTTCGGTGAAGACGATATTGGGCTTGACTCGGGCGATGATGCGTCCGGCATAAGTAGCTGAAGGACCGGCGGATTGCAGTGCCCGTCCGGTGGCCCCCGTGGCACCGCTGGCACCGGCCAGGCCGGCAATGCGTTGCAGATTTTTCTCGCGCTGGGCTTCCAACTGCTTGGCTTGCTGTTCCGCCAGCTTCTTCTCTTGTGCCAGTTTGGCTTTTTCTGCCTGGGCCTGTTTTACTTTCTCGGCCTTGAGCTTTTCCTGTTTCAATTTTTCTTGCTGCAGCTTGGCCTGTTTGAGCTTTTCCTGCTGCTTGTCCAGTTCAAGCTGCTTTTGTTTCTGGATGCGTTTTTTTTCCTGTTCACGTGCAATGTCGACCTTCGGTGGCGTGAGCACCGGCTCCGGCATGGCCGCCGGCGCCGCCACGACTTCGGACTTTTCTGGCAGCACGGGTTCGGGTGGTGGTTCCTGCAGCCTGGGTGCGGCTGCTTCGGGTACAGCAGCCCAGAGTTCAGCCTCGGCAGCGATGACCTGGGCCTCCCGCTTCCATTGCACCCCCACGGTCAATGCGGCGACCAGCAGTCCGTGCGCCAGCAGCGCCAACAGGAAGGCGCGCACCACGCCGGGTGTGGCAGGCGGGGCAAATTCCAGTCGTTCAGCCGCGGCGTGCATGATGGCGGTGGGATTCAGGGCGCCAGTTGCACCGACAGACCGACGCGGGCGATACCCGCGCGTTGCAAGCTGTCCATGACCCGCACCACGGCCTCATATTTGACGGCCTTGTCGGCGCTGATAACGACTGCCGTGTTGGCGACCACGCCCTGTGCCTGCTTGACGGCGCTGGTCATGTCCTGCAGGTTCAGTGACGTACTTTTGTCCTTGATCTTGAGCTGCAGCGCCTCGTCCTTGCCAATCACGATCTGGATCACCTGGTCAGGCTGGCTGGCGGCCTTGCCGACACTGGGCAGGTCGATCATGCTGGGCGCAATCAAAGGTGCGGTGACCATGAAGATGATCAGCAGCACCAGCATCACGTCGATGAAAGGCACCATGTTGATTTCGTTGATGGTACGGCGGCCGCGGCCGCGACTCACGAGGGCAGCCATGGTCAGTGACCCGAAGCCGATTGCGCGCCCACATTGCGCTGCAGGATGTTGGAAAACTCTTCGATGAAGGTTTCCAGCCGGATTGCAATGCGGTCGATGTCACGGGCAAAGCGGTTGTAGGCTACCACGGCCGGAATGGCGGCAAACAAGCCGATCGCGGTGGCCACCAGCGCTTCCGCAATGCCGGGTGCCACACTGGCCAGTGTCACCTGGGTCAGTGCGGCCAGGCCGGTAAAGGCATGCATGATGCCCCACACCGTGCCAAACAGGCCCACATAGGGCGATACCGATCCGACCGAGGCGAGCAACGACAAATGCGTTTCAATCACGTCCATCTCGCGTTGAAAGCTGGCCCGCATGGCGCGCCGGGCGCCGTCCATCAGGGTGCCGGCATCGGTGATGTGGCGCTCGCGCAGTTTCTGGAACTCGCGCATGCCGCTGGCAAATATGCGCTCCATCGGACCGCCTTGGCGGGCGTTCTGGGCAGCTGCGGCGAACAGGTCGTTGAGGCTGCTGCCGGACCAGAAGTCGCGCTCGAAATTGTCGTTGAGCGTTTTGACTTTGCTCAACGAGAACAACTTGCGAAAAATGGCGGCCCAGCTGGCAATCGACACCGAGATCAGCAGCAGCATGACGCCCTGCACCACCAGGCTGGCGTTCAACACCAATTGCAATATGGATAAGTCTTGGTTCATGCGTATGTCAAGTGAGTGCGTGGAGGATCTGGGTGGGAATTCTGTCAGGTTTTAACGTGTTCGCGTTGACCCAGCCGACACGAATGGTCGCTTCGCACAGCAGGACGGGAGCCGTTGCGGTGCGCAACAAGGCCTGTTGGTGGATTGTCAGCGAGGCACGACCGGTGTCCACCAGCGAAGTTGTAACCAGAAGTTCATCGTCGAGGCGGGCGCTCTTGAGAAAGCGCAGTTGGGCCTCACCCACCACAAACATGCCGCCCGTGACCTCGCGCAAGGCGTGCTGGTTGATGCCACGCTCCCGCAGCCATTCAGTGCGCGAGCGTTCAAAAAACTTCAGGTAATTGGCATAAAACACAACGCCACCCGCGTCGGTGTCTTCCCAATACACACGCACGGGCCAGCCAAAGTTCACTGGACTGTCGAGTTTTTCGCTCATGTCAGCAAACCTTTCAAGCGATCGATGGCGTCCTGTAATTGGGCCATTGAATTAGCGGTTGAAAAACGGATGAAGTGACGGGTATCTGCTTGACCAAAATCGCGCCCCGGGGTCACTGCCACATGGGCGCGGTGCATCAGCTCGAAGGCCAGCTCCCAACTGCCGACGACCCCCAATTTTTTGCAGGCCGCAGAGCAGTCGGCCCAGGCATAAAACGCGCCGTCGGGCATCACCGGAACGTTCAGGCCGAGCGCATTGAGGGCGGGAATGAAGTAGTCCCGGCGCGCCTTGAATTCGGCCCGGCGATGCTCGTATTCGGCCAGGCTTTCGGGTTCAAAACAGGCCAGCGCAGCGTGTTGGGCAATCGTGCTCGGACAAATGAACAGGTTTTGCGCCAGCCGCTCGATCACCGGCACCAGGGTTTCAGGCACCACCATCCAGCCCAGGCGCCAGCCGGTCATGTTGAAGTATTTGCTGAAGCTGTTGATGCTGACGATCTGCTCATCCAGCGCCAGCGCAGTTTGACCATACTGGTCATCATGGCTCAGACCAAGATAAATCTCGTCCACCAGCGTGATGCCGCCGCGTTGGCTGACCACTTCATGAAGGCGGTGTAATTCGTCCGGCGCAATCGAGGTGCCCGTAGGGTTGGAAGGGGAGGCCAGCAGCACGCCACGGGTGCCTGAAGTCCAGGCTTCCTGCACCTTGTCCGCGCTAAGCTGAAAGCGCTCGGCTGCAGTGGTTGGAATCAAAACAGCCTTGCCATCGGCAGCACTGACAAAATGCCGGTTGCATGGGTAGCTGGGGTCCGACATCAGGATGTCGTTGCCGGCGTCAATCAGCGCCAGGCAGGCCAGTTGCAGGGCCGCCGAGGCCCCGGCCGTGACCACGATGCGGCTGGCGGGCACGCTGACACCGAAGCGGTAGCCGTACCAGGCACTGATGCGCTCGCGCAATTCAGGCAGGCCGGTCGCCGGGGTGTATTGCGTCAGGCCGTCGCGGATGGCGCGGGCGGCAGCCTCTTGCACCTGGGGCGGGGCGGTGAAGTCGGGCTCACCAATATTCAGGAAGATCATCGGCGACTCGGACTGCGCCACCTGAGTTGCCACCGCGCGGGCGGCCTTTCCGACCTCCATCACATAAAAGGGTTCGATGTGTTGGGCGCGCTGTGAAATTTGCATCGACTGGTTAGCGTTCTTTGCCTTGGTCGGCGGCTACCTCGAGCGTACGGAGCTGTCGTGCCAGACCATTGAGTACGCCATTGACATATTTGTGGCCATCGGTGCCACCAAACTCCTTGGCCAGTTCCACACATTCGTTGAGCACCACGCGCCAGGGGACGTCCAGGCAGTGTTTGAGCTCATAGGCGCCGATCCACATCACCGCATGTTCCACCGGTGAAATTTCGCTCAGTTTGCGGTCCAGCAAGGGCAGGATCAGCGCGTCCAGCTGCTCCGCCTGTTCTGCGCTGCCATGCAACAAGGCATCAAAATGCACGCTGTCGGCCTTGCTGAAACCTGCCAGATCTCGGGTGAAGGCGTCCACTGCCGCCACATCGTTCTTGCCCACCAGCACCTGGTACAAGGCCTGCACGGCGAATTCGCGGGCGCGGGAACGGTCGGACTTGCTGGCGGCCTTGCGCACGCCAGTGCTGGTCAGGCCCTTGCGCGGTTGGCGCGGAGGCCGGGAGGATGGACTGGGGTGGCTGGATTCACTCATTCGATTTCTTCCAGTAAATTGGCCATTTCCACCGCGACCCGGGCGGCATCCCGGCCTTTGTCGGTCTGGCGTGCCACGGCTTGTTCCGTGTTCTCGGTGGTGAGGATCGCGTTGGCAATCGGAATCTGGTAGTCCAGCGCCAGTCGGCTGACGCTGGCCCCGGACTCGTTGGCCACCAGCTCGAAGTGGTAGGTCTCGCCACGGATGATGCAACCAAGCGCCACCAGCGCATGGTACCTGAGTTGCTCTGCCATCGCCTGCAGGGCGACCGGCACTTCCAGCGCACCGGGGACCTGCACCAGCGTGATGTTTTTTTCTTCCACACCCAGGGCCAGCAGTTCGGCCTTGCAAGCTTGTGCCAGCGCATTCGTGATGTCGGCATTGAAGCGTGCCTGAACGATGCCAATGGTGAGATTTTTTCCGTTCAAACGGGGATCGGTGGCAGCAAGCGCACCTTGATTTGCGATCAGCATGGGGAATTTCCTGTTGGGTTGGAGGACTTCAGGCCGTCAGGTAGCCCACAATTTCGAGGCCATAACCGGTCATGCTGGGCATCCGCCTAGGGTTGCCCATCAAGGTCATTTTGTGAACACCACACTCACGCAGGATCTGAGCCCCCACGCCGTAGGTGCGCAAGTCCATGCGACCTCGCTCGGGACCATGGCTTGCACGGGCCGTGCCGTCAAACTGGGCGAGTAACTGCTCGGGACTTTCACCGCAGTTTAAAAACACCACCACGCCCTTGCCCTCCGCGGCCACACGCGACAGGGCGGCATCCAGGCTCCAGGAGTGCATGGTGCGGCCGACTTCCAGTGCATCGAATACCGACAGGGGTTCATGCACGCGTGCCAGTACGGACTCATCTGCGCTCCACTGGCCCTTGACCAGCGCCAGATGCACGCCATGTGCAGTTTTATCCCGGAATGCGTGCGCCGTGAATTCACCAAAAGCGGTCTTCATCGACCGCGCGCCGAGGTGCTCGACCAGCGACTCGGTGCTGCTGCGGTGATGAATCAAATCGGCAATCGTTCCAATCTTGAGCCCGTGCTCCGCAGCAAACAATTGCAGGTCGGGCAGGCGCGCCATGGTGCCGTCATCCTTCATGATCTCGCAGATCATGGCCGCTGGTTCGCAGCCGGCCATGGCGGCGAGGTCGCAGCCCGCTTCGGTATGGCCCGCGCGCATCAGCACGCCACCTTCGACGGCTTGCAATGGAAAGATGTGCCCCGGTTGCAGCAGATCCTCGGGTTTGGCGCTGCGGGCCACCGCGACTTGAACGGTTCGTGCCCGGTCGGCCGCCGAAATGCCGGTGGTGACGCCCTCGGCCGCTTCGATGGAGACGGTAAAGGCCGTACCTTTCTTGTCAGTATTACGCACCGCCATGGGCGGCAGTTGTAGCAGTTCGCAACGCGTGCGGGTCAGGGTCAGGCAGATCAGGCCACGGCCATAACGGGCCATGAAGTTGACGGCCTCTGCTGTCACATGTTCTGCAGCCATGACCAGGTCGCCTTCGTTTTCGCGGTCTTCTTCATCAACCAGAATGACCATGCGACCGGCGCGCAGGTCGGCCACGATGTCTTCAACGGGGGAGATGGGGACAGGATTAAACTTTGTCATGCGATGATTCAGTTGGGTGGAGTGTCAAATGTCGAGACCGGCAAGTGCAGCATCTGCGAGCTTGGTATTTGCACGATCAGTTGTACCGATTATCCGGGATTGTGGTTGGGGTCTGGCATGACCCTGTTTTCAGGAGAGACAGATGGCCCTTGGATGGATGAGCGTGCTCAAGATGGTGCCGTGGGGTGATGTGATAGAAAACGCACCCAAGGTGGCCAGTGGCGCCAAAAAGTTGTGGCAAAACGTGGGCAAGGGGCCAGTGCCGGCGCCAACCGATGCGTCTGCAGGTGGGGTGGAGCCGTCGGGGACGCCAGCGCTTGCCGCACTGCATGCTCAGGTGGCCGAGCTCCAGGCTGCAGTGGCAGACCTGCATCAGCAAATGCTGGTGTCGAGTGAGCTGATTCAGTCGCTGGCTGACCAGAATACACAACTGATACGTCGGGTCGAACTGAACCGCAAGCGCCTGTTGTGGATGGGCGCCTGGGTTGCGGGCTTGTCTGCGGTGCTGGCCAGCCGCTTTTTCTGATGGCTCGGGCTCGGCACCTGATAAAAATGCCAGCGCTAGATCAGGCTGTCGTCACTGCTCAAGGCAGCGTCAATCCGTTGCAACAGTTGCTTCAACTTGCGGGCTTCGGCATCTTGCGATGCGCCAGTTGACAGCGTATCCGGTGTCTGTGCAGTCGCTTGCTCGGGTGTGTCAAAGGCGAGGTTGAGCGCTGCCAGCACGGCGATGCGGTCGCGTGAGCGCACCTTGCCAGCTTCACGGATCTTGCACATGGCATCGTCAACACGTGCCACCACATTCAGCAGACGGGCCTCACCGCCCTCCGGACAGCCCAACATGTAGCTTTGCCCCATGATGTTGACTTCAAGCTGTTTCATAAGCCGCTTCCTGACGTTTTGGACTGGACGGCAGTGGCTGGAGGTGCTTCCGGCAAGCGTGCCAGCAAGACATCCACACGTGCACGCGCCGCACTCAGGCGCGACTTGAGCGAGTCACGCTCCTGCGACAGTGACTCAATTTCCTGGTACAGCAGCGCGTTGGTGCGCTTGAGCTCTTCATAACGCAGCAGCAAGCGGTCAACCCGTTCCGCAATTTGATCGATGGGGGTCTGGTCGGACATAGCGGTGGCATTGTAGGGTTTTGTCAAACGTATTTTTTTAACGTTGCTTGCTTTGATGGGGAACAAAACAACAGGTTTTCCGGGATCGCCATTTTAATGACCACTTGGTTATTAAAATGCCAGTTCAAGCTGGCTGCCACGGGTGTCTGACTATTTTCAACGGACAAATGAACATGCGTATCGATCTGATGAATCACAAATGGGGATGGGTGTTGGTGCTTGCGGGTGCCCAGGTCGCGTGTTCCAGACCGGCTCCCCCCGCCGAACCGGTTCGGTCGGTCAAGGTCATCACCGTGGGCACGCAGGCTCAGACCAGTGCGCTCGAGTTTGCGGGCGAAGTCCGCGCCCGTGTCGAGTCGCGTGTTGGCTTTCGCGTCGGCGGGAAACTGCTGGAACGGGCTGTAGAGCTGGGTCAGCGTGTCAAACCGGGTCAATTGTTAGCCCGCCTGGACCCGCAGGATTTCAAACTTGGGATCGAGGCTGCCAGTGCCCAGTTGGCTGCAGCGCGCAGCAACCATGCGCTCGCACTGGCAGAGTTCAGGCGTTACCAGGCGCTGAAAGATCAAAACTTCATCAGCAGCGCCGAGTTGGAGCGCCGGGATGCTGCGCTCAAGGCCGCAAGTGCGCAGCTTGATCAGGCGCAGGCCCAGTTCTCGGTGCAAGGCAATCAGGCCACTTACGCCACCTTGACTGCCGAGGCGGCGGGTGTGGTGACCGCTGTGCTGGCCGAACGTGGTCAAGTGCTTGCGGCGGGTACGCCGGTACTTCAAATTGCTCAGGACGGTGTCCGCGAGGTCGTTTTTGCCGTGCCGGAGGACACGGTGGCAGCATTCAAGCTTGGCTCCGAAGTCGAGGTTCGCCGCTGGTCTATCCCGGGTTCACTCAAGGGGCAGGTCCGTGAAGTGGCTGCCAGTGCCGATCCGGCCACACGAACCTTTGCTGTCAAAGCGGCTATGCCTGGCAATGATGACTTGCCTTTGGGTAGTACCGTGACGGTGTTGCCGCGGGTCTTGCAGCACACCGGCGCGCCGGTCATCAAATTACCAACCAGCGCCTTGCGTCAGGAGGGACCAAGCACCGCGGTATGGGTGTTGGACAGTTCCAGCATGACAGTGAAGTCTCAGCCGGTGCAAATCTCGGTCGCCGATGGCAACGACGTGATTGTGTCTGGCGGCCTGCAGCCGGGCATGCAGGTGGTCGTGACCGGCGTGCATGTCCTTGCTTCGGGTCAAAAGGTGACTCTTTACAAGGCGGGCAAGTCCTTATGAGCGACACCCACATCCATCCGGAAAAAAGTTTCAATCTGTCGCGTTGGGCGATTGAACATGCGCCATTGACCCGATTTTTAATGATTGTGTTGATGGTGCTGGGCGCGGCCAGTTACTTCCAGCTGGGGCAGGACGAGGATCCGCCGTTTACTTTTCGGGCCATGGTGGTCCGTGCTTACTGGCCTGGCGCCACCACCCAGCAGGTGGCCGAGCAGGTCACTGACAAGCTCGAGCGCACCCTGCAGGATGTGCCTTATGCCGATGTCATTCGCAGTTATTCCAAGCCCGGCGAGTCACAGATCATTTTTCAGATCGAGGACCATGTGCGCGGCCAGGAAGTGGCCAACGTTTGGTACCAGGTGCGCAAAAAAATTGGCGACATGCGCGGCAGCCTGCCACAGGGTGTGGTGGGACCGATGTTTATTGACGATTTTGGCGATGTTTATGGCGTGATTTATGCGCTGCAGGCACCGGGCTTTAGCCATGTCGAAACCAGGGACTTTGCCGACGAGGTGCGGCAACAACTGTTGCGTGTGCCAGATGTGGCCAAGGTGGAACTGTTTGGCGTGCAGGAGGAAAAACTCTACATCGAGATCTCGCAAAAACGGCTGGCTCAATTGGGTCTGGACATGAATGCGGTACTGGCCCAGTTGAATCAGCAGAACGCAGTGGCAGCCGCCGGTACCGTACAAACACCGCGGGATCTGGTGCAGCTGCGGGTGGTCGGCCAGTTCAATGCGCTGGCGGACTTGGGTGCCATGCCGATTCGCGCCGGGGACAAGCAGTTTCGCTTGGGGGACATTGCCAACATCAAACGCGAGGAGGTGGACCCGCCCATGGTCAAAGTGCGATATCAGGGGCAGGAGGTGATCGCACTCGGGGTGTCGATGGTCAAGGGTGGCGACATCATTGCCTTGGGCAAAGCGCTCGATTCGGTCACCCGAAAGATTCAGGATACCTTGCCCTTGGGCGTGACCCTGGGTCAAATACAGGACCAGCCCAGGTCGGTCGCGACCTCGGTCAACGAATTCGTCAAGGTCCTGATCGAGGCGGTGGCGATTGTGCTGGCGGTAAGTTTCATCAGCCTGGGTTTGCACAAAAACGCGGGCCACCAGCTAATGTGGCGGCGCTGGACGATTGATATGCGCCCCGGCCTGGTGGTGGGGATCACCATTCCGCTGGTGCTGGCCATGACTTTTCTGGCCATGAATTACTGGGGTATCGGCCTGCACAAGATTTCGCTGGGCTCGCTCATCATTGCACTTGGCCTGCTGGTCGATGATGCCATCATCGCCGTGGAAATGATGGTTCGCAAGATGGAGGAGGGCTACGACAAGCTGCGTGCCGCCACCTTTGCCTATGAAATCACCGCCATGCCAATGCTGACGGGCACCCTGATTACCGCGGCGGGGTTTTTGCCAATTGGTCTGGCCAGGAGTTCCACGGGTGAATACACCTTTGCCATTTTTGCGGTGACGGTGATTGCGCTGTGCCTGAGCTGGCTTGTGTCGGTCTATTTTGTGCCTTATCTGGGCACGCTGCTGCTCAAGGCACCACCGCATGTGCGTGATCTTTCGCAAGCACAGCAGACCGGTCCGGAACAGGCGCATGACATGTACGACACGGCGTTTTATAACGCTTTTCGTCGGGCCGTCAATGCCTGTATTCGGCATCGCTGGGCCACCATCACCGCCACGGTAATCCTGTTCGGGCTGGGGATCCTGGGCATGGGCCAGGTCCAGCAGCAGTTTTTTCCGGACTCCAGTCGGCCCGAGATCATGGTTGACTTGTGGTCGCCCGAAGGCAGTGCGTTTGCCGCCACCGAAGAGGTGGCCAAACGGGTGGAAGCGCGTTTGATGGCGGAACCCGGTGTGAGTTCGGTCACGCAGTGGGTGGGATCAGGCGTGCCGCGTTTTTATTTGCCGCTCGAACAGGTGTTTCAACAAACCAATGTTTCGCAACTGATTGTGCTGCCGAAGGACCTGCCCACGCGCGAGGCCTTGCGCAACAAACTCCCTGCCTTGTTGGCGCAGGAGTTCCCGGAGGTGCGTGGGCGCGTGAAATTGCTGGCCAATGGTCCGCCAGTGCCGTATCCGGTGCAGTTCCGGGTACTCGGTCCAGACCCTTTGTTGTTGCGCCAATATGCGGATGAAGTCAAGGCGGTGATGCGACAAAGCGCCAATACGCGAGGTGTTAACGACAACTGGAACGAGTCCATCAAGGTCATGCGGCTGGACGTGGATCAGGCCAAAGCCCGCGCACTGGGTGTCAGCAGCCAGTCCATTGCGCAAGCGACAAAAACCGTGCTGAGTGGCACGTCAATCGGCCAGTACCGAGACGGCGACAAACTGATTGACATGGTGTTGCGCCAACCGCTGGACGAGCGGGAGTCGATCACCGACATTGCCAACGTCTACCTGCCCACCGCGGCGGGCAAGTCGATTCCCTTGCTGCAAGTGGCCAAGCCGGTGTTTGCCTGGGAGCCCGGCGTCATGTGGCGCGAGGGCCGCGACTACGCGATCACCGTGCAAAGTGACCTTGTGGAGGGCATGCAAGGCGCCACCGTGACCAACCAAATCCTGCCTGATCTCAAGAAGCTGGAGGCCAACTGGGTTCAGAGCGGGCCGGGTGTTTACCGCATCGAGGTTGCCGGAGCCGTCGCTGAAAGCGCCAAAGGATCGTCGTCGATCATGGTGGGGGTACCGATCATGTTGTTCATTACTTTTACCTTGCTGATGCTGCAATTGCACAGTTTCAGCCGCGCCATGCTGGTATTTTTGACCGGCCCCTTGGGCATCGCTGGCGTGGCCGGGGCCTTGTTGCTGCTGAATCGGCCGTTTGGCTTTGTCGCGCTGCTGGGGGTGATCGCACTGATGGGCATGATCCAGCGCAACTCGGTGATCCTGATCGACCAAATTGAGCAGGACCGCGCCCAGGGCATTCTGGCGTGGGACGCGATTGTGGGTGCCGCGGTGCGGCGTCTGCGTCCGATTGTGTTGACGGCCGCGGCTGCCGTGCTGGCCATGATCCCGCTGTCGCGCTCTGTGTTCTGGGGGCCGATGGCCGTGGCCATCATGGGTGGGCTGGTGGTGGCAACGGTTTTGACGCTGCTGGCCTTGCCCGCCATGTATGCAGCGTGGTTCCGGGTCACACCGACCAGTCGAGAGAGAGTTGGTGAATGGCCGGAAGTCTATGGCCGTTGCCCGGATTAAAATCTTGAGTTGATCTATTCAAAGGGGTGGCTGCAGCGACCGCCCCGTTTAGTTTGCGCGGGTGGCGAAATTGGTAGACGCACCAGGTTTAGGTCCTGACGCTGGCAACAGTGTGCGGGTTCGAGTCCCGCCCCGCGCACCAGCTAGAGAATTTGCTTGACAGGGCGTTGCTGAGTGGCAGCACTGCACTGTCTTTTATTTTGTGTAATTTGGAGTAACACCATGGCAGTCGTTGTTGAAACCCTTGAAAAGTTAGAGCGCAAAATGCTCTTGAGCATGCCGGTTGCGTCGATTCAATCCGAAGTGACGGCTCGCCTGAAAAAGCTGTCGCGCACCGTGAAGATGGACGGTTTCCGTCCTGGAAAAGTGCCGATGAACGTGGTGGCGCAACGTTATGGCTTCAACGTGCAGTATGAAGTCATGAACGACAAGGTGGGCGAGGCCTTCGCCAATGCGGCCAATGAAGCCAAGCTGCGTGTGGCCGGCCAGCCCAAGATCAGCGAAAAAGAAGGTGCGCCTGAAGGTGAGCTGACGTTTGAGGCGGTGTTTGAGGTTTTTCCGGAAGTCAAGATCGGGGATTTGACCGCGGCGGAAGTGGAAAAAGTGACGACCGAGGTGTCGGATGCGGCCATTGACAAGACGGTTGAAATCCTGCGCAAGCAACGTCGAACCTTCTCGCAGCGTCCTCACGATGCGGCAGCCCAGGATGGCGACCGTCTGACGGTGGATTTCGAAGGCAAGATCGATGGCGAGCCTTTTGAAGGCGGCAAGGCCGAAGACTTCCAGTTCATTTTGGGCGATGGCCAGATGCTCAAGGAATTCGAAGAGGCGTCGCGTGGCATGAAGGCTGGCGAAAGCAAAACCTTCCCGCTGGCTTTCCCTGCGGATTACCATGGCAAGGACGTGGCTGGCAAAACAGCTGACTTCCTGGTCACGGTCAAGAAAATCGAAGCCGCTCATCTGCCGGAAGTTAATGAAGCTTTGGCCAAATCGCTGGGTATTGAAGACGCCACCGTTGACGGTTTGCGCGCCGACATCAAGAAAAACCTGGAGCGTGAAGTCAAATTCCGCTTGCTGGCACGCAACAAGACCGCAGTGATGGATGCACTGGCGTCCAAGGCGGAACTGGACTTACCTAATGCCAGCGTGCAAGCCGAAATGCAGCGCCTGCTCGAAGGTGCCCGTGCCGATTTGAAAAAGCGCGGTATCAAGGACGCTGACAAGGTTAGCATTCCTGATGATGTTTTCCGCCCGCAGGCTGAGCGCCGCGTGCGCCTGGGTCTGGTGGTGGCTGAATTGGTGCGTGCCAACAATCTGCAGGCCACCATGGACCAGATCAAGGCCCATATCCAGGAACTGGCTTCCAGCTATGAAAAGCCAAGTGAAGTCGAGCGTTGGTACTTCAGCGACAACAGTCGCCTGGCCGAGGTGGAGGCCATTGTTCTCGAAAACAATGTGACTGACTTTGTGTTGGCAAAAGCCAAGGTCAGCGAAAAAGCGGTCAGCTTTGACGAGTTGATGGCACAAAACTGAACCGTTTGACGTTTTAAAGGGTGGCATGGGGCTTGTGCCGGGCTTTAAGTCTGGTACTCAAGCCCCATTTGCTTCTGGGCTATGATTTTTTAGCTACAGTAGCATCAAATTATTGGAGTCAAGATGAAGTATGAAATGAGTGCGATGGATACGCAGGGCCTGGGCATGGTCCCGATGGTGATTGAGCAGTCCGGGCGGGGTGAGCGGTCTTACGACATCTACTCCCGGTTGCTCAAGGAGCGCGTGATTTTTCTGGTGGGTCCTGTCAACGACTACGTGGCTAATTTGGTGGTCGCGCAACTGTTATTTCTTGAGAGTGAAAATCCGGACAAGGACATCTCCTTCTACATCAATTCGCCTGGCGGGTCGGTCAGCGCCGGCATGGCGATTTATGACACGATGAACTTCATCAAACCGCAAGTCTCCACGCTGTGCACGGGCATGGCTGCCAGCATGGGTGCATTTCTGCTGGCGGCAGGCGAAAAGGGCAAGCGCTTCTCCCTGCCCAATTCAAAAATCATGATTCACCAGCCCTCGGGCGGTAGCCAGGGCCAGGCCACCGAAATCGAGATCCAGGCGCGCGAGATCCTGAAAACGCGAGAGCAACTCAATAAAATTCTGGCAGAGCGCACTGGGCAACCGCTGGAGCGTATCGAGCGTGATACGGAGCGTGACTACTACATGACGGCGCAGGAAACCCAAGAATATGGTCTGATTGACCAGGTTATCTCCAAGAGGGCATAAGGTCATGGTCAAAGGCTCCTCTGGCGAGAAAACCCTGTATTGCTCGTTTTGTGGCAAGAGTCAGCACGAAGTCAAAAAGCTGATCGCTGGGCCGTCTGTTTTTGTTTGTGACGAATGCATCGAGCTTTGCAATGAGATCATTCGCGATGAGTTGCCCGCAACAACGGAGACGCCTGACAAAATCAATTTGCCGACTCCGGCAGAAATCAAGGCCAACCTGGACAACTACGTGATCGGTCAGGAGACCGCCAAACGCATCCTGGCGGTGGCGGTCTACAACCATTACAAGCGACTTCGGCACCAGGAAAAATCCGCCAAGGACGACGTCGAATTGTCCAAGAGCAATATTCTGCTGATTGGTCCGACAGGATCCGGCAAAACCCTGCTGGCGCAAACGCTGGCGCGTATGCTGGACGTCCCGTTTGTGATGGCGGATGCCACCACGTTGACCGAGGCGGGTTATGTGGGTGAGGACGTCGAGAACATCGTTCTCAAGTTGCTGCAAAGCTGCAATTACGAGGTCGAACGCGCCGAGCGCGGCATTGTTTATATTGATGAAATCGACAAGATTTCACGTAAATCCGACAATCCTTCCATCACCCGCGATGTATCGGGCGAAGGTGTGCAGCAAGCGCTGCTGAAGTTGATTGAAGGCACCATGGCGAGTGTGCCGCCACAGGGCGGGCGCAAGCACCCCAATCAGGACTTTGTGCAGGTCAATACCACCAATATCCTGTTCATTTGTGGTGGTGCTTTTGCCGGGCTGGAAAAAGTCATCGACAACCGCACCGAGTCCTCGGGCATTGGATTCGGGGCGGCCGTCAAAAGCAAGCAAAACCGTAGCTTGACTGAGGTTTTCAAGGAAGTGGAGCCGGAGGATTTGATTAAGTTCGGCCTCATTCCCGAGTTGGTCGGCCGCATGCCGGTAGTTGCCACGTTAGGGGAACTCAGCGAAGAAACCTTGGTCCAAATCCTGACCGAACCGAAAAATGCGCTGGTCAAACAATACGCCAGACTGCTTGAAATGGAAGGTGTTGATCTGGAAATCCGCCCGGGTGCCCTGAAAGCCATTGCCAAGAAAGCCCTGGCCAGAAAAACAGGTGCCCGTGGTTTGCGTTCTATCCTTGAATTGGCGCTGATCGACACCATGTTCGATCTACCCAATGTGTCGAACGTCGAAAAAGTTGTTCTGGACGAGTCCACGATCGAAGAAAACAAGGCGCCCTTGCTGGTGTATCGCGAAGCCGCCAAACAAGCCTGAATGATTCGATCAGGGATTGTGGGAGCGTGGTGTGCTGATGAGGTCAGCACACCATCCAATTTAATGCCATACCGGTAACAGAAGGGTTTTTTATGTCTGGTCATCCATCCTTGCCTGCGATTCCTGTGGATCTGCCACTGTTGCCTTTGCGTGATGTGGTGGTGTTTCCGCACATGGTGATTCCCCTTTTTGTGGGGCGTCCCAAGAGCATCAAGGCGCTTGAGGCCGCCATGGCCGCAGAGCGTCGCATCATGCTGGTGGCACAAAAGGCTGCTGCCAAAGATGATCCGGTGGTCTCGGACATGTTCGCCATGGGTTGTATTTCCACCATTTTGCAGATGCTCAAATTGCCCGACGGTACGGTCAAGGTTTTGGTCGAAGGACAGCAACGCGCTGTGGTAAATCATATTGAAGACGGTGAACTGCACTTCACGGCGACGGTGACGCCGGTGGAATTGCCGACCGAGCCCGAATCAAAAACCAAGGCACAGGTCAGCGAAATTGAAGCACTGCGCCGGGCCGTGATGCAACAGTTTGACCAGTATGTCAAACTCAACAAAAAAATTCCTCCAGAAATTCTGACATCGATTGCCAGCATTGATGATCCAGGTCGTCTGGCAGACACCATTGCCGCTCATTTGCCGCTGAAACTCGAAAGCAAGCAGGCGGTGCTGGATCTGTCCAGCGTGCGAGATCGCCTTGAAAACCTGTTTGCACAAATTGATCGCGAAGTTGACATCCTGAATGTTGACAAAAAAATCCGTGGCCGTGTCAAGCGGCAAATGGAAAAAAATCAGCGCGATTTTTATTTGAATGAGCAGGTCAAGGCCATTCAAAAAGAGCTGGGTGAGGGTGAGGATGGCGCCGACATCAACGAGATCGAGAAAAAGATCAAGGCCGCCAAAATGCCCAAGGAAGCCTTGAAAAAGGCGGAGGGCGAACTCAAGAAGCTCAAGCTGATGTCACCGATGTCGGCTGAAGCCACGGTGATACGCAACTACATTGACGTGCTCACCGGACTGCCATGGTCTGGCAAGACCAAGATCAAACACAACCTGGCCAACGCTGAAACCGTGCTCAATGAAGACCATTACGGTCTGGACAAGGTGAAAGACCGGATCCTCGAGTACCTTGCGGTGCAACAGCGTGTAGACAAGGTCAAGGCGCCGATTCTTTGTCTGGTCGGCCCCCCCGGCGTGGGCAAGACCTCGTTAGGCCAATCGATCGCCAAGGCCACCGGGCGCAAATACGTGCGCATGGCGCTGGGTGGCATGCGTGATGAAGCCGAGATTCGTGGCCACCGCCGCACCTACATCGGCGCCATGCCAGGCAAGGTGTTGCAAAGCCTGAGCAAGGTTGGCACGCGCAACCCCTTGTTCCTGCTGGACGAAATTGACAAACTGGGCACCGACTTCCGTGGTGATCCATCGAGCGCCCTGCTGGAGGTGCTTGATCCCGAGCAGAACCACAAGTTTGGTGATCACTACGTCGAGGTTGACTTTGACTTGAGCGACGTGATGTTTGTGGCGACGTCAAACTCCATGAACATTCCGCCGGCGCTGCTGGACCGGATGGAAGTGATTCGTCTGTCGGGTTATACCGAAGACGAAAAAACCAATATCGCGCTGCGTTACCTGTTGCCCAAACAAATGGGCAACAACGGGGTCAAGGAAACAGAACTCCAGGTAACAGAAGACGCGGTGCGCGACATCGTGCGTTATCACACGCGCGAAGCCGGTGTGCGTTCGCTGGAGCGGGAAATCTCCAAGATTTGCCGCAAGGTGGTCAAAGGCTTGCAACTCAAGAAGATGACACCTCGGGTGCTCGTTTCTGCCGCCAATCTGAATGAATTTTTGGGTGTACGCAAGTTCGACTACGGGCGCGCCGAAAAAATGAATCAGGTCGGGCAGGTGGTGGGTCTGGCGTGGACCGAGGTGGGCGGTGACCTGCTCACCATTGAAGCTGCGATGGTTCCGGGCAAGGGCGTCATTACCCGTACCGGTTCGCTGGGTGACGTGATGAAAGAATCGGTGGAGGCAGCGCGTACCGTGGTGCGTAGCCGTTCCCGTCGGCTTGGTATCAAGGATGAGTTTTTTGAGAAAAAAGACATTCACATCCATGTGCCCGATGGGGCAACGCCCAAGGATGGTCCGAGCGCAGGCGCGGCCATGACCACTGCTTTTGTGTCAGCCATGACCGGAATTCCGGTGCGTTGTGGTGTGGCCATGACGGGTGAAATTACCCTGCGCGGTGAAGTGACTGCTATCGGTGGTCTGAAAGAAAAGTTGCTGGCGGCGTTGCGTGGCGGAATCAAGACGGTTTT
>JACCDQ011864965.1_pt1 | contig 27515 bp, 24 predicted proteins | sample 7446031 | NCBI WGS metagenome assembly JACCDQ01 (sample SAMN15323442, study PRJNA562643) | freshwater metagenome | isolation source: river surface water | place: USA:Blue River Watershed | collected 2017-08-17 | reverse complement strand
GCAGGCGTTTTTTGTGTTTTGGCGGAGCGGACGGGACTCGAACCCGCGACCCCCGGCGTGACAGGCCGGTATTCTAACCAACTGAACTACCGCTCCAAACGGGTGAAATGCATCACTCGAGAGCCGTGCATTCTATAGAACAACTTTTAATGTGTCGAGCATGAAATGCAGTTTTTTTGAAATGGGCGTAAATTATTTCTCCGCGATGCACGGCGCCAAGTACATGTGCCGTGGCTAGCTTGACTAATTGCCAAGGTCTTTTTATTCGCCAAATTTCGCATCGGTTATGATAATCAGACCAATTGCCTGAGGAGGACATCATGCAGGAAAGCCACATCGAGACTGTTCGTAAGGACCTGAAGTCGCTGGCGCGTGATGCGCAGGCCTTGTTTGACGAGGCGGCGACCGCCGGTGGCGCGAAGGCGGAACAACTTCGCGGTCAGGGCATGCGCCTGCTGGAGAAGGCGATGGACCGTGCCCATGACTTCCAGGAAGCCGCGATCCAGAAAGGCAAAAAAATTGCGCATGACACGGACGCCTATGTGCATGAGCATCCCTGGCGCGCAATCGGCATCGCGGGCGCGGTCGGTGTGCTGCTCGGCATGTTGATCGCCCGTCGCTGATTCAATGGGGGATAACTCCCGTTCTTCCGGGGCCGGCATTTTCTCCACGGCCGGCGGACTGGCCGGCAGTGTGCTGAAACTGCTCGGCATCCGTGTGTCTTACGCGGTGCTGGAGCTGGCGGATGCGCGCGATGCGTTGCTGCGTGTCTTGCTGCTGGGTGCAGCGGCACTTGGTGCCGCCGCACTGGCGCTGGTCAGCCTGTCTGCGCTGCTGGTCGTCTGGTTCTGGCCCGCGCTTGGATGGGGCATTTTGCTGATTCTCGTTGTCGTGTATGCGGTAGCGGCGATTTTGCTGCTGCAACGAGCACTGCGTATCGTCGCCGAAGGACGCCTTGGGCTGCCGGAGACGATGGCGGAGTTGCAGAAGGACCGCGCGGCCATCTTCAGCGATGCGGCCGCTGATGGCGAGGAGCCATGAAGCCCAATACCCCGCGTGCCGCCCGCAAGAAGCTATTGCTGCTGGAGGGCACCTTGCATCGGCTGGAAATTCTGGAAGCCAAACAGGCGCTGCGCAGCGGCGTTGCCAATAGCTACATCGGCCGGCATCTGCCTGGTGCGCTGGCCATCCTGCTGCAGAACAAAGGCAGCGCTTTGCTGACCACGGTACTGCCATTGCTGCTGGGCGGCAGTCGCCTGTCTCGCATCGCACGTCGCGCCACCTTGGCGCTGGGCGCCGGCGCAGCCCTGCTGGGCCTGCTGAACCGCTGGAATCGCGGCCGTCCTGCTGCCGATCAGGCCGCTGAAGATGGCGCGGCGGCAGGCGACGAAGAAAATTCGGACGAAAAAAATCCCGGCCAGGACCGGGATTGATTTTTGCGCCAGAGGCGCAGCGCGGAACGCCGCGGCTTACTTCGATTCAGCGGCTTTTGCGTTTTCAGCCTTCGGCGCCGGTGCTGCCGGTTCCTTGAACTTTGCACCGCCTGCATTGGCCATATGTACCACGGCGCGCGCAACTTCGATGTCATCCAGATCCGGGTTGCCGCCCTTGGCGGGCATTGCGCGAATACCTTTGATGGCATGCGACACCAGCGTGTCATAGCCCTGGCCGATACGGCCGCCCCATGCGCCAGCGTCACCGAATTTTGGTGCGCCTGCAGCGCCGGAACCATGGCAGGCTGCGCAAGCGGCGGTATAAACCTGCTCGCCGGTCTTCAGTTCTTGCGCGCCACCGGCGGCTTTCAGCGTGAAGCCTTCGTCCGCTACCGGACGGATACGAGCGGCGATAGCTTCTGCCGATTGGGCGTTCGAACCCGCACCGGCCTTCGGCGCCGTGCCGACGTAGTGCACCAGCAGCACGATAATGGCGATGGGAATGGCAAAACCAGCGATGACCGCGGCGATCAGCTGTTTCGGTGTCTTGATCAGGGGTTCGTGCTCGTTATGGGCGTCGCTCATGATTTCCTCGGTTGGTGTTGGCGCGATACCAGGGAGTGTTCGCAAAGCCCAAGATTATAGACGAAAAGGTGGTCAATATCCCCAAAACCCCGCCTTTCGTGGACGGTCCGTCTGAAAACCGGTATCCTTGCCGGTCTTCCTGCGTAGCGGCTGTAGCTCAGTGGATAGAGTATTGGCCTCCGAAGCCAAGGGTCGTGGGTTCGATCCCCGCCAGCCGCGCCATTTTCAATGACTTGAGTGCACCTCCCCGTGAACTTCAGCCAAGCATTTACCCTGCGGATTGCAAGATTCTTGCTTGTGGCTTTGCTGCTGCAAGTGACGGGTATATCCCTGGCACAGTCGCGTGATCCGGCCAGTGTCTTCAGGTCAGACGTTTGTACCGCAGGCGGCGCAAAGTGGGTCAAGGATGCAGTTCACGACGATGGGCAAACCCTTGTTCATCACGCGGCCAGTGACCATTGCGTTTTCTGTCATGCGACGACCCCGTTAGATTCATTCGATCTAAGCAAACACCTTCCCCTCCCGCTCTCCGGAGCGCCTCAGTTCCAGCTATCGGATGTCCATGCGTTCAGTTATGCAGGACACCGGATTCGCTCTCGCGCTCCTCCCGTTTGAATTTTCCCAGATCATCCGCGCCGAGTCGGCCTCGCTGACGAGCGTGCGCGCTTGATTCTGTATGGCTTTGTGTCCGACGTGCGCATTGCCCTGTGCCCTATCCGCTGAGCTCCGTGTCGTCATCGACCAGATTGCTTCATCGCTGTGTGCCGGGCGCCTGCCGTCTTTTCAGATACAAGGTTCTGCGCTTCGCCGGTGTGCAGCACAGAACTTGCATACGCTTTCCGGAAAATAATGAATAACCCAATTTCTCTGACACCGATTTCAATGGGTGTCCTGCTGCTGTGTGCAGCGAACCTTGCGCATGCCGACGAGGTCGCAACCCAGTCGGGTACGACCGCGATGACACTCGGTGAAGTGGTCGTGACCGGCAAAGGCGATCCCTTTGCGGCAAGCCAGCTTTTCACTTCCGTCAATATCGTTCCGTCCGAGCGCATCGAGCAGCAAGCCGTCTCGAATAACTGGCAGCTGTTCGACCAGGTTCCCGGGGTCATGCTGACCAGCTTCGGCCAGGGGACGACATCGGGAAAATTTTCGCTGCGTGCTTTCAACGGCGAGGGCGAGATCAATGCCGTCAAATTGCTGATGGACGGCATCCCCAGCAACAGCAACGACGGCAACATGCCGTACATCGACCTGGCGCCGCGTCTGGATATCGATGCGATTGAAGTGGTTCGCGGTACCAATGACCCACGCTACGGCCTTCACAATATTGCGGGCAATGCCAACATCCTGACCCGGCTGGGCGGAAATTACCGGCAGGCGCGCGTGGGCTTCGGAAGCTTCAATACCCGCGAGTTGCAGGCGGCGGTCGGAATCGACGACGGTACTTTCTCCCAGAATTACGCGCTCGGCTATCTGGATACCGATGGCTTTCGCGATCACTCGTCGGCCGAGAACCTGGCATTTTCAGGAAAATGGTTTTTCACCAGCCCCGACAAGCGTCATCAATTCGGCCTGATCGCACGCCATGCGACAGCCGACGCTCAGGAGGCGGGTTATCTCACCGCTTCCGAAGCACGCGATGACCCGACGCAGTCGCCTGCACATAACGCCTCGGACGCCGACCGGCGCGAAATGACGCAGATTGCGTTGCAAGGCAAATCGGCGTTGAGCGATGACTTGAGCGCCACCGCACAGATCTACATGAATGATTTGTCGGATCGTCGCTTTGTCCGATTTTCAGCGTCCACCTCTCAGCAAGAGCGCATCGTCTCGGAAACGCATGTGGGGGCGTCCGCCACGGCTAACTGGCAAGCCGGAGCGACGCCGCTGGGCGACCTGACCGTCATGGGCGGTATCGATACCGAGCATCAGGACAATAACAGCGAGCGTTACTTGACGGCGATGCAAGTCCGCACTGTGCAAACCAGGAATCAGCAATTTGATTTCAATACGGCCGGCGGCTTTATTCAGGCAGCCTTGCGCCCGTCCGAGCGATGGACAATTACGCCGGCGCTGCGCGTGGACACGATATCCGGCGAGTACACCAATCGGCTGAACGGCAATACCTATCAGGTGAATGATTATGGTCTGATCCGTCAGCCCAAGCTGAGTGCCATCTATCTCGTCTCGGACACGGTTTCTGTCTACGCCAATGTCGGCCGCACTTTCCAGGTGGGCGTCGGTACGGGTTCTTACAAAGTGAATCAGACCCGAGACCTTGCGCCTTCGATCAATGAAGGTTGGGAGGCCGGCATTCGGTTCCGGCCGCTGGCATGGCTCGATGGCCGTGTCGCCGTCTGGGACCAGACCGCGTCGAATGAAGCTCGCCGCAAGCTGAACGATCCGGCGAATGATGCGGAAAACATCGGTAGAACCCGCAGGCAGGGCGTCGATATTGAAATCAATGCGCGCCCTTCATCGCAATTGAATTTCTGGTTTGCCGGAGCCATTCAGCGATCCAGGATCTTGCAGGCGGATGCGAGCGCGGCAGGAACCGAAGGTAAAGAGATCGATCACGTTCCGCACCTGATCTACAACCTCGGCGTTGATTATCGTGCCGATGACAAGCTGCGCTATTCCGCGTGGGCCAACGGGCAATCCGGCTACTACCTCGAGCGCACCAACAGCACCGGTACTTTCGGCAGCTATATGCTGATGAATGCCTCCGTCAGTTATCAGGTGAGCTCCACGGTCAGCGTCGATCTCCAGGTGAGAAACCTGTTCGACCGTTACCACGAGTACGTGTGGTACGACGGTGCGCAATCGCTGCATTCGCCCGGTGCGGGACGTGGTGTATTCGCCGCCCTGAATGTGAAGATGTAAAAAATGAAGCGCGCGCGCCGACTGTGGCTGAATGTTCATCTGTCGCTGGGGATCACAGTCGGCGTTCTCTTTGCGCTGCTTGGACTGACCGGAAGCGTACTGACGTTTTATCAGGAGATTGATCGAACGCTGAATGCCGAGATCAGGCCCAGCGGTAGCCCAAACAAACCGCCGAGCATTCAGGCCATTGCCGACAGAATCAAGCACAACTATCCGGACCGGAAGAAATCATGGCGCATCGAAATGCCGATGTCGGCGGATGCACCGATTGCGCTGCGCTATTACCGTCCGCACGAGACGGCCGGCAAAACATTTGCGCCGTTGATGGTGACGCTTGATCCCGTCACGCTGCAGGAGAGCAGCTACCGTTTTTGGGGCGATTACTTTGTCACCTGGATTTATGACTTGCACTATGCATTACTGCTCGATCAAACCGGGAAAACCATCGTCGGCCTGAGCGGACTGGTGATCCTCTTTTTGCTGCTGTCGGGGATCTATCTCTGGTGGCCCTCAGCCAGACGATTCGCCAGCTCACTTTTACCCATCCTTCGCCCGGGAGCGGTGCGGAAAACCTATGACTTGCATACGCGTGCCGGGGTATATGGGCTCGTCATTCTGGTCGTCATCGCCTTGACAGGAACGGGCCTGGCCTTTCCTCAGCCGACACGAAGCCTGCTTGAAAATTTTGCCGCCGTCGAAGCGGCGCCGCGACCGGCGTTCATGCCGGCAGCAGCCGGTCAGCCTGTGATCGATCTGGATCAGGCGGTTGACATCGCGCGCGAGATTTTTCCGGACGCCGAATTACGCTGGATCGAAACCGCCGGTGAAGAGGGCAACCCGATTTCCGTGCGATTCCACCAGCGCACCGAGCCGGGCAGGCGGTTCGCCAAAACCCAGGTCTGGATAGACCCGCACACGGCCGAGGTTCTGGCCGTATGGGATCCGGATAAGGCACCGAAAGCGAACGGCTTCCTGGAATGGCTGCATCCCTTGCACAACGGCGAAGCCTTCGGCGCGGCGGGACGCTGGATCGTGTTTTTGTCCGGGCTTTTGCCGGCGCTTCTGTGTATTACCGGATGGATGCGCTGGCGGCAAAAAAAGCACGCGAAATTAAAAAGATAATGCGTCGTTCCGCACCGCTTATTTCGATATCACCCACTGCGTGAGGCCGAGCAGAATCGCACCGACGGCACAGCCGGCGGTCAGCGATGCGGCATAACCGAAGCCCTGCCGCAGCATCCAGCCCAAGACGATAAACAAGGGCAGCGTCGGCAGCACAAACCAGAACGTCTCCATCGACAGTCGCGCGATCTGCTGCGGGTCGCGCTGCTCCAGCCAGATCCAGGTGAAGGTCAGCAGCGATACCAGCGGCAGTGCCAGCAGCAGTGCGGCCAGTCCGGTACTGCGGCGCGCGAGTTCACTGGCTCCGGTGATCACCAATGCGGACAGCAGGATTTTCAGCAGGTAAAGCATCTTGTTCCCCTTTTCACTGCTCGCCCATCAGGCGAATGCGAAACGGCTGCACAGGGTGAGTGTCATCGACCTCGATCAGCACGGCATCCGGGTGGCGTTCGCCCGGGACAACGATGCGCTGCAGGTTGGCCAGCACCTTGCCGTCGGAACTTTTCAGCGGCCGGTCGACGCGATAGCGATGCGTGTCTCCCTGCAGCAGCAATACCGGTTTGCCCCAGTGCGCGACTTCATCGGCCAGCGCCGCCAGCCAGCGCGTGAAGCCTGAAGCCGGGCCGGGTTCGGTCATGAAGGTGTCGGCCTGCATGGCCAGTACGACCGCGACATCGTTGCGCGCCTTCGCTGCCGCGAAGGTGTCATGCAACCAGGCGAGGTTGGCCTCTTCGCGCGCCGCGAATTCGGATACCGACGGCAATTCCGGCTGCCAGTTGTTGTTCGAGCCGACCAGATGCAGCGTCGCGAAGCTGACTTTGCCATGGGCCCAGCGCAGATTTTCCACATAACGCGCGAAGCGCGCGTCGGCGTGCTGCGACTGCAGGGGGATTCTCTGCTTGCCGAGGCTGAGCGCTGTCGCGAAAAACAGGCTGCGAATTTTTTCGAGCCGTTCCAGCGGATCGTAACTTCCAGCCAGCACGCGGTGACAGTCGGTCCACTCGTTATCACCGGGGGTATAGATCAGCGGTTTGTCGAACTCGTCGAACAGCCCGCGTATCTTCAGGTACACGTCATCGCTGCAGCGGCTGGTGCCGGTTTTGATGTCGCCGAGGTGCAGAGTGAAAGTCAGCGGCTGCCGGTTCAGCCTGGCCGTCAATGCGGACAGCTCTTCCGGCGGTCCGTACGGAACGTCGCCGATCGCGGCAAATGTAAACGTGGTCGCGCAAACAGCGCCGGAGATGGCGGCAGCGACAGCGGCGACTGCGGAAAACAGGAGATAGCGCATGGGCGGATCCAATAGCGGAATCCATGGATTGTACTGACGATCATGTCAGAGATCAGGACGATCGCCACATTGCGCGCCGACGGTCCGGCCAAATCGCAAGCGGCGAAAGCTATTGCGTCCCGTTGAAGTGCTCGAGAGCGACTTGCAGCATCCTGGCCACGTCGTGATGCCCGAGCGCGCTGGCGTTGTCGATCAGCTGCTGGTTTAGTCCGAATGATGGTCCGGCGCCGAAAGCGAACAAGAGCCGGAGTATATCCGGCCGGTTCTTCATCGCTGCCCTGGTCAGGCTGCTGCTGCCGTCGCTGGCGAACACATCAATCCGGGCGCCTTGTTCAAGCAGCAGCTGGACGGCAGCGGTTCCCGGCTGATCGACGGCCTCCATCAAGGCGGTCACCCCCTGTTTGTTCTGCAGATCGGGATCGGCGCCCGCGTCAAGCAAGGTCTGCATCGCGGCGGTATTTCCCAGCAGGCAGGCTTGTATCAAGGCCGTATCTCCGTGGTTGTCCTGCACGTTGGGGTTGGCATTTGCCGCGAGCAGCAGTTGCAGGGGTGTCAGGTCGGCGAGCGAGACAGCGTACATAAGTGCTGTAAAGCCGGCATTACTCCGCACATCCGGATCGGCACCTTGATCCAGCAGAAGCCTGAGCGACGAAAGCTCCGTTTGTCCGACAGACCGCATCAACGTCGTCATGCCCTGTTCATCCCGCAGATCAAGCTTCGCTCCGCTGCCGAGCAACAGGCTGGCCACTTCAATGTGACCATGGATGCAGGCGGCCATCAGCGCGGTGCGTTTGCCGGTGTACTGCCGGTTCGGATCGACACCCTGTGCCAGCAGAATTTTCACGATGTCCTGGTGCCCGTTTTCGCAAGCGAGCGTTAGTGCTGCCTCACCGTCGTCACGGACGAGCGCCGGATTCGCGCCATGTGCAAGCAGCACCTGAACGGCTTCCGTATGGCCCTCCACGCAGGCGAACATCAGCGTCGTTCTGCCTTTCAGATCGCGCATATTCGGATCGGCGCCGTGGCCAAGGAGCATCTTGACGTTCCCAAGCTGGACGGTCGGAAAGCGGACGGCAGCCATCAGTGCGGTGTCGCCGTGTGCATCCCGTGCATTCGGATCGGCGCCGGCGTCAAGCAATGCAAGCAGGCATCCACTGGCCAGCGATGCAGCGGCGAATCCCAACGGCGATACGCCGGAGTGCGTTGGTACATGCCGAAGTTCCGGATGCGCCACCAGCAAATCCCGGACGCGATCCGCATCATCGCGCGTGATGCGGTTGCACAGAATTTCCGTCAATGATGCGGCCGGCAACAAGCGGTATTCGGCGGGTCGCAAGGAGGCAACGGCCGCTTCAAAGCGCTGCTTGTCCACCGGCGAACCGGACAGGTTGTCGATGCGGCCCTGGTCCTTTCCGGATTTGGGCGCATGCCAGACCAGGGGCGCGCTGAGTTTTCCGCCCATCAGGGTGATGCAGTCACCCCGATGCATGCCGGCGAAGAAGAATAACTTCAACGGGTCGACCTCCTGCAGGGTTCGCTGGCAATGGTCGATGTAAGCAATGGCACCCGCCATCGAGTTGCTGCTCGAAAGTACATTGGTGTAATGCGTGCCTGCAAACATCAGCAAGTTGGCGCGCTTCCAGAGCTCGCTCGCCGGACTGATTTGCCGGCGCAACGCGCCCGAGTGACAGCTTAAAAAATAGATGAAAGGCAGGCTTTTGCCCGGCTGGTCCACCCGGCTTGGCTCGATGCCGAGCTGATCGACGACCATCCTGACCAGCGACTCCGTGGCAATGCAGGGCCGGCCATCCTGCGGCAGGCCGATGTAATGCACCTCGTCGTCGTTGATTTTGGCGTTTTGCCCATGTGCACAGATCAGTAAATGGCCATTTTTTTTCGAGAGTTCCGCCGTGACCTGCATGACGGCTTGTTCCGCCGTGAGCGCGCTGGCATCGATGACTTGCGGCCGCAACTGGCGGCCTTGCAGAAGCTTGCCAATCAGCGCTTTCGTGTGGCTATTCAAGTCATCGCCGTACAAGGTGATGAATCGAGCGTTCAGTGGCTGTACTTGACGCGGCTGATTTTCGCGAGGCGGGGGGCGAACTCGGGTTATGGGTTTCATGGGCCGTCTCGTATCGATAGTTTTCAACGAAGGTCGCTGACAAAAGCGCGTCTGTCCGATCGTCGTGCAACACGACTGATCGCCTGTGCGGCGTTTGAAAAGGCGGCGGTGCGCCACCGCGCATTGCGCGCCTGTTATTCCTGAGCTTCGTCCTGATCGAATGCCTGCTGCAAGCGTTCCGCTGCTTCGTCATGGCCGAGCTGGCGGGTTGACGCGATCAGCGCCGGACTCAGTCCCGCCGCGCGCGATCCGCCGGCGGCAAGCAAGTGCCTGAGCGCGTCCAGCCGGTTGTTGAGGGCGGCGGACGTGAGCGCGCTTTGGCCATCTAGGTTGAACAGATCGATCCGGGCACCGGCCGACAGGAGCAATTCCAGCGGCGCCGTGTCGTCATTGTCGACGGCATACATCATGGCCGTCATGTCGTGCTCATCTTGCAGGTTGGGATTGGCACCGCGTGCGAGTAGCAATTTCAGCGATTCCGTGTCGTCGAAATCGACGGCAAAAATCAAGGCGGTCATGCCATCGGCCCGTTGCTTGTCAAGATCGGCGCCGTGTTCAATCAAGACACGCATGATGTCGGTCCGGGCTCTCTCGGCGGCGACGATCAGCGCGGTGTTTTTTGCGTCGTCTTGCCAATCGGGATTGGCACCGTGCTCAAGCAGCATTTGCAGAAGGCCCGGATCAGGCGAAGTTGCGGCCCACATCAATGCGCTCAAGCCGATCCGGGACGGCACGTTCGGATTGGCTTTGGCTTTAAGCATCAGCCCCGCCGCACCGATATGCTGGTTCTGGCAGGCCAGGGCCAGCGCCGTTTCTCGCTCGTCGTTCTGCAGCGCAGGGTCGGCACCGTGCGCGAGCAGAATCCGGACTGCCTCGGCATGCCCTTCCTGGCAGGCGAACATTAATGCGCTCATGCCGACCTTGTTCTGCCGGTTGGGATCCGCGCCGCGGGCGAGCAGGGCGTCGACATCCCTGCACACGCAATTCGGATACCTGACCGTGGCCATGAGTGCCGTGTTGCCACGACTGTTGGAGGCATTCGGATCCGCGCCGGCGTTGAGCAGCAAGCACAGCGAGTCGTGCGCTTGCATTTCCGCAGCAAATTCCAGCGGCAATGTATCGAGTGCTGCTCGGTGGTCCCTTAATTCCGGGTGGGCCTCCAGCAATTGGCCAATGGCATCGACGTCATCGCGCGCAATGCGGTTGCACAGCACTTCGGTCAGCGATGCGGGCGGCACCAAACGATATTCTGCGTGGCTGATTGAGGCGATCGCCTGCTGAAAGCGCTCAAGGTCCGCTTGCATGCCGGACAGATTGTCGATGCGATACTGTTCCCGTCCCGGTCTGGGCGCATGCCAGACCAGCGGGGCGCTGAGCTTGCCACCCATCAGGGTCACGCTATCGCCACGACACACGCCGGCGAAGAAAAGCAATTTCAGCGGGTCGACCGACTGCATGGTGCGCTGGCAGTGATCGACATAGGCGACGGCGCTGGCCAGCGAGTTACCGCTGGAGAGCACACTGGTGGTGCAGTCGCCGGCAAAGATCAGCAGGTTGGCGCATTTCCAGAGATCGCTGCCGGGCGTCATTTGTTTGCGCAAGGCGCCCGAATAGCAGCTGTAGAAATAGATGAAAGGCAGGCTCTGCCCGGGGCGATCCACCCGATCAGGCCGAATGCCCAGCGCGTCGACCACCCTCTGGACCAACGACTCGGTAGTAATTACCGGATCGTCCTGATCAGGCCAGGACACGTAGTGCTTGTTGTGGCCATGGAATTGGGCATTGTTTCCATGATTGCAGACCAGTAGATGCCCATTTTTAGGCAATTCATCGGCGACCTGCCTGACTGCCTGCTCGGCGGTGAGCTGGCTTGCATCAATGACTCGCGGCAGCAAGTTGGTTGTGCGTTGCAAGATTTTGTCGATGAACGCCTTGGATTCTTCGTTCAGCTCATTGCCATAGAGAGTGATAAATCGCGTGGTGAGCGGTATCAGGTGCTGCGGCTGAGTTTCGCGAGGCACGCGGGGCGCTTTATCCACGGATTTCATCGGCAGATTCCTGAGCAAAATTTGAACCCCGATGTATTCGCACAAAAGTGCGACTATCGGATTTTCCGAATTCGTAACTCAGGGCTGGACGAAGTTCTGGCTGAACTGCTTGATGATCGGGATTTGGTTCATGAAAAAGCCGCCCGTATCGGCGGCCAGGCTTTTTAGCGTGACGGGCAATTCAAGCCGGGATCACAGCGAGATGCCTTGCTCTACGGTCCGACCGACAAGGTGCTTGTCCGGCACCGGATCCTCATGCATCGCCAGCGGCATTTTCTGTTCGGATGGCCGGTGCAGCATGCGCAGCTCATCGCCGACAATTTCAGTCGTATGGCGCTCGATGCCATCCTTGCCCGTCCATTTGCGGGTCTGCAAATGACCCTCGATATACACCAGCGTGCCTTTACGAAGGTGCTGGCCGGCGATCTCGGCAAGACGCTTGTACAGCACCACGCGATGCCATTCGGTGGCTTCGCGCCTTGCGCCGGTCGATTTGTTTTTCCAGGCCTCGCTGGTCGCAATCGACAAGTGCGCGACCGGTTCGCCGCTGTTCATGATGCGGATATCAGGATCCTGGCCGAGGTGGCCGATCAGCAATGCCTTGTTCAGGGTTCCAGTCATGATGAAGTCCTTGGTTTTCAGTGCGTGAATGATCGTCAGGCGTCCGCAAACGCCAATGGGAAAAATCATGCATGCGCGTGCTGTTCACTCTCCTGTGCCGCCTCAAGCGCGGCTTTGCGTACATCCTTCGCCTGCGTGAATTCATCCAGTGCCGCCAGATCCTGCAGCGCGGTGGCGGCCCGGTAGGCTTGTGCAAAGGTTTTGTACAGCGCGTCGACGCCGGCAGACTGCTCGATGGACTGGCGTAGCCGCAGTCGCTGTGCCTCGGGCAATCCGGTGCGAACCGGTTCCTGCGCGCCGCTGTCCAGCCAGGCCAGCAGCTCGCTGCCGGTAGCGGCATCGGGGCGCAGGATCATGCCGTCGAACAGGCGGGTACGGTCCTTGCCGACATGCGCGAGATGCTGGCTGTCGAGCTCCATGAACACCGTGAATTCGTACTCGATGCCATCGCGCATCACCGGCGCCAGGCCGATCTTGCGCACCGTCTGGCGACCGCTGCGCTCATCTTTCTCCTGCACATATTCGGTTTTTGCGCGCATCGTTGCGATCACATGGCAGGGGCTCTGCAAAATCGCTTCGACCAGCGCATTGTGCTCGGGCGTCACCTGCCGCCAGGCCTGCCAGCTGTTCCCTGAGCGGTCGGCGATCTTGCCGTGCCGGTCCAGCGATCCGCCTTCGCCGCTCCACGCATGCGACAGGCTGTCGATGATGATGGTTTGCATGCCGGCAGCTTCCAGCGCATGAATCGCCTCGATGTAGCGCGCCGGCGTGAACGGCGGCTCGAGGCGCAGCACGTCATAGCCTTCGGGCAGCACATCGGCATACAGGTCGCCGCTGCCATGCTCGGTATCGATCATGCCGATCGGCCCGCCCAGGCCGTGGGCAATCAGCAGCGCCGAATAGGTCTTGCCGCTGCCGGCCGGGCCGGACATGCCCAGCCGCAGTTTGGCGCGGCACTTGGTCGCGCGGTGGATCTCAAATGGTTTCATCGGGCACCCTTCCGTTTTTTGCGGACAGTTTTCAAACGCTTCGCGTCGGCCGACTTCGGCCTGCCAGCGCAAGCCGCCATCGTCGGCCCACGGGTTTCCGGGGTCGGTCTCCATGGCAAACCCACTCACTTTCACAAAGCCTGAGAATGCTTTGACCAGAGCGGCGGGCAAACGCTCAGTCAGGGGCATGAATTTTTTCCCAGCGTGTGTATGCCCCGAGCCTGCGTCGTGCCGGAAGGAAGCGAAAGACGGGAGGGTGGAATAGCGATCCGCGAACGCGCCGGGCGGGCAAGGCCCGGCGCGGCCGGGGTCACTGAGGGCTTGCGCGGCGGGCGATGAAGCCGCCGAGTCCGAAGAGGGTGCCGGTGATGGCTGTGCTCCCGGTGCCGCGCAACGAGAATGCGCCGGCAAGTTCGGCCGGGGCGCCGTTGCTGACCGGGCCGAAGAAGCGCGCGCCCAGAGAGCCCGTGGCGTCGCCGTGCGTGATGGCGCCGCCCAGCGTGCTGCCGATACCGAATGGCACCGTGTTATTGCTGTCCGTGACGAATTGCGGACTGGGATTCTGGTTTTCGTCGACGCGCAGGTTGAACAGCCGCAGGCGCGCGGTGCGCGCGGCAAAGTCGACGCTGATCTCGATGTCGGCGGCGATCGGATAGGGTTCGATCACGCCGTCCGGGCTGTACCAGCCATGCGCGAGGCCGATATAGCTGACGTTGCCGCTGCGCGGAAGACTGCTGGCCGGTGTCGGATCGCCGAACGCGACAATGCCGCGCCGCGCCTTGTTGTGCTCATCGTCACCGCCCCATTCGACGATGTCGACCGTGTCCTGCGTGATCCAGCCGGCCAGATTCGCGTAGCGGTAATTCCAGGTCCATAAATTGCGATAGCCCTTGAAGCCCGCAAACGGAATGGCATCCGGCGCCTGCGTCGCGCCGTCCTCGTGCAAACGTCCGCTTTCGGTCTGGTCCGGCGTCGTGCCGCCGCTTTGCCAGTTGCCGCGGCGCAGTCGCAGCCCGTTCTTTGCCGCGTCGATACAAGTGGTATCGCTTTCCACGCAATGCTCGGTCGACGGGTCGCGCGCAAAGTAAATGTTGTTCGCGTAGTTGGCCTGGGTGCCGCCGCCCGTGGCCGGATTGTTATTCCAGAACGTCGCATCATTTGCAGCGGGCAAGGCGGCCAGCGTCGCCAGGCCGCTGCTGCCCTGAACCCGGCCGCGCGCCAGCCCGAAGGTCTCGATGATGGGGGTGCGCTCATGCGTGCCGTCCCATGACAGTCCGAGGCCGGACAGCAGCAGGTTGACTGCCGTCACGGCACCGTCGTTCGCGCGCTTCACGCGCAGGCTCGCCAGTCCTTTGTCGAACGGCGTCAGGCCATACGCCACCTTCGCGTCCGAACCGCGCTGGCGCGGCGGCGCCAGCAGGTCATTGGTCGACGCGGCCATGACCTGCACGCCCGAACTGCTCAGCCTGACGTTGCCGATGCGGCCGGTCTCAGCGTCGCCGCTGCAGGCGGACACACCCGCACCGCAACCGCTGGTGCTGGCGCTGCTGCCGAGATACTGGTCGCCCGTGCCGCCGGACCCGCCGCAGGCCGCGGTCATGCAAGCCAGCAGCAGGATGATCGCGCTGCGTCCCGTGGAAATTTTCATTGCTGCTCCCTGTCAGTGCGTTGGATGAAAAAAGACGCCGGACTGCACCGGCTTCGCAGCTGAACTTAGGGCAGGGGAGGCGGCGCTCATTGAGCACTCACAAGCGCGCGAGCGCAGGCACCGCACAGAGGTGGCAAAAGGCAGCAAAACTTGGCGGCGCACAAGCAAGCCGGCTGACGGCGCGCCTGTTGCGGATACGCGGCGGCCGCCGGCGGCTCACGCAGAGACGGCGTTCAGCATCGCTTCGCGCGCGCGCTGCCATTCCTTCAGCTGTTGCGGCCGCATCGGCGAACCGATCAGATAGCCCTGGCCGAGGCCGCAGCCGCGGTCACGCAGCAGGTTCATCGCCGCCGGACTTTCGATGCCTTCGGCCACGACTTCGACGCCCAGTTTCTGGCCGAGCGTCAGGACGGTTTCGGCGATGGCCAGCGAGCGAGCGTCGCTGTCGATGTGCGAGACGAACGCGCGATCCACCTTCAGCTTATCGATCGGCAGCTGCGCCAGCTGACTCAGGCTTGAATAGCCGGTGCCGAAATCATCCAGCGCAATTTTCAGTCCCATTTCCTTCAGCCGCAGCAGGGTCTGCATCGATTCCTCGGCGTGGCTCATCACCGTGCTCTCGGTGACTTCGAGCTCGAGCATGCCGGGATCGATCGTGCTGTGATGTATCGCGTCCAGCAGGCGGTCGCGGAATTCGACCGAGCGGAACTGCACCGGCGACACATTGATCGCAATCCGCACCGCCGGCAGGCCGTCCAGCTGCCATTCTTCGTACTGTCTGCACGCCTCGCGAATCACCCATTCGCCGATCTGGTGGATCAGGCCGCTGGCCTCAGCGGCGGCAATGAAATCACCCGGCATCAGTTCGCCACCGTCCGGCTGGCGCCAGCGGATCAGCGCCTCGACGGCCATCAGTTGTCCGCTGCGCATGTCGACCACCGGCTGGTAGGCGAGGTCGAAATCGTCTTCGTGCAGGCTGCGCCGCAGCCGTTGTTCCAGCTCGAACACACGTGCCGTGTTGCGCCGTATCTCGTCGGAAAAATACTGATAGTTGTTACGGCCGTTGGTTTTGGCGTGGTACATCGCTTCATCCGACTGACGGATCAGCGTATCGATGCCGGTGCCGTCGCCCGGGTACAAGCTGATGCCGATGCTGGGCGACGTGTGCAGCTCAAGCGACTCAATTCGATACGGCTCCGACAGCCGTTGCAGCAGATGCGATGCGATGCCATCGAGGTGAGCTTCCGATGTCAGGTCCGTCAATACCGCGACGAACTCGTCGCCGCCCAGCCGGCCGACCAGGTCGCTGCCACGCACCGCGCCCTGCAGCCGGCACGCGACTTCCTTCAGCATCAGGTCGCCGACCCGGTGCCCGTAGGTGTCGTTGATGGGCTTGAAGCGGTCGAGGTCGAAGAACATCACCGCCAGCATGCGCGTATGCCGGTGCGACGCGCTGATCATCTGAGCACCGAGCTCATAAACCAGCGCGCGGTTCGGCAGTCCGGTCAGTGAGTCATGCTGGGCTGCATGGCGGATTTTTTCTTCGGCCCGCTTCAGCTCGGTAATGTCCATCGCGAAGCCGCCGATGCCGAAAGGCTCGTCGGTGTCCAGGTAACGCAGCGGAAATTTCATCAGCCGGTAGGTGTGAAATTCGCCATCCGGATGTCGTATCTCGACCTCCAGCTCGTCGGCGACGCCTTCGTCGAGCACTTTTTTATTCGATTCGGACACCTGGGTCGCCAGTTGCGGAGGAAATACCTCACTCATCGGCCGGTCGATAATCTCGGACTCTGGCAGGCCGAGCACGGTGACAAAGCTGCGATTGATCAGATGGATGCGGCCATCCAGATCCTGCATCGACACCAGCACCGGCGTATGGTCGACCAGGCTGCGCAGTTCCGAGCGTTCGCGCAGCAGCGCGGCCTCCATGGTTTTGCGCTGCGTGACGTCCGAGACGAAAGACACGCCCATGCGGCCGTGAGGCGTCTCGGTCACCGTGATCAGCGCCTCGATCGGAAACAGGGTGCCATCCTTGCGGCGGCCCTCCAGCTTGAGGCCGTGCATCATCGGACGTTCCTTCGGCGCAGCAAAAAAATCCACCCGATGTCGCGCATGGGCAGACCGTTGCGGCGGATCGACCAGCGCTTCGATGGAACGGCCCAGCAGTTCGCCCGGCGCGTAGCCGAACATGCGGTGGGCAGCGCCATTCGCGATCCGGATCGTGCCGTCTTCATTGATGCCGAAGATGCCCTGCGACGACGATTCCAGCATCGCATGGGTGGTCCGCTCGTTGAGTTCCGACGACTGCCGGATTTGCTGCAGCGTGGCCACCAGCTCGGTCTTGCGGCCGCGGACACGGATGTGGATCTCGCCGGCGATGCCGAACATGATGGCGTCGGCGGCGAAAATCCAGACCAGCGCGAGATCCGCCGGGTTGGCCACCTGAAAGCTGAATTGCGGCTCAACGAAGAAATACACCGCAACCAACACGCACACCGCGCAGGTAAACAAGGCCAGCCGCAGCCCGCCGTACAGGGCCGCAACGGCGGTCGCGAAAAAATACACGGCGACCGGGCCGACAAACTGCATTACCGGCAACAACGCGTAGCGCAGCCCGGTCAACCCGCCAATCAGGGCCAGCATCAGCAGATAGGGCTTGAGCCGAGTCAGTCTTTCCATCGAGGGATGGAGTCGGGGCGACCGGCAAAGTTCATCCCGTCGCGAGCCCGACGGCGTCTGTTCTGCCGGGCATCGTTCGCGGGCGTCCCCGTTATAATCTCGCCCTACGCCTATTTGACGCGCGCCCGGCGCGCGATCGCAACTATCCAGCCCATGCTATCCCGACACAAAGAACAGATTGCCGCCCTTTTCGCTGACGCCGCCGCATCGCTGGCGGCTGGCACCGACCTGACCGTGCCGGCCGTCACGCTCGAGCGGCCGCGCGATCCGTCGCACGGCGATCTCGCGACCAATCTCGCGATGCAACTTGCGCGCCCCCTGAAGAAGAATCCGCGCGAACTGGCGCAGGCGCTGGCGGACGCCGTGCTCGCCAACCCAGCCCGGCAAGGATTGCTGGACGCGATTGAGATTGCCGGCCCCGGCTTCATCAACCTGCGCGTCGCGCTGGCCGCGAAGCAGGACGTGGTGCGCCGTATTTTCATCGATGAGAAAGCGTACGGCCGCAGCCAGGCCGGCGCCGGCCGCAAGGTGCTGGTCGAGTTCGTTTCCGCCAACCCGACCGGTCCGCTGCATGTCGGCCATGGCCGCCAGGGCGTGCTCGGCGACGCGATCTGCGCGTTGCTCGAAGCTCAGGGCAATCAAGTGCTGCGCGAGTTCTACTACAACGACGCCGGCGTCCAGATCGGCACGCTGGCCGCTTCGGTGCAGGCGCGCGCTAAGGGCAGCAAGCCCGGCGCGGCCGACTGGCCCGAGTCGGCGTACAACGGCGACTACATTGCCGACATCGCCGCCGATTTCCTCGCGAAAAATACCGTGTCGGCCGCCGACGGCGAGCCCGTCACCGCCAGCGGCGACGTGAATGACGTCGAATCGATCCGCCGCTTCGCGGTCGCTTACCTGCGCCACGAGCAGGATCTCGACCTGCAGGCTTTCGGCGTGCGCTTCGACAATTACTACCTTGAATCCTCGCTGTACACCGACGGCAAGGTCGAGGCGGCCGTCGAGGCAATCCGCCAGGCGGGCAAGACCTACGAGCAGGACGGCGCGCTGTGGCTGCGCAGCACCGAGTACGGTGACGACAAGGACCGCGTGATGAAAAAGTCCGACGGCACCTACACCTACTTCGTGCCGGACGTCGCGTATCACGTGACCAAATGGCAGCGTGGCTATCAGCAAGTCATCAACATTCAGGGCAGCGACCACCATGGCACCATCGCGCGCGTGCGCGCCGGCCTGCAGGCCGTCGGCGTCGGCATTCCGCAGGGGTATCCCGACTATGTGCTGCACAAGATGGTGACCGTGATGCGCCATGGCGAGGAAGTGAAGATCTCCAAGCGCGCCGGCTCCTATGTGACGCTGCGCGACCTGATCGAATGGTCGGCCGGCGATGCCGTCGGTGCGGACGGCCAGCGGGATATCACCCGCGGTCGTGACGCCGTGCGCTTCTTCCTCATCTCGCGCAAGGCCGATACCGAGTTCGTGTTCGACGTTGACCTCGCGCTCGCGCAGTCCGACGAAAACCCGGTCTACTACGTGCAGTATGCACATGCGCGCATCTGCTCGGTGCTGGCGCAGTGGGGCGGCGATGAAAGCGCGCTGAAGCAAGTCGATCTCGCGCCGCTGACCTCGCCGCGCGAAGCGGCGCTGCTGGCCAAGCTGGCCGAGTATCCGGAGGTGCTGAAGAAGGCCTGCGACGAGCACGGCCCGCACCAGGTGGCGTTCTACCTGCGTGAACTCGCCGGTGAACTGCACAGCTACTACAATGCAGAAAGAGTGCTGGTCGATGACGACGCACTCAAACTGGCGCGCCTGGCTCTGCTGCTGGCCACCCGCCAGGTCCTGCGCAACGGACTGGAGCTGATCGGCGTGTCGACGCCGGCAAGAATGTAAGCATGACGGCATTACTGCGTATCACCCGCACTTCCCAGCGCGGCGGCACGGTCGCCGGGTTGCTGGTTGGCCTGATCATTGGCCTGGTCGTTGCTGTTGTCGTGGCGATGACGATCCTGAAGACGCCGCTGCCTTTCGTCGACCGGATCGGCAAGCAGGCGCAAGCCGATGGCGAGCTGGGTGACCCGAACAAGTCGCTGCCTGGCCGCACGCGCGACCGTCGCGAGCTGGCGGAGCAGGACGCTGCGCACGAACCTGAGGCGCCGAAACCGACCCCGCCCGCCAATGGCGGTGCAGGCAGCGCTGCGTCGGCGCCCCATGCCAACCCACCGGCCCCGGCCGCTGCGCCGGCCGTGCCGCCGGCTCCCGCGGCTACCCCGGCGCCGGCGGCGTCAGCGTCAGCAAATGTTTCCCCCGCAGCGGGCAGTGAGGGCTTCACTTATTATCTGCAGGCGGGTGCGTTCCGCGAGCAGCAGGACGCCGAGGCGACCAAGGCGCGGCTGGCGCTGATGGGCGTGGCGGCCAGCATTGCCGAGCGCAAGTCCGAGCAGGGTACCTTGTACCGTGTGCGTGTCGGCCCGTTCGCCGACGTGGAGGGCATGAATCGCGCGCGTGCGCGGCTGTCCGACAATGGCGTGGATGTCGCCGTCGTGCGCGTCCCGAAATAATTTTTTCTGACCGAATTTTTCTGACTGAGGACTATCGATGCGTATCCTGCAACGCCTGCTCTGTATCGCCAGCTTTGGCTTCGTCGCGCTGACTGCGGCGGCTGCCCCGAACGCGCCGGTTGAGGGTGTCGACTACCTGCGCCTGCAGCAGGCCCAGCCGACCGACGCCGGCAAGAAGGTCGAGGTGATGGAATTCTTCTGGTACAACTGCCCGCATTGCTTCGCATTTGAACCCTACCTCGCCGACTGGGCAAAGAAGAACGCCGACAAAATCGTCTTGAAGCGCATACCGGTCAGCTTCCGTGAATCCTTCGTGCCGCAGCAGAAGCTGTACTTCGCGCTGGAGGCCATGGGCCGCCTCGACCTGCATCGCGTGGTATTCGACGCCGTGCACCAGCAGCGCATGAAACTCAACCGCGAGGACGAAATCCTCGCCTTCATCGCGAAGCAGGATATCGACCAGAAGAAATTTGCCGAGACCTTCAACTCCTTCACCGTGCAGAGCAAGGTCAGCCGCGTGCGCCAGCTGCAGGATATCTATCGGATCGACGGCGTGCCGACCATCGCGATCGACGGCCAGTACATCACGTCGCCGGCCATCGTTGGCAAGACCATGCGCGGTTCGTCGGAAGAAGCGATGAACAACGCCACCTTGCAAGTGATGGACGCGCTGGTCGCGAAAAAAGCGAAGTAATTTCTCCGGGTGCCGGTCCGCGCTGACCGGCATCGTCCCACTTTCATCCGTTTCTTCCCATGACCGTGAAGCGCGTCTTCATTACCGGCGCGTCGAGCGGCCTCGGCGAGGCGCTTGCGCGCGAATATGCATCGCGTGGCGCTCGCGTCGGCCTGCTGGCGCGCCGCGAGGCGGCGCTGCAGCAAATCGCCGCCAGCCTGCCGAATCCGGCGCTGCATGCAATCTATCCGGTCGACGTGAATGACAACGCGGCGCTGGCCGCCGCGGCGGCCGACTTCGTGCAGCGCATGGGCGGTGTCGATGTCGTGATTGCCAACGCCGGCATCTCCTACGGCACGCTGACCGAGCGCAGCGGCGACCTCGAGGTGTTCGAGCGGATCATGCGCACCAATGTCGTCGCCACTGCGGCCAGCTTCGCGCCCTTCATCGACAGCATGAAATCCCAGGCCGCTGCCGGCGAGCGCGGATTGCGGCTGGTCGGCATTGCCAGTGTCGCCGGCATTCGCGGACTGCCGGGCGCCGAGGCCTACAGCGCATCGAAAGCGGCCGTGATCAGTTATTGCGAATCGCTGCGCATCGAATTGCGCCGGCACGGCATCCGCGTGGTGACCATCGCGCCCGGCTACATCGATACGCCGATGACGCAGGTGAATGACTATCCGATGCCCTTCCTGCTGCCGGCCCATCGCTTCGCGCAGCGCGCATGGCGCGTGATCGACGCCGGCCGTAGTTATGCGGTGATCCCGTGGCCGATGCGCGGCGTGTCCTGGCTGCTGCGCGTATTGCCGAACTGGCTGTATGACGCGCTGTTTGCACGCGCGCCGCACAAGCCCTCATTCAACGATCTGAACGCGCGCCGATGAATCCGTCCCTGATCGACGCGGTCGGCCGCCAGCACGCGCCGGCCGGCGCGGCGCCGCGCATCGTGTCGCTGGTCCCCTCGGTCACCGAGCTGGTCTGCGCGCTCGGGCTGACACGCCATCTGGCAGGCCGCACCGGTTTCTGCATTCATCCGGCCGCCGAGTTGATGGCGGTGCCGAAGATTGGCGGCACCAAGGACGTGAACATCGAGAAGATCCGCCGGCTCGCACCCACGCACCTGCTGGTGAACATCGATGAAAACGAAAAGCCGACCGTCGACCAGCTGGCGGAATTCGTGCCGAATGTGATCGTCACCCATCCGGTCGCGCCGCGCGACAACCTCGCGCTGTACCGTTTGCTGGGCGGTATCTTCGGCGCCGAGTCCGCCGCTGAAGCGCTGTGCGAAGCGTTCGAGCGCGAATATCTGCAGACCCGGGCGGTGGCCGGCGCAGCGCGTCGCGTGCTGTACTGCATCTGGCAGGATCCGTGGATGACCGTGTCACGCGACACCTATATCGCGCGCATGCTCGAGCTGGTCGGCTGGCAGCAATGGCAGGGGCCTTCAGAGCGCCGCTACCCTGAGTTCCGCTGGAGCGACGCGCTGGCCAATGAGATCGATGAAGTGCTGTTGTCGAGCGAACCTTATCGATTCACTGAAGTGCATGCCGATGCGCTGGAAAAGCAGATCGGCAAGCCGGTACGCCTGGTCGATGGCGAGATGCTGTCGTGGTACGGAAGTCGGGCAATTGACGGCTTGCGTTACCTGCGCGAGCTTGCCGCGAGCTGAGTGCCGCAAGCAGCGCGCTTATTCACTTATTTTTCTTGCTGAACTTCACCAGCATGCGCGCGAATTCGTAGACCAGCATGCGGTGATCATCGTCGAGCTGCTGTAACTGCGCTTTCAGTTTGGCGTCGATCGGCGATGCGGGCGCACCACCCTCCTTGCGCGGCTCCAGGCTGCCGAAGCGCAGCCAGTCGGCCGGTACGTCGAGCCAGCTGGCCAGCGCGCGCAGCTTTTCCTGCGTCGGAATAGATTCACCCTGAAGCCACTTGCGTGCCGCATGCGCTGTGACCGGATGGCCGTTGAATTGGAGGTTGAACTCCCTTGCGAGACGAGTTGGACTGTCCGGCGAGTGATCTGCGTTGTGCAGTGCTTGTTGCAGCCTCTGACTGAATGCTAATCGTTCCTGTGTCGAGCTCATGCCGCGCACTATTCCACACCAGCATGTAACAGTCAGTTCCTCGCGGCTCGATTGTGGGTGAAAAATTGCAAATTATCGAAACAGCCGTCGTGCGGCAAGGCTATTTTTGACCGCTGTGGTCGACTATCGTTTCCCGCCGGCAATATTCTGCGCGTCCCGGCGAGCGCCACAAGAAAGCCTTCACAAAGCCACATTACGCACGAAGCGCTGCACGCCGTCGTCACCGCTCACACGCTCGAGCTCGCCTGCCTGCCACAGCCGATGCAGGTGTGCGAGCGCTTCGCCCATCGCGAAAGTCAGCTGATGCGTGTCCAGCTCGCGCCGGAACATCAGCGGCACAATGTCGGCCGCCGACTGCGGTGTTGCGCATGCTTCGCGTACCTCGTCGAGCTGCTCCGTGTGATGTGCATTCAGCTGCGCGATGCGCCGATGCAGCCCGCGAAACGGCTTGCCATGCGACGGCAGCACCAGCGTGTCTTCCGGCAGCGGCAGGAATTTTTGCAGCGAATCGAGGAAGTGGCCGACCGCGTCCGCCTCCGGTTCGATCGCGAACACCGAGGTGTTGGTGGAGATCCGCGGCAGCACCATGTCGCCCGACACCAGCACGCCCAGCGCTTCGCAGTACAGCGCCGCATGCTCGGGCGAATGGCCGGTGCCGGTGATCACGCGCCAGTCATGTGCGCCGATGCGCAACGGATAGCGTTCGTCGAGCCGCCTGAAATGCTCGGGCACCTTCGGCACCAGCGTCGTGTAATGGTTTTTGCGGCCGTCCAGTTGCGCCAGCCGGTCCGGATCGGTCAGCCCGTGGCGGCGGAAATGCGGCACCATCGACGGACCGTCGGCGCCGGGCAGGGCGGCCGACAGCATGCGCGCGAAGCCATACTCGCCGACCGTCATCCACAGCGACGCATCCCAGCGCTCGCACAGCCAGTCCGCCAGGCCGACATGGTCCGGATGGCAGTGCGTCGCGATCACACGGGTGACGGGCCGGCCATCGAGTTCATTCGCAAACACCTGTTCCCAGGCGGCGCGCGTCGCCTCATTCGCAATGCCGCAGTCGATCACGGTCCAGCCGTCGTCATCCTCCAGCAACCAGAGATTGACGTGGTTCAGCGCAAACGGCAGTCCCATGCGCACCCAGCGCACCCCCGGGGCGACGGTGATCGTTGCGCCGCCGGCGGGCAGCGCCTCCCCCAGCGGATAGTTCAGTTCGGACTCTTGAGGATTCATGTTTTCGTTGGGCCGTCAGACAAGCGGCGGGGATTCCCAATCCCCCGCGTCCCGCCTACAATAGCCGGCAATTGACGTTTACGTAAACGTCCATTCTAGCAAGCCGAATTCACCCGTGGCGCCGGAGCGCCGGGGCGAGGCCGGTTTGCGTTCCGGAGATCATGGGCACCTACACCATTACTGAGCTGGCTCGCGAATTCGACATCACGCCGCGCGCGATCCGCTTCTACGAAGACCAGGGCTTGCTCAGCCCCAGCCGCGAAGGCACCGGCGGCCGCACGCGCGTCTACGGCGCGCGCGACCGTACCCGCCTGAAGCTGACGCTGCGCGGCAAGCGCCTCGGGCTGACGCTGTCCGAGATCAAGGACCTGGTCGACATGTACGAGTCGCCCAAAGACTCTGCCGCGCAGCTCAAGCGCTTCCTGAATGTGCTGGCACGCCATCGCGAGTCGCTCGAACAGCAGCGCGAAGACATCGAAGTCACGCTCGCCGAGATCGCCGTGCATGAGGAGCAGTGCCGTCGCATGCTGGAAGAAGGCGTGCCGGATCCGACCGACGGAGAAACACCCGCCGGCGATATCTCTGACGTGCGCGTCGTCTGACAGCGCATCGGCCGGCAGAAAAACGAGCGCATCGAACAACAACCAACGACCACCTGCCCAGGAGACACCATGATCGATTTGCCCGGCCTCACCTTTGACCATGGCGAGGACATCGCCGCGCTGCGCGATGCGGTGCGCCAGTTTGCCGAAGCCGAGATCGCGCCGCGTGCGGCCGAGATCGACCGCAGCGACCAGTTCCCGATGGACCTGTGGCGCAAGATGGGCGATCTCGGGCTGCTCGGCATTACCGCTCCCGAGGAATACGGCGGCGCAGCGCTCGGCTATCTCGCGCATATCGTGGCCATGGAAGAGATCTCGCGGGCGTCGGCCTCGGTCGGCCTGTCGTATGGCGCGCATTCGAATTTGTGCGTCAACCAGATCCGCCGCAACGGCACCCCTGAGCAGCGCGCGAAATACCTGCCTAAGCTGATCTCCGGCGAACACGTTGGCGCACTCGCGATGTCGGAGCCGAACGCCGGCTCGGACGTGGTCAACATGCGATTGCGCGCGGATTTCAAGGGTGACCGCTGGGTACTCAACGGCAGCAAGATGTGGATTACCAACGGCCCCGATGCCGATGTGCTGGTGGTCTACGCGAAGAACGATTTTGAGGCTGGCCCGCGCGGTATTACCGCCTTCCTGATCGAAAAGCATTTCAAGGGTTTCTCGGTCGCGCAAAAGCTCGACAAGCTCGGCATGCGCGGCTCGCACACCGGCGAGCTGGTGTTCCAGGACTGCGAAGTGCCGGCCGAGAATGTGCTCGGCGGCCTCGGTCGCGGCGTCAACGTGCTGATGTCCGGCCTCGACTATGAGCGTGCGGTGCTGTCCGGCGGGCCGCTGGGCATCATGCAGGCCTGCATGGACGTCGTCGTGCCCTACGTGCACGAGCGCAAGCAGTTCGGCCAGCCGATCGGCGAATTCCAGCTGATGCAAGGCAAGCTCGCCGACATGTACTCGACCATGATGGCCTGCAAGGCCTATGTGTATGCGGTGGGCCAGGCCTGCGACCGCGCGAAAACGCCGGAACAGGCGCGCGCGCTGCGCAAGGATGCGGCCGGCGCGATCCTCTACGCGGCCGAGAAGGCGACCTGGATGGCCGGCGAGGCGATCCAGACGCTGGGCGGCAACGGCTACATCAATGACTATCCGACCGGCCGCCTGTGGCGCGATGCCAAGCTGTACGAGATCGGCGCCGGCACCAGCGAGATTCGCCGCATGCTGATCGGCCGCGAACTGTTTGCCGAAACCGTCTGAACGGATAGCCGAACCGATGCAGCATTTCCCCAAGCTTTTGTCGTCGCAGATTGCGTTCGATATCGCCCGCGTGATTCACGACGGTTTTGACAAGCACTACCGGCTGTTCCGCCAGTCCAGCCAGGCCGCGCGCCGGCATTTCGAGCGGCAGACCTGGAAAGCCGCGCAAGCCGAGGCACGCGAGCGGATCGCGTTCTACGACCGCCGCGTGCAGGAATGCGTGCAGGCGCTGGAGGATGAATACGACGAAGCCGAGCTGACCGACGCCGTCTGGCGCGAGGTGAAGCTGCATTACATCGGCATGCTCACCGAGCACCGGCAGCCGGAGCTGGCCGAGACCTTCTTCAACTCGGTCTGCTGCAACATCCTGCATCGCACTTATTTCAATAACGATTTCATCTTCGTCTGGCCGACCCTGTCGACCGAGTACATCGAGCCGCGCGACGGCATGCCGGTGTACCGCGTCTACTATCCGGGCAACGACGGCCTGCGCGCGTCGCTCAAGCGCATGATCACCAACTTCCAGTTCGACGGCGAGTTCGTCGATCTGGACCGCGACATCGGATGGGTCGAGGCGCGGCTGCAGGCACTCCTGGCCGGGCAGCCGATGGAAGCGAACCGGCAGGTGCAGGTGCTGTCGTCACCGTTCTTTCGCAACAAGGGCGCCTATCTGGTCGGCAAGCTGGTCAACGGCAATCAGTCCTACGGCTTCGTGATCCCGGTGCTGCACAGCCGCAACGGCGGGCTGAATCTCGACACCGTGCTGACCGATCCGGGCCAGATCACGCTGCTGTTTTCGTTCACGCGCGCCTACTTCCTGGTGGATATGGAAGTGCCGTCGGCCTACGTGAAATTCCTGCGCACCCTGATGCCGAACAAGCCGCGCAGCGAGATCTACACCATCCTCGGCCTGCACAAGCAGGGCAAGGCCGGTTTCTATCGCGACTTCCTGCACCACCTCGCGCATTCGTCCGACCGCTTCGCAATCGCGCCCGGCATTCGCGGCCTGGTGATGGTGGTGTTTGCGCTGCCGTCCTTTCCCTATGTGTTCAAGGTGATCAAGGATTTCTTCCCGGCGCCGAAGGAAACCACGCGCGAGCTGGTGAAGGAAAAATACCTGCTGGTCAAATATCACGACCGTGTCGGCCGCATGGCCGATACCCTCGAATACTCGAACGTCGCCTTCCCGCGTTCGCGCTTCTCCGACGAACTGCTGGCCGAACTGAAGCAGGTCGCGCCCTCGCTGATCGAGGAAGACCGCGACCAGGTGATCGTGAAGCACCTGTACATCGAGCGCCGCATGACGCCGCTGAACATCTGGCTCACCGAGGCCGAAGCCGCCGGCGACGACGCCAAGCTCGAGCACGGCGTGCGCGAATACGGCAACGCGATCCGCGACCTGGTGGCTGCGAACATCTTCCCTGGTGACATGCTGTACAAGAACTTCGGCGTGACCCGGCAGGGCCGCGTGGTGTTCTACGACTACGACGAGATCGAGTACATCAGTGATTGCCATTTCCGCGACATACCGGCGCCGCGCAACGAAGAAGACGAGATGGCCAGCGAGCCCTGGTATCCGGTCGCGAAGAATGACGTGTTTCCCGAACAATTCGGCGTCTTCCTGCTCGGGAACCCGAAGGTCCGCCACTACTTCATGAAGTATCACGCGGAACTGCTGACGGCCGCGTGGTGGCGG
>JACCDQ010925028.1_pt1 | contig 27578 bp, 24 predicted proteins | sample 7446031 | NCBI WGS metagenome assembly JACCDQ01 (sample SAMN15323442, study PRJNA562643) | freshwater metagenome | isolation source: river surface water | place: USA:Blue River Watershed | collected 2017-08-17 | reverse complement strand
GCTCGGGCTGGCCCGAGAACATCTGGCGCAACACCGGCCCCTGCGTGGCCACGCCCACCGGCCAGGCGTTGATGAGACAATTGCGCATCATGATGCAGCCTTCGACCACCAGGGGGGCGGTGGCAAAACCGAACTCGTCGGCACCGAGCAGCGCGCCGATGGCGACGTCGCGGCCGGTCTTCATCTGGCCATCGGCCTGCACACGGATGCGGCTGCGCAGACGGTTCAGCACCAGGGTCTGCTGGGTTTCGGCCAGACCGATTTCCCAAGGGCTGCCGGCATGTTTGATGGACGACCAGGGCGAGGCACCCGTGCCGCCGTCATGACCGGCAATCACCACGTGGTCGGCCTTGCACTTGGCAACGCCCGCGGCAATCGTGCCGACGCCAATTTCACTCACCAGCTTGACGCTGATGCCAGCCTTGGGCGCGACATTTTTCAGGTCGTGAATCAGCTGCGCCAGGTCTTCGATCGAATAAATGTCGTGGTGCGGCGGCGGCGAGATCAGACCCACACGCGGCACAGAGTGGCGCAACCGACCGATGTATTCAGACACTTTGGTGCCAGGCAACTGACCACCCTCGCCCGGTTTGGCACCCTGGGCCATCTTGATCTGGATCTGGTCGGCGCTGCCCAGGTATTCGGCAGTCACACCAAAACGACCCGAGGCCACCTGCTTGATGCGCGAACGCATCGAATCGCCATCCTGCAAGGGGTAATCGACCTCAAACAGGTCTTTGCCCAACAGGTCGGACATCGTCTGGCCCTGCTTGATCGGGATGCCCTTGAGTTCGTTACGGTAACGCAAGGGGTCTTCGCCGCCCTCACCGGTGTTGCTCTTGCCGCCGATGCGGTTCATGGCAATGGCCAGCGTGGCGTGGGCTTCGGTGGAGATCGATCCCAGCGACATGGCGCCGGTGGCAAAACGCTTGACGATTTCCTTGGCGGGCTCGACCTCGTCCAGCGGAATGGCCTTGGCCGGATCGATCTTGAATTCGAACAGGCCGCGCAGCGTCATGTGGCGCTTGCTCTGGTCGTTGACGAGTTGGGCGTATTCCTTGTAGGTGTTCCAGTTGTTGGCGCGGGTGCTGTGTTGCAACTTGGCAATCACGTCGGGCGTCCACATGTGCTCTTCACCACGGGCACGCCAAGCATACTCACCGCCGGCATCCAGCCGGTTGGCCAGCACCGGATCGTTGCCGTAAGCGGCCTTGTGCATACGGATGGCCTCTTCGGCGATCTGGAACACGCCAATGCCCTCGACCTTGCTGGGGGTTCCGGTGAAATATTTGTTGATGGTGTCGGACGACAGGCCAATAGCCTCGAACAGCTGCGCGCCGCAGTAGCTCATGTAGGTCGACACGCCCATTTTGGACATGATCTTGGACAAGCCCTTGCCGACCGCCTTGACATAGTTGTAAATAGCTTTGTCAGCGCTCAAATCGCCTGGCAGTTCCTTGCAGATGCTGGCCAGGGTTTCCATCGCCAGGTAGGGATGAATGGCCTCGGCGCCGTAACCCGCCAGCACGCCAAAGTGGTGCACTTCACGGGCGGTGCCGGTTTCCACCACCAGACCCGCGGTGGTGCGCAAGCCCTCGCGCACCAGGTGCTGGTGGATGGCTGAGAGCGCCAGCAGGGCCGGAATGGCCACCTGGGTGGCGCTGACGCCGCGGTCGCTGATGATCAGGATGTTGTTGCCATTCTTGATGGCATCCACCGCCTCGGCACACAGCGAGGCCAGCTTGGCTTCGACACCTTCACAGCCCCAGGTCAAGGGGTAGGTGATGTCGATGGTGTAGCTGTGAAACTTGCCGTGGGTGTGTTTGGCAATGTCGCGCAACTTGGCCATGTCGGCAAAGTCGAGCACCGGCTGGCTCACCTCGAGGCGCATCGGTGGGTTCACCTGATTGATGTCGAGCAGGTTGGGTTTGGGGCCGATGAAGGACACCAGACTCATCACGATGGCTTCACGGATCGGGTCGATCGGCGGATTCGTCACCTGGGCAAACAACTGCTTGAAGTAGTTGTAGAGCGGCTTGTTTTTGTCGGACAGCACAGCGAGCGGGCTGTCGTTTCCCATGGAACCAATGGCTTCCTCCCCGTTGGCCGCCATCGGGGAAAGCAGGAATTTCAGGTCTTCCTGGGTGAAGCCAAACGCCTGTTGCCGGTCCAGCAAATTGCTCTCGGACTCAGCCGCACTCGCAGGCTCGCCAACGCCCTGCACGTCGTCCAGGCGGATACGCAGGTTTTCAATCCACTGCTTGTACGGCTTGCTGTTGGCGAGTGTGGACTTGAGTTCGTCGTCATCAACCATGCGGCCCTGTTCCAGGTCGATCATGAACATTTTGCCCGGCTGCAGACGCCATTTGCGCACAATCTTGTTCTCAGGGAAAGGCAAGACACCGGACTCGGAGGCCATCACCACGAGGTCGTCGTCGGTGACGCAGTACCGTGACGGACGCAGGCCATTGCGGTCGAGCGTAGCGCCGATCTGGCGGCCATCGGTAAACACGATGCTGGCCGGGCCGTCCCATGGCTCCAGCATGGCGGCGTGGTATTCATAGAAAGCGCGACGGCGCTCGTCCATGCTGGTGTGCTGCTCCCAGGGTTCCGGGATCATCATCATCACGGCCTGGCTGATCGGATAACCGGCCATGGTCAATAGCTCCAGGCAGTTGTCGAATGTGGCAGTATCGGACTGGGTGGGGAAGCTGATGGGGTAGAGCTTTTGCAGGTCGGCACCCAGCACCGGCGAACTCATCACACCTTCCCGTGCCTTCATCCAGTTATAGTTACCCTTGACAGTGTTGATTTCGCCGTTGTGCGCCACGTAGCGGTAAGGGTGGGCCAGCGGCCACTCGGGGAAGGTGTTGGTGGAGAAGCGCTGGTGCACCAAACCCAGCGCCGACACACAACGCGGGTCTTTCAGGTCGAGGTAATAGGTACCGACCTGATCGGCCAGCAACAGGCCTTTGTAAATGACCGTGCGGCTCGACATGCTGGGCACGTAATACTCTTTGCTGTGCTTGAGCTTGAGCGCCTGGATGTGTGCGCTGGCGGTCTTGCGGATCACATAGAGCTTGCGCTCCAGCGCGTCCTGGACGATCACGTCGTCGCCGCGACCAATAAAGATCTGGCGCAGGACAGGCTCCTTGATGCGCACATTGGGTGACATCGGCATGTCGCGATCCACCGGCACATCGCGCCAGCCCAACAGCACCTGGCCCTCGGCTTCTACGGCCCGCTCCAATTCCTGCTCACAGGCCTGGCGACTGGCGTGCTCCTTGGGCAAAAACACCATGCCCACGCCATATTCACCGGGAGGCGGCAGGGTCACACCCTGGACCGCCATTTCTTCCCGGTACAGGGCGTCAGGCAACTGGATCAAGATACCAGCGCCGTCACCCATGAGTTTGTCGGCGCCGACCGCACCCCGATGGTCCAAATTCTCAAGAATCTTGAGCGCATTCTTGACAATCTCATGCGACTTGACACCCTTGATGTGAGCCACAAAACCGACCCCGCAAGCGTCATGCTCTTGTGATGCTGAATACAAACCGTTGTCCTGGAGATGCTTGATCTCGGCCGCCGTCGTCATGGGAGCGCTCCTGTAAATATCAGAAAAGTGAACTTTACCGCATTGCAACATCAATGCCAAGCAAATTAATTGGGGTCAGATTCCAATTAATTTACCTATTCAAATTTAAATAGATATTTAGGGACACATCAAATATTGTAGCAATCGACCTAGAGAGCAAAAGCTATTTCAATTTATTTGACTCCGCCCATCTTCTGCGAAATAGGGCGCCCGGCGCCGCTTTTGACGACGCGGCGTGGTGTTCTTTTTTGTAAATCAGTCACAAAATTTTCATCGCCCAAGGCCCACCCACTCAAAGTGGCCTCGGTCAAGGCGGTCTGTTGCACCGGCTTGATGCCGCTTTGCACCAATTCGGCGTATGCGGCCTCACGCGCAAAAGGCGTGTTGCCGAGACCCCAATACAGGGCATGGGGGGTGATCAGGCGGTCCGCCCGTAACCCAAGGTAATGCAGATGGCTTGACCATGGATAGTCCCGCGCATCCATCACCATCCCGGCACGCACGGGGTTAAGGTCGATGTAGGCCATGCAGGCCAGCAGATATCGATCCGTCTGGATCAGCGTTGACTTGTAGCGCCCCTCCCACAAGGTGCCGCTGCGTTGGTGAGTGTCATTAAAGTAGCGAACATAACTGCGACCTACTGCCTGCATCATCCTGGGCAAACCATCAGCCGTCTGCGGTGTCACCAACAGATGGAAGTGATTGCTCATCAACACATAAGCGTGCACTGCCACATCGAACTTTTTGGCGTATTCCTCCAGCAGGTCCAGCAGCCTCTGGTGATCGTCTGGCGTGACAAAAATGACCTGCCTGTTATTGCCCCGCTGAATCACATGGTGCGGATAACCCGACAAGGTGAGTCTGGGAAGACGCGCCATGATTTCAAATGAAAGCGGCTCGACCTGAACTATTTAGGCGCCTTGACAATCCTTACCTTGCCACCGGTAGTCACCAGGATGACGGCATCGCCGGGAATCAAGGTTTGCTCACCTTTGGCCTGCACCACGGCGCGGCGTTCGCCCCCCTTGAGTTGAACCAGTACTTCAACTGCATTTTCGCGAGTAGCCATGCGTTCGATCGCGTTGCCCGCCGCAGCGCCAGCCACCCCGACGAGCAGACCAATCACGTTGCTCTCGGCACTGGAGCCGCCGCGCGTCGCGCCTGCCACAGCCCCCGTCACACCACCCACTGCGGCACCGACGCCGCTTTGGCTACCATCGACTACCACCTCACGAACACTCAATACCACGCCGTCCTGCACCTGCGACAGGCGCTGTGCGTCACCACGTTGAATCACATCGGGGCTGCTGCTGGCGCAAGCCACCAACAGCGTGGCCGAAATCACCAGCAAGGTGTTCTGCATCAGTCTCTTCATGGTTTCTCCCAAAAAAATAAAAACGTTCAAAGAATTTGGCGGTTTGCTGTCGCTCAGGTCGACACGCCGTGGCCTCTATTTTCAGGCAGCGCTGTAAACCGTGTATGAAGCAGCTCGTTCAAACCAAACTCTTCCAGCAGAGCCCGCAGGCGTTGAGCGGAAGCAGCTTTTTTATGCCCGGTGTGGCGCGCCATGATGAGCTCGTTTTTCATACTGTGCTCCCAACCCACAAGCTCGGTAACCGTGACTTGGTAACCACAGGCTTCCAGATACAGGCAGCGCAACACATTGGTGATCTGGCTGCCCATGTCGCGGGTATGTAGAGGATGACGCCAGAGTTCCGAAAGCGGCGTTCTCGAGAGCGAAAGCGCCTTGTGCTGGCTTAACACGCGCGCCACTTCAGCCTGACAGCAAGGCACCAGCACCATAAAACGCGCCTGTTTTTGCAGACCAAATGCAATCGCGTCGTCGGTGGCGGTGTCGCAGGCATGCAGGGCTGTGGCCATGTCGATGCGCGCAGGCAATTGACCTGACTGGGCCGACTCAGCCACCGTCAGGTTCAGAAATGACATACGCTCAAACCCCAGCCGCAGAGCCAGTTCACGGGATTTCTCGACCAGCTCAGCACGGGTCTCAATGCCGTAAACATGAGCACTGGCACGCGCCTTGAAAAACAGGTCATACAGGATGAAACCGAGGTAGGACTTGCCGGCGCCATGGTCGGCCATGGTGATGTCTTTGGCCTCGTCCAGTTCCAGCAACAGCTTCTCTATGAACTGGTACAGGTGGTAGACCTGCTTGAGCTTGCGGCGAGAGTCCTGGTTGAGCTTGCCATCACGGGTCAGGATATGCAATTCCTTGAGCAACTCGATGGACTGACCGGGTCGGACCTCTCCGGGCAACACGGGAAGCGAGGCCAAAGCCCCTCCGGCAACACGTCCCCGTTCCGCTTTCTGGATTTTCATACGCTACGGCCTACTTTCAATGCAGTCCAGCCTTCCATACCCAGTCGTTCCATGGTTTGCATATTGACTTGAAAAATCGACTCGGGGTTTGGAAAGGCAGCGACAGCGCGGTCAATGCTGTCTTCTCGCAGCAGATGCAGCGTGGGGTAAGGCGAACGATTGGTGAAATTGGTGATGTCATCCGCCAGCGTGCCAGCAAACTGGTAATCGGGATGCAAGGAGGCAATTTGCAGGATACCGTCAAGCTCCAGGTCGACCAGCGCCTGATCAGCCCGAGCCAAAAAATCATTGAAATCAAGAAAGTTACGCATGCAGTGCGGCGCCATCAACAAGGTGGTGTCGCGCACTTGGGCATCGACGGCGACAAGATTCGTTAATTCAGAAATCAGGTCTGCGAGCAAACCCTGCCCGGTGGTGGCAACACTGACCGCGTAGTGCACCTGCCCCTTGACAAACACGCTCTTGGCAAACGGGCATAGATTGAGGCCAATGACCGCACGCTCCAGCCAGGCTTGGGTATCAGCAGTCACATGATCGTGGAGAGTCATAAATATCTTTTCAGCCAACAGAGTCTCACTCAGACAGCTCCGAGCAGCAAACGTGATCCCGTCAGACGTTCGTGTTCGCGCAGCGCAAAACGGTCGGTCATGCCGGCAATGTAGTCCGCCACCCCGCGCGGGGAGGCACGCTCCGACAGCGACTCACGCCCTCGCGCAGATGCCCACGAGCGATGATGACCCTCGGGCATATGGTCAGGGTGTGCCACATAACACCCGAACAAATCACGCACCACCCGCTGCCCCTGGCCTGTCGTAAACAAAACCTGCGGATGGCGATACAGCTTTCGCAACAAAAAGCTTTTCAGGGCCTGCGATTGCGCACGCATCTCGGCACTGAATTGGATCAGCGCAGGCAAATGACGCGCTGCATCCACGGAGCCAGGTTGCGCCTGATGCAGCGCATGCCTCGAGGCAGTGATCACGTCGTACACCTGCGCACTCAACATGCGGCGGATGGATTCATACAGCAGGCGTCGCCCCTGCGCCTTGTCCTGCAACTGCGGATGCTCGGCCAGCGTCTGCCGCCTGAAATCATCAAACAGGGGGACGTCCTGCAACTGGTCCAGCGTGATCAGCCCGGAGCGCACACCATCATCAATGTCATGCGCGTTGTAGGCAATCTCGTCGGCCAGGTTGCATAACTGGGCTTCCAGGCTCGGTTGGGTGCCCTGCAAAAAGCGCAGCCCAACACCATTGGGCTCAGCCTGCTCAAGTTGTTCCGCATGATGCCGCGAGCAATGCTTGAGAATACCTTCACGGGTTTCAAAGGTCAGGTTCAGACCATCAAACTCGGGGTAACGTTCCTCCAGATGATCGACGACGCGCAAGCTTTGCAGGTTGTGCTCAAAGCCCCCAAAGTCGGCCATGCAACCGTTGAGCGCGTCCTGGCCCGCATGGCCGAACGGGGTGTGCCCAAGGTCATGCGCCAGCGCAATGGCTTCGACCACATCTTCGTTCAAGCCAAGCGACCGCGCCATCGAGCGCCCGAGTTGGGCGACTTCCAGCGAATGGGTCAGGCGGGTCCGAAACAGGTCGCCTTCATGGTTCAAAAAAACCTGGGTTTTATACACCAGGCGTCGAAACGCCGTACTGTGCACAATGCGATCACGGTCCCGCTGGAAGTCGGTTCTGGTGGGTGCAGGTGCTTGGTAGAAGCGCCGCCCCCGGGTTTTTGCGGGGTCACAGGCATAAGGGGCCAAGGTCATGACTTGCCCGTTAAGCCGCACAACACGCGTCGATCACCCGGCGCACCACTTCATCGGGAGCGCCGCGCACAGCAGCGCGACCGGGCTGGTCAATCACGACAAACTTGATCTCCCCGGCCTCGCTTTTTTTGTCCAGCCGCATCAGTTCCAGGTAGCGCCCAGCGTTGTCGGACTCGGACAGTCGCGGCCCCCTGACCGGCAGGCCTGCCTTTTGGATCAGGTGAACCAATCGGTTGACAAAAAATGCATCCACCAAACCAAGCCGCTGCGACAGATGCGCCGCCATCACCATGCCGCAACCCACGGCCTCGCCATGCAGCCATTCGCCGTAACCCAGCCCAGCTTCCATGGCATGGCCAAAGGTATGGCCAAAATTAAGAATGGCACGCAAGCCCGACTCGCGCTCGTCCTGCGCCACCACCTCCGCCTTGATCTCGCAACTGCGCTTGACAATGTGCGCAAGCGCTACCGGGTCACGCGCCAATAAGGCATCCATGTTGGCTTCGAGCCAGGCCAGAAAATCCATGTCGGCGATTGGTCCGTATTTGATGACCTCGGCCAGTCCGGCACTGAGCTCTCGTTCGGGCAATGTTTTGAGGGTATCCAGGTCACACACCACCTTGAGCGGCTGATAAAAAGCACCGATCATATTTTTACCCAGCGGGTGATTGATGGCCGTTTTGCCGCCGACCGACGAGTCCACCTGCGCCAGCAGGGTAGTGGGAATCTGCACAAACGGCACACCGCGCATGAAACTGGCAGCGGCAAAACCTGTCATGTCTCCCACCACACCACCACCGAGGGCAAAAAGAATAGTTTTGCGGTCACAACCATAGCTCAGCAACGCGTCAAAAATCAGATTCAGACTTTCCCAGGTTTTGAAGACCTCGCCATCTGGCAAGACCACCGTGTGGATCTGGGTGTATTTGCCTGACAAGGCCCGCTGCAGCCGTTCGGCATATAGCGGCGCCACCGTGGTATTGCTCACGATCAACGCACTGTGTGCTCCAGGAAGCTCAGCATAACTCAGGGGGTTGTCAAATAACGAGCCACGGATGGCGATGTGATAGCTGCGCTCGGCCAGGCTAATGGCGACGGTTTGGAGGTCAGAGGAATGCATGACCCGGAGTTTAGCGAACTGGGCAAGGCGCCAGATACTTAATGGCTACTCAGAGCGCCCGACATCTCAAGCTGCATCACAATCGTATTCACCAAGGTGGCTACCGAAGGCCTGCCGGTATCAATCTGGAATTTCGCCGTTTCACGGTACAAGGGATCACGCTGGGCATGCAAATCGCGAAGGCGTTGCAAGGGGTCGGCAACCTGCAGCAAAGGGCGGCTTCTGTCATGCCGCAGCCGTCGGAACAATTCGTCGGGTGAGGAGTTTAAGTAAATCACCTGGGTCCGGCTATGCAAATTACGTCGATTTTCCGGCCGCAACACCACGCCACCACCGGTGGACAAAATGGCTGCCGGGTTTTGGGTCAGTTCATCAATGACCGACGCCTCAAGATCGCGAAAACGATCCTCCCCCTCTCGCTCGAAATACTCACGGATAGAGCAACCCAAGCGCTGCTCTATGACGTGGTCAGAGTCGAAAAATGGAAGTTGGAGGCGTCGGGCGAGTTGTCGCCCGACGGTGGATTTTCCTGCGCCGGGAAGACCAATGAGGCTGATTTGCAATTTTTGAAGTAACAACGATCGGGAAATATCACAGTACCAGGACTAACGCACAGCCTTGTCAGCAAGCACTTTCGGCGTGATGAAGACCAACATTTCCTGCTTGTTGGAGACCTTGGAGCGGCTCTTGAACAAGTTACCCACCGCAGGCAGGTCGCCCAGCACGGGAACTTTGGTTTCGCTGTCAGTCTCGGTCATTTCAAAAATTCCCCCAATCACGACCGTGCCACCATTTTCCACCAGCACCTGGGTCTGAATGTGTTTGGTGTTGATCGCAAAACCAGCAGCTGTGGCCTGCCCCACAGTATCTTTGTTGACGTCTAACGACAAAATGATATTGCCCTCCGGGGTAATCTGGGGTGTAACTTCCAGCTTCAAATTGGCTTTTCTGAACGCGATGGAAGTAGCACCACTTGAAGATGCAACCTGATAAGGCAACTCAGTTCCTTGCTCAATCAACGCCTTGATTTGGTCGGCAGTCACCACCCGTGGACTTGAAACCACCCGGCCCTTGCCATCAGCTTCCAGTGCGGACAACTCCAAATTCAGGAAACGGTTAGCGGTAGAGCCAAAAATTGACAAGGCAAAAGTGGCGGCGTCGTAGCCACCCTGCCCAATGGCAGGCAAGTTGACAAAATTACCTGTAGTTGTGCCTCGCGCACCGTCCACATAACTCGACCCGATCGATACCCGACCAGCGCCACCCGAGCCAGGTACGGTTCCACCACCGCCACCCAGCTTCACGCCCAGCGACTTGCCGAAGGTGTCCGAGGCTTCCACAATGCGCGCCTCAATGAGCACCTGGCGCACCGGAATATCCAGCTTGGCAATCAGTTGCTGAACCTGCTCGAGCTTGGAAGGGATGTCCGTGACAAAAAGCTGATTGGTACGAGCTTCGGAGATCACACTGCCACGCGCACTGAGCAAGCGAGAGCTGCTGGCGCCCGCTCCCGTGCCACCACCTGTCGCCGTCAGCTGGGCCGCCACCTCAGCCGCTTTGGTGTAATTCATCTGAAACGACTGGGTGCGCAGGGGCTCCAGGTTTTGTAAGGCTGCGGCAGACTCCAGGTCGAGTTTTTCCTTGGCATTGATTTCGTCTTTGGGAGCAATCCACAACACGTTGCCGGTCTTGCGCAAGCCCAGGCCCTTGGCTTGCAAAATAATGTCAAGCGCCTGGTCCCAAGGGACATCCTGCAACCGCAAGGTGACCGTACCGGAGACAGAATCCGAGGTCACCACATTGAAGTTGGTGAAGTCAGCAATCACCTGGAGCAGCGAGCGAACCTCAATACTCTGGAAATTCAGGGACAGCTTCTCGCCGCCATAACCTGTGCCTTGCGTCAACTTGGAGGAGTCTTCCTTAACAGGCTTGACCTCGATGACAAACTGCTCATCGGTCTGATATGCACTGTGCACCCACAAGCCTTGTGGCTCAATGACCATGCGCACCCGGTCACCCGTCTGCGTGGTGGTGATTGTTTTGACCGGCGTAGCAAAGTCATTCACGTCCAGGCGGCGGCGCAAGCCCTCTGGCAAGGAGGACTTCATGAACTCGACCACCAGCAATTGTCCTTGCTGGCGTATGTCGACACCCACCTGACTATTGGGCAAGGACACGACCACACGGCCGGAGCCACCGTCGCCCCGCCTGAAATCAAGGTCGCGCAGTGGCAATACACCACGACTCTGGCTTTCAGAAAAGACCTGCGCAGCAGGTGCTGGCGCAGAGCCCGCCAAAGCATCCAGCATGACCAGGAGCGACTTGCCCTGCCATTGGGTTTTGTAGGTGGTCGGCTGCTTGAGATTGATCACCACCCGGCTACGCGTGCCAGCCTGAACCACATTCAGAGATTTCAAATTTCCTTGATTGACTTCAATCGTTGAGCGACCAATAGAACTGACGACATCAGGAAAGTCGAGCGCAATTCGGGCCGGCGACTGGATGGCGAATCCCGCAGGCAAAGCACCAAGCGCTTCACTCAAATCAATCTTGACAATTTCAACACCACTTTGCAGTGAACCCGACACCGATTCAATGGCCACCTGGGCTTGCGCCAGGGCCGCTGTCAGCAACATACTTACGCACACACCGAGCTGACGCCACCAGCTTCCACACACATCTACATGGCTATTTTTCATTTTGACCTCTCTTGCAACAGCAGACTGGCCGGACGCTCAATCCACTCCCCGATTGCATCTTGCACAATTTCACGCAACGTGATTTCATTTTCGACAATTTTGACGACTCGACCATAGTTCTGCCCCAAATAGTCACCAGGACGAACCTGATAGAGCAGTGGCCCAACCTTCACCAGAGCAACTGGTTTTTTGTCACGCACCATACTTCCAACCAAGGTCATGCTATCCAACGGGAACTCTTCCAGGGGCTCTTTGCGACGTTTCAATTCTGGCGCAATCAAAGCCCCATTGGAGGCGGCCAGGTTAGCCTCCTTGCCAAGCGCCTGGATCAGCTTCAACTTGCTGAACGGTTCAGCCTCATTGGCCAAGGTGTAGCTTTCAGGTTTGAACTGCTTGGGTTCAGCAATGGGTTTGACCCTTGGTTGGGCCTGCGCCCGTTGCGTAGCCATCCATTCACGCAATTCATCACCAGACGATGAACCACAAGCCGTCAATACGCCTACAAGCCACAGTAAAGCGGTAGCTCTGAATATCATCATGATTTAGCCGGCTTGGCCGTCGCTTTACGCTGCGCGTTGACCTCATTGCTATCAAGGTAGCGAAAGGTTTTGGCAGTGGCATCCATGATCAAGGCCCCTTCTTTAACGGAAGTGATCACCAAATTGTTGAGCGTAACGATCCGTGACAGGTTGGCAATGTCTGATGCAAAAGCGCCCATATCGTGGTATCTTCCCGTAATCTTCAGGGCGATAGGCAGTTCGGCATAGTAGTCGTTAATCACGACCTGTCCCGGCCGAAACAGTTCAAATTGCAAACTTCGGCCCAAACCGGCCTGATTGATGTCCGACAACAAGGCATCCATTTCTGCCTTGCTTGGCAACTGCTTCTCAAGCTGGGTGACATATTGTTGTACTTGTTCACGCTGTTTCTTGAGCGCTTCCAGGCTGATGGCCTTGACCAGCTTGGTCTTGAATTCTTCCCGCAACTGGATTTCAGTCGCTTCAGCCGTGGTTAATTCAGCCTTGACATCGCTCAGCCAAACAAACCACAAGGCGACCAAACACACGACAGCCAAGCCAATAAACACCGAGAAACGCGGCAATATCGGCCAACTTGATGGATCCTTGCTGTCAAGATAGCGAAATTGGGAAACAACCGCCTCTAATTGCTCACGAAAATTGATGTTGATTTTTAATTTTTTGGCCATCATGCCCACCTTTTACCGCGTCGCCGACGCAGACGCTACCGGAGCAGAAGCCGCCGAAGCCGTCTGCGCAGGAGCCTGTTGCACCTCATTGGGACGAACCAGCCTGACCCTGATCTGAAAATTGGCCACGCGGCGTACATCACGGGTGGTCAAATTGGCCGTACCAGCCACAATTTCGACCAATTCAGGGCGAGTGAACCATGGCGAGTTGTTACCAAGATTGCGCAAAAACTCCGAAACCCGCTCATTCGACTGCGCAACACCTTGGAGCGCAACATTTTGCCCCTCTTGTCGCAATGAACTGAGGTACACACCGTCTGGCAATTGCTTCACGAGTTCCGTCAAAAGATAAACGGGCATGTTCCGGTCGGCCTGCAAATTTTCAACTGCCTGTTGCCGCGCCAACAAGGCAGCAATTTCGCCTTCCAGCCCGGCGATTTCCTTGATTTGGAGATCAAATTTCTTGATCTCGGTTTTCAGCAACTGGTTTTGTTCTTGTTGCATTGAAATTTGCGACTGCAACCACAAAAACACCAAACCAGCTAACAGTCCCCCGATAAAAACCGACAGACCAAGGCTGATATTGAACAGCTCTTTCCGTCGCTTGCGAGCGATTTCCCGATGCGGGAGCAGGTTAATCAAAATCACTTCGAAAACCTCCGCAAAGCCAAACCACAGGCAGTGAGGTATGAGGGCGCCTCAAGCAGCATTTTTTTCTCTACGACGCCATCTGCAATATGCATCCCCTCAAACGGGTTCGCAACCATGCAAGGAAAGCCGGATTGTTTGGTCACCATGGCTGTCAGGCCCGGCAAACTCGCCGACCCGCCCGCCAACATCACCAAGTCGACCTTGTTGTGTGTTGTGCTGGTAAAAAAGAATTGCAGGGCACGGCCAATTTCCTGCACCAAACTCTCGATAAACGGCTGCAGCACAGTGGCACGGTAATCTTCAGGCAACTCGCCACTGCATTTCTTGGTCTCGGCTTCTTCGGGTGAAAACCCATATTGGCGAACAATCAGTTGGGTCAATTGCGCACCGCCAAAAGCTTGGTCGCGATCGTACAGGACTTCGTCGTTCCGGATGACCTGCATACTGGTGGTGAGTGAGCCCACCTCGAACAACGCGACAATGCGATCATTGGAATGGTTCGGCATGCTGGAAATCAAACGGCTGGCAGCGAGCCGCGATGCATAGGACTTCACATCCACGATCACCGGCTTCAGGCCGGCTGCTTCAGCCAAACCTTGCAAGTCCTGTACCTTTTCTCTCCGCGAGGCAGCAATCAACACATCCACGTCACCCGCGGCGCTGGCACTCGGGCCCAAGATACAAAAGTCAAGACTGACTTCATCCAGCGGAAAAGGGATGTACTGATTCGCCTCGGATTCAACTTGCATCTCCAGATCGTGATCCGTCATGCCGCCCGGCAATACGATCTTTTTTGTGATCACTGCCGACGGAGGCAACGCCATGGCCACATTCTTGGTTTTGGTGCCGCTTTTCTTGATCAAGCGCCGAAGCGCATCGGCGACCTCGTCAAATTTTTCAATGTTGCCGTCATTGATCCAGCCTCGCTCCAAAGGCACAATGGCACAACATTCAAGGGTCAAATGACCGGCTTTATCTTGCCCCAACTCCACAATCTTGACACTGGATGCGCTGACATCCAGACCAATCATTGGCGCAAGTTGTTGGTTAAACAATGATCTCAAAGAAATCAACTCAATCCCCTGAACAAGAAAAAAATTCGAGTACTACTTAAGAAGTCACGTCAATACTATCAGCAAGCCCTATGAGGCGCAAAGAAAGTTCCGTTTTTAAACAAAAGTGCATGTTGTCAAATATAGACGCAAAAGCTATATCAAACAGTACAACTTCGCATTAATTTCGTGAAGAATCGGAAAATTATTCCAGCTCTCACAAGTTTGCACCGCCAAGCTCGGCACGGCATCTTCCTGATTTTTATAATGAACTGGATTCATCACCAGGTTTTTTATGACCTCTCATCGTCCTCTTTCTTCAAAAAACTCAGCATCAACCACCAAGAAGTCCAAGCACGCGGCAAGCCATTGGTTGATCAAACTGGGCTTATGGATCAGCGGCTTGACCTTGGCCGGAATTGCCATGCTGGTACTTTTGGTGGGTATTGCGATGGCGGTCGCCTTTCCGAACCTACCCGATATTTCAGACTTGTCTGACTATCGTCCCAAGTTACCCTTACGCGTTTATTCTTCCGAGGGAGCGCTGATTGGGGAATTTGGTGAAGAGCGTCGCCACCTTACCCCCATCAAGGAAATACCGAAGGTGATGAAAGACGCTGTTCTGGCCATCGAAGATTCACGGTTTTATGAACATGGTGGCGTGGATTACAAAGGCATCCTGCGTGCGGCGGTGGCCAACCTGGGGCGTATCAAGAGCCAGGGCGCATCTACCATCACGATGCAGGTGGCTCGCAATGTATATCTGACTTCCGAGAAGACCTACACACGAAAGATTTATGAAATCCTGCTGACTTTCAAGCTCGAGCATCTGCTCAGCAAGGACCAGATACTGGAAATCTACATGAACCAGATTTTTCTGGGCAACCGGGCTTATGGTTTCGCGGCAGCAGCAGAGGCCTACTTTGGCAAGCCGTTGCAAAACATCACCATCGCGGAGGCCGCGATGTTGGCAGGCTTGCCAAAAGCACCCTCGGCTTACAACCCGATCAACAACCCCAAGCGGGCCAGATCGCGACAACTTTACATCATCGAGAGGATGCTGGATAACGGATTCATCACATCGGCTCAGGCCGATGCCGCCAAGCAGGAACATCTGAAAGTGAAATCCAGTTCGGACAACACCAGCGTCCATGCCGAGTATGTGGCAGAGACCGTGCGACAAATGATGTTTGCGCAATATGGTGATGCCACCTATACCCGTGGCTTGAACGTGTACACAACGCTCAATGCCGAACAGCAGGACGCTGCCTACAAGGCGTTACGCCGCGGCATCATGAACTATGAACAGCGACAGTTTTACCGCGGTCCCGAAAAGTTTGTCAGCCTGCCCAGCGACCCGCAAGCCATGGACGACGTCATTGACGAGGTATTGCAGGAACACCCCGACAACGGCGACGTGATGTCGGCCGTCGTGCTGGATGCATCACCCAAGAAAATTCAGGCCGTGCGGCAAAATGGTGAAACGATTGAGATCACGGGAGATGGCCTCAGGTCGGCCGAATCGGGCTTGTCAGACAAGGCGGCAGCCAATATCAAGATTCGCAGAGGTGCCGTGATCCGGGTCTTGCAAACAACCAAAAAGACTTGGAGCATTACCCAGCTGCCCGAGGTGGAAGGCGCTTTTGTCGCTATTGACCCACGCGATGGCTCGATCAAGGCGATGGTCGGCGGTTTTGATTTCGAGAAGAACAAGTTCAACCATGTGACCCAAGCCTGGCGCCAGCCAGGTTCCAGCTTCAAGCCGTTTATCTATTCGGCAGCGCTGGAGCGCGGCATCACACCCGCCACGGTTATCAACGACAGCCCGCTGTTTTTTGACGCGGGTGTCACGGGTGGCCAACCCTGGGAGCCCAAGAATTACGATGGCAAGTTTGAAGGCCCGATGACCATGCGCCGCGCCTTGGCCAAATCAAAAAACATGGTCTCGATTCGCATTCTTGAAAGTGTAGGAGCGCAAAATGCCCAGGACTGGATCACCCACTTTGGCTTTGAGGCAGAGAAGCACCCCGCCTACCTGACCATGGCTTTGGGGGCGGGCTCGGTGACGCCGATGCAGATGGCCAGTGCTTATTCTGTTTTTGCCAATGGCGGCTATCGCGTCAACCCCTGGTTGATCAGCCGCGTGACCGATCAAAAGGGCAAAGTGCTGACTCAAGCACAAACGCCGGTCATGGACGAGTCCATGCGTACCATCGATGCCCGCAACGCATTTGTGATGAGCAGCCTGCTTCAGGAAGTCACCCGCTCCGGTACGGCCGCGACAGCACAGGCCACACTCAAACGCCCCGACCTCTACGGCAAGACAGGAACAACCAACGATTCGCTGGATGCCTGGTTCGCAGGCTACCAGCCGAGTTTGATGGCTGTCACCTGGATTGGTTATGACACACCCAGAAAACTTGGCGATCGCGAAACGGGCGGGGGTTTGAGTCTGCCGGTCTGGATCGAATTCATGGCGCAGGCCTTGAAGAATGTACCCGTGCTGGAACCCGCGGTGCCCGAAGGGGTGCTGAACGTCGGAGGCGAATGGTTTTACGACGAATATTCGGGCCGCTCTGGCATCGCCAGCCTTGGATTGACCAACAACGCCAACCCGAGCCGGCCACAAGTCATCCCCCTGCCCCCGGCCGATGAAAAACGGAAAATTCTGGAATTGTTCAGATGAACAAAGTCACTGCTGCAGTCAACAATCCGTCGACGGGTTTTATGGCGCAAAAGTGATTGATTGGCCTGCCTGAGCCGACGCATAGCGGGACAAGGACGCAAAAAATTCACCCTGTCCTTTGGTATCCAGCCATTGGGCCCCATCGAATTGATAGTGGAAGCCCCCGTCCTTTGCGGCCAGCCAGACCTCATGCAAGGGCTTCTGCAAGTTGATGACGATCTGACTGCGGTTGGCAAACACCAAAGTAACCATGCCGCCGGTGCGCTGATTGTCAATATCAGCCGTGGTTTCGTCATTGATGCGGTCACAGTTCGCCTCGACGGTCTTGAGCAGATGCTCTGCGTGATCCAAGAATTCTGAGTCAGTCATTACAATTTCACCATGCTGTTAATCCAACAAATTCTAGTGCGCGCCTTTGCCCTTGGTGTCTGTGTGGTGGCGCTGGCAGCCTGTGGTCAACAGGGCCCGCTTTATTTACCGTCCAACGGTGCCCCCGTGACCAGCAGTCCAGCTTTACAACCTGCCCCTCTTCCCACAACCGCAGCCTCCAGGCCATAACCCTCCATGCATTCTGACCGCTTACCTGGCCACCCCCATATTGCCTATGTGGGTGATGAGCTATTTGTCGAAAAGGCGCCTTTGAGCGCCTTGGCGCAACAATATGGCACCCCGTTATTTGTGTATTCAAAGGCAGCCATGCTGGCTGCCCTGGCGGCCTATCAACGGGGGTTTGCTGGCAGGCAGGTGCAGATTTGTTATGCCATGAAGGCCAACTCGACGCTCGGCGTCATCCAGCTGTTTGCCAACGCGGGATGCGGATTTGACGTGGTGTCCATGGGTGAAATGACACGCGTGCTAGCCGCTGGTGGACAGGCCAGCCGAATCATTTTTTCCGGCGTTGGCAAGTCCCGTGCGGAAATGAGGGCCGCACTTGAAGCCGGTGTGGGCTGCTTCAATGTGGAAAGTGAAGCTGAGCTGGAAGTGCTCAATGAGGTTGCCTTAGGCCTGCAAAAGCAGGCTCCCGTGAGCATTCGCGTCAACCCCAATGTCGACCCGCAAACACACCCGTATATTTCCACCGGGCTGAAGGGCAACAAATTTGGCATTGCACATGAGCATGTGGTGCGGACCTACCAGCGCGCAGCCGCCTTGCCGGGTTTGAGCGTCAAGGGTATTGACTGCCATATTGGTTCACAAATTACCCAGGAGTCGCCTTATCTCGATGCCATGGACCGCATGTTGGACCTGGTCGAGGCCATCGAGGCGGCAGGGGTACCCATTCACCACATTGACATGGGTGGCGGGCTGGGTATCGAATACAACGGTGAAACGCCACCGGAAGCAGATACCTTGTGGCGCAAGTTGCTGGAAAAACTTGATGCCCGCGGTTTTGGCACCCGTGCGCTGATGATCGAACCAGGCCGCTCCCTGGTTGGCAATGCGGGCGTGTGTATTACGGAAGTGCTGTATCTCAAACCCGGCGAGCAGAAGAATTTCTGCGTTGTTGATGCCGCCATGAACGACCTGCCACGTCCGGCCATGTACCAAGCCTACCATCAGATCGTACCCGTCAAGGCGCGTGCCATGGCGACTGAAACCTGGGAAGTGGTCGGCCCCATTTGTGAAAGTGGCGACTGGATCGGCCATGACCGTGATTTGAGCGTGCAGCAGGGCGACCGGCTGGCGGTCTTGTCAGCTGGCGCCTACTGCATGAGTATGGCCAGCAACTACAACACCCGCAACCGTGCGGCAGAAGTACTTGTGGACGGTAGCCAGGTGCACCTGATCCGCGAGCGTGAAAGTTATGCCGATCAAATGCGACTGGAACACATGCCAGGTTGAAGGTTTTACGTCGCCTGCCCGCATGAGGCGGTCATCTTGACGGCTTTATTTTCTTTTCAATAAAGTGCCAACCGCGCCAGCCCAATAAGCAGACCAACACGACCGCATACACGGCCACTTCGGCAAAGTCATTTTTGCCCGCGCGCATCCAGAAAAAATGCAATAGGGCCAGACCAGCCACCAGATACACCGTCTGATGCAAACGTTGCCAATTTTTGGCCCCAAGCGTTTTGATCGCACGGTTGAACGATGTCATGGCAAGAAGAGTCAGCAACACGAACGCCGTAAACCCCACCAAAATAAACGGCCGCTTGACGATATCCCTGGCGATATCGGCCAAATCAAACGCCATGTCGAAGCCGCTGTAACTGAGCAGGTGCAGCAACGCGTAGAAATAGACAAACAAGCCCAACATGCGTCGAAACCTCGCCAACACAGGGTTGGCCGTGAGCACCCGCAAGGGCGTCACCGCCAACACCAGACACAACATGCGCAAGGTCCAATCTCCCGTCGACCGGACCAAAGCTTGTGCCGGATTGGCGCCGAGATGATCAACAACTGTAGCCCACGCCAGATAGAAAAATGGCAGCAAGGCCAGCACAAAAACGACTGGTTTAGCCCATTGATACCGGCGCGATATGAAAAATCTGGATGCTGAGATTATGCCTTTGCCTGGACGCATCAATAGAACTTCTTCAAGTCCATTCCGGCATACAACTGCCCGACCTGTGCCTCGTAGCCGTTGAACATCAGCGTCTTGCGCTTCTTGGCAAACAAACCGTCCTCGCCAATACGACGCTCACTGGCCTGGCTCCATCGCGGATGATCAACGCCAGGATTTACATTGGAATAAAAGCCATATTCGTTTTTGGCTGCCTTATTCCAGGCCGTCGCGGGCTCTTTGTCGGTGAAACGGATTTTGACCAGGCTCTTGGCGCTTTTGAACCCGTATTTCCATGGCACCACCAGACGCAAGGGAGCGCCATTTTGCTTGGGCAGGACTTCGCCGTACATGCCAAACGCCAATAGGGCGAGCGGATGCATCGCCTCGTCCATGCGCAAGCCTTCCACATAAGGCCAACTCAGCACCCGCGAGTTCACACCCGGCATGGTTTTTGGATCTGCCAAAGTCACAAACTCAACATACTTGGCACCCCCCAAAGGTTCCACTTTTTTGATCAGCGCAGACAACGAGTACCCGATCCATGGAATGACCATGGACCAACCTTCCACGCACCGCAAGCGGTAGATACGTTCTTCCTGCGTACTCAGCTTGAGCAAGTCCTCCAAGGTGTAGCTACCTGGTTTCCGGACCATACCTTCAATCTGAACCGACCATGGACTGGTTTTGAGGGTATGTGCATTTTTGGCCGGATCTTCCTTGTCCGTTCCAAACTCATAAAAATTGTTATACGTACTGGCGTCCTTGTATTCCGTGACCTTTTCCATGCTCAATGCGCCAGCCACGGTACTTCTGGAACTGGCAAGCACCGGATTTTGACCAGGCGCGCCCCAGGCTTGGGCAAAAGCTTCGCGTGAAGCCCAGGCGGCCAGAGCTGCTCCCGCTACGCCGCTGGCCATCAATCGGATCAACTGACGCCGAGATTGGTAGGCGGCTTCCGGCGTGATTTCGCTTGCAACTGGGTGAACAAATCCTTGATTGCTGGTTTTGATAAGCATGCTGAATCCTTGGTGTCATTCGGTCAGCTGATGTTAGGCGTTCTTGCCCATACCTGTGCCGGGACAAAAAATAACACTTCGGACAACCAGACAACAAAAAAGGCAGGGGGATTCGCACCACCTGCCCTTCTCCAATCCAGAGTGATATTCATCACCCTGCAACCTTGCAATACCTGTGTGTCAGCGCAAGCCAGCAACGTAATCTGACACAGCCTTGATTTCTCGGTCATTGAGTTTGGCCGCCACCTGGGTCATTTGCAGACTGTTTTTGCGCACACCGTCACGGAACGCGGTGAGCTGGGCCGCAGTGTATTCGGCATGTTGTCCACTCAGACGCGGATACTGCGCCGGAATACCGGCGCCGTTGGGGCTGTGACAACCCGCGCAAGCCGGAATTTGCCGGTCGGGAATGCCACCGCGGTAGATTTTTTCACCCAACAAAACAAGCTCTTTTTCTTTGGCCACACCTGGCGTGGCTTTCTTGCTGCTGACCCAATAGGAAATATTTTTCATATCGCTGTCACTCAGCGCCGCGACCATGCCGCTCATCACGGCGTTCTCACGTTTGCCGGCTTTGAATTCCATCAGTTGCTTGATCAAATATTCCGGGTGTTGTTGCGCCAGTTTCGGGTTCGCAGGAATCATCGAATTGCCATCCGGAGCATGACACGCTGCACACACGCCTGAATAACTGGCTTCACCTTTGGCCAAATCTGGCTTGGCAGCTACAGCAGTTTCCGCTGCAACACTTGAAAAAACAGCAGCAGCCAACGCGGCAGCAATCGTGAATGTGGCAATCAGCTTCATAAGTGGACAGGTCAGTTGATAGTGTGGGAAAGCTCCGTAATTCTACAATGGCCCAACTTCACAACTTGCACTTCATGACAAATCAACCCAGCCCCAGCGCCTCACAGCCATCACCTTCAGCGCCCTCAAGGGTAACGCCCCTGGTGGCTTTGGGTTGGTTACACACAGCCAAATTTCTGACCACGGCACCGCAATTGCATTTTCTGCCGCCACTGGAGGTTCCAGAGATCGCATTTGTAGGTCGTTCCAATGCGGGGAAATCCACCTGCATCAATACCCTGACCCAACAAAAACAGCTGGCCTTTGCGTCAAAAAAACCGGGGCGCACGCAGCACATCAACTTGTTCGCTTTAGGAAAACAAGGCGTGACCGACGCCGTGCTGGCCGATTTGCCCGGTTATGGTTATGCCGCGGTTCCGAAACAGGACAAGATTCGCTGGCAACAAGTGATGGCCAACTACCTGGTAACCCGAGAAAACCTCAAGGCCATTGTGCTGATGTGTGACCCGCGCCACGGACTCACCGAACTTGATGAAATTTTGCTCGATGTGGTACGACCCAGGGTCGAAGAAGGGTTGAAATTCTTGGTCATCCTGACCAAGGCCGACAAACTCACCCGTGCCGAACAAAATAAAGCCTTGTCCATCATGAAATTGCAGGCCGGGGGCGGCGAGGTGCGCCTGTTTTCTGCCACCAAACGCCAGGGGATTGATGAAGTCGCCACACTCCTTTGGGAGTGGACCCATCCATCCTCAGCGGCAACGAGCGCCACCGACGGTCCGGAAATTGGTGCTGACTGAGCCGCCCTCTGACACTCAAGGCCTTGGCAGGGGCCTCTCCGCATACGGATCAGGCTCGCCAGCTGGTCGATCCTTGAAGCGTTTGTGTACCCAGTAATATTGGTCTGGCATGGCATCAATATAGGTTTGCAAACGGGCATTCATGAGCGCCGTGTCAGCTTCCAAATCCTCAGTCGGATAACTTGCCCAGGCGGGCAACACCTGAACCTCATAACCACGGGCCGTCATGCGGGTCACAACCGGCACGACCTTGGCCCGGCCCAGGCGTGCGAAACGCGAGAGTGACGGCACGGTGGCGGCACACACGCCATAGAACGGCACAAAGAGTGATTCTTGCGGTCCAAAATTCATGTCAGGCAAAAGGTACAGCGGATCCCCGTGACGCAAACTGGCAATGATCGTCTTGACGCCGTCAACCCGGCCAAACAAGCGACCAGAGCCGAAGCGCTGGCGACCTTGCAAAATCCAGGCATCTGCGGTTTTGTTGGCTTGATCGGTATAAATCGTTGTGAAGTGCCGGGGCACTTGTTGTGTGAGTGCTGTCCATCCGGCGTCTAGGCCCACAAAATGGGGTGAAAAAATAACCACTGGGTCGCTTCCCCCAAGTTCCTCGACAGCCCCCGACAGGAACAGGCGCTTTCGTACCAAACCAGGTGTGCCATGCCAAAGCCAGCCCCGATCCAGCCAAGCTTGGGCGAAACGCACAAACACCTGTCGCGATAAACTGCGCACCTGCGCGGCATCGAGTTTCGGAAAACAAAGCGTGAGGTTAACCTGCACAACATGCCTGCGCGTTGCCACCACACCGTACAGAATCCACCCCAGCAGCCAGCCGATGCCCCTGACCCAAGCCAAAGGCAGGTACGCCGATAAGCCGATCAGAAACAGGAGAAAACGGGTACCCATCGATCAGCTGCCGGCAAGGATCTGGCGTGGCCGCTTGTAGCGCGCATAACCCCACAAATATTGCCGGGGGCATTGAAGGATCAGCGACTCCATCGCTTGATTGATTGCAGTGACGGCATCCAGCAAGTCCACAGGCAATTTGTCCACCACCGGCTGGACATGCACGCAGTAGCCACGCCCGCAACTCATGCGCTCGCCCCAGGCCAACAAGACAGTCGCCCCCGTCTGCTGAACTAATCGCGCCGACAAAGTCATGGTGTAAGCCTCGTGCCCAAAAAAGGGGGCCATCATGCCCATGCCCTCGGGCGGCACTTGGTCCGGCAACAAGCCAACGGATTCGCCCTGTTTTAGCGCCTTGATCATTTGTTTAACACCCGCAAGCGTTGTCGGTGCTGTGTGTAAACCAGGTTTTTGCCGGGAGTCGCTGACAAGCTTTCTCAGCCAAGCCTGGCGTGGCGGACGAAACAACACCGTCATCGGTTTTCCCGCGTGGCCAAAACGCTGCGCATAAGCCTGGGCCGTGATCTCGAAACACCCCAGATGAGGCGTCAGAAAGACGACGCCAGAACCTTTGGCCAAGGCCTCCTGCACGTGTTCAGCCCCATTCCAAACAATCTTCACCGAAGGCCCAAACCACAAGCGCGGCAGTTCAGCCACCAACTTGCCACTTTCTGCCACAGCGCCTCGAACTTGTTGCCAACTCATTCCAGCCAGGCGGGTGTTGCGGACAAAGCGCCTGCGATAAACCGGTGAGGCCAGAAAGACGGACCATCCCAGCGCAGCGCCAATCGCTTGCAGCAGCCATAAAGGCCAAGCCGACAACAATTTAAAAAAGGTGATCATGCGTAAGATAAAATCTGACTGTCGCCGAGTTATGGAACTACTTGCAGGGCGACACACAAGAGCCGCCCGACCTGGGTTGCCATTGTGCCTTGTCAACACAATGACAAATCTGCTAAAGCGTTCGCCGAAAGCCCCAAAAGCCAAAGCAACGCGCAAGGGTTGTTAACTTTTTAAAAGAGGCTTTTTATCATGGCGAGCGATTTTCTATTTACTTCCGAATCTGTCTCCGAAGGTCACCCCGACAAGGTGGCTGACCAGATTTCTGATGCTATTTTGGACGCAATTTTCAAGCAGGACCCCAAATCACGGGTAGCGGCAGAAACACTGTGCAACACCGGCCTGGTCCTGTTGGCCGGTGAAATCACCACCAATGCGACTGTCGACTACATCCAGATCGCGCGCGACACCCTCAAACGCATTGGTTATGACAATTCCGACTACGGCATTGACTATAAGGGCTGTGCGGTACTGGTGGCTTATGACAAGCAAAGCAATGACATCGCCCAGGGTGTCGACCATGCCAGCGACGACCACCTCAACACCGGTGCCGGCGACCAGGGCCTGATGTTTGGTTATGCCTGCAATGAAACCCCGGAACTGATGCCCGCGCCCATCTATTACGCTCATCGTCTGGTCGAGCGTCAGTCACAACTGCGCAAGGATGGCAGGTTGCCCTTCTTGCGACCGGATGCCAAGAGCCAGGTCACCATGCGTTACGTGGATGGCAAACCGCACAGCATTGACACCGTGGTGCTGTCCACCCAGCACAGCCCCGAAATGAGCCTGGGCCACCGCATGACCGATGCCTTCTATGAAGCGATTCGTGAAGAAATCATCAAGCCAGTGTTACCCAAAGAATGGCTCACAGCGGACACCAAATACCTGATTAACCCCACTGGCCGTTTTGTGGTGGGTGGTCCACAAGGGGACTGCGGCCTGACCGGACGCAAGATCATTGTTGACACTTATGGTGGTGCCTGCCCCCATGGGGGTGGCGCCTTCAGCGGCAAGGATCCGACGAAAGTGGACCGTTCGGCCGCCTATGCGGCGCGTTATGTAGCCAAAAATATCGTGGCAGCAGGTCTGGCGCGACAGTGCCAAATCCAGGTGGCCTATGCCATCGGGGTGGCCAAACCGATGAATGTGACCGTCTATACCGAAGGCACCGGGGTGATCCCGGACGAGGACATCGCCGCATTGGTTCACCTGCACTTTGACCTTCGTCCACGCGGCATCATCCAGATGCTCGACCTGCTGCGCCCGATTTATGAGAAGACGGCGGCTTACGGTCACTTTGGACGCGAGGAACCCGAGTTCAGTTGGGAGCGCACCGACAAGGCGCAGGCATTGCGGGCCGCTGCCGGGCTATGACTCATACGACAATCAGTGCATGAAACTCCAAACACAACGCTGGATTGACCGCTGGGTAGGCCAGGCGTTGTGTGCTGTCGTTTCTTTTTGGGCGCATATTTTCTCCAGCCACCCCACGGTTCAATCCCGCCAGACGCCACGAAATATTCTGGTCATTTTGCTCTCTGAAATGGGCAGTGTGGTGCTTGCAGGCCCGATGTTCGCGGCGCTGCGAGAGCGTTACCCGGGCGCAAACATCCACGTGTTGCAACTCAAGAAGAATCAGGAAGTCGCCAAACTGTTGGGCCTGGCACAAAACGCGCATTTACACGCGCTTGATGATCAGTCGGGCTTGGTGCTACTCAGGGACATCTGGCGGATCTGTCAGACGCTGCGACGTCTGCCCCTGGACGTGGTGATCGACTGCGAACTGTTTTCAAGAATCAGCAGCCTGTTGAGTTACCTGAGTGGCGCACCTCAGCGCGTCGGCTTCACGCCGCACACGCAGGAGGGGCTGTACCGTGGCAGTTTTATCAATCGCGCCATCCCGTACAACCCTTATCAACACATCAGCAAGCAATTCTTATCTCTGGTCGATGCCCTCGAAGGTGAAGTCATGCCACGCAACAAGGCGGCTCCGGTTCGCGGCGTGCCCGAGGAGACTGGACTTTCTGTTGCATTCGAAGCGGCGGAGTTAAGCGCCTACCAAGTCAAACTACACCGGGATCATCCCACCTTGGCGTCAGGTAAGGTGGTGCTGATTTACGCGGGCGGTGGCCTGTTGCCTGAGCGCGCTTGGCCATCAACTTACTACGCGAAAATTGCCAGTGGACTGTGTGATGCCGGGTATTCGGTCGGATTGATTGGCCTGCGCGAAGATGCCGCGTTGGCGAAGGAACTGTGTCATCAGGTGAGCCAGATGGCCTGTGTGGACCTGACCGGCTACACAAAAAGTATCCGCGAACTGCTGATGTTGTTCCACGCTGCACGACTTTTGATCACCAATGACGGTGGACCAGGTCACTTTGCCTCGCTCACCCCCATCCAGACCATGGTGTTTTTTGGTCCTGAAACCGGTCGCCTTTATGGACCATTGGGACCGCGTACCCAAATACTTGAATCGGGTATTGCCTGCTCGCCGTGCCTCTCGGCCTATAACCATCGCCTCACGTTTTGCGATGGCGACAACCAGTGCCTGAAACGCATCGCCCCCGACCCCGTGCTGCGCGATGCCTTGGCACGGTTAAGTCCTACCACGGCGCGGTTGTAAGAGTTGAACTGGTGAAAAAGCTGAGCTCATCCCGCATGTTTGCCTTGATTGAATGGCTCAAAGGTTTTCGTTACATTAAATTTGGCCTGGTGGGTGCAAGCGGTACGGTGGTCAACATGGCGATGCTTTATTTGGCCCAGGAATATCTCCTCATCATCATTGACGACTCTCGCCAACGTCTCTATGCCTCGCTGGCCCTCGCCATAGGTGTGGCAACCATCAACAACTTTACCTGGAACAGGCTGTGGACCTGGGCTGACCGCATCAAGGCAGCGCAGCTTCAGCGTCAGCACGTGGCTCACAGTCAACTGGCAGTTATCACCGGTCAATTAGGCCGCTACGCGCTGGCCTCCTGGCTGGGAATTGCCTTGCAGTACGGATTGACTTTGTGGCTCGCCCATATGCTGCATTATTTGCTGGCCAATGTGATTGCGATTGTCATCGCCAGCGTCAGCAATTTTCTGGCGAACGACCGGTGGACCTTCGGACACCGGACAACCAAGTAGCCCATGCGCCCCACGCTGCCGACCAATCCCCTGGCTTCACAGCGCTGGAACAGCGGCACCCTGCCCTGGCTGGCGTTGCTCGCATTTGCGGTGCTCACTTACATTCTGGGACTTGACGGCCAGTACGTGCCCACCAACGGTGACGAGTTGGTCTATACACACATCGCACGATTGACTGCAGCCAGCGGCCACTGGTTGCCGCTCGTGTCAGATCTTGAACACATGCGCAATACCAAGCCACCGTTGCTTTTTTGGCAGGCTATTGTGGCCGGGGAGTGGGGTCAGAACTGGAACATGGCGGCTTTGCGCATGCCCAGCGTGATTTACACCCTGCTGATTTCAGCGGCTATTGGCTGGACCGTGCTGCGCATCACGAATGATGTGCGTCGCGCCTGTCTGGCAGCATGTATCTATCTGGCTTTCCTGTGCACCTTTCGTTATGGTCGAACCTATCTC
>JACCDQ010454159.1_pt1 | contig 27607 bp, 25 predicted proteins | sample 7446031 | NCBI WGS metagenome assembly JACCDQ01 (sample SAMN15323442, study PRJNA562643) | freshwater metagenome | isolation source: river surface water | place: USA:Blue River Watershed | collected 2017-08-17 | reverse complement strand
TGTTATACCATCCGTTATAGCCGAAGAAACCAAATTGGGTGCCACTTTATAATTAGGTATTTGATTGGCGTATAAATTGGCATCACCTTGAGCATTAACAAAAAAAGATGTAGCCATAGCGAACAATGTTAAGAAAACGTATTTCATAAATTTAAGGTTTAGATTTATCAGTTGTAATTAAAACAACCGCCAATAGTATACAAAAACTCGCAAATATTAAAATTGGATGAAGCTGTTCTTGCAGGATAAGATTTCCCAATAGTAAAGCAATCAAAGGATTTACATAGGTATAAGTAGCGACCAACGTTGCATCACAGGCTTTAGATAAATAGCCAAAAAGTGAAAAGCCCAACATAGAACCAATTAAAGCTAAATAGAAGAAGACACCAAAAGCTTTCATCGGTAAATTAGTAACTGAAAACTGGGCCAAATCTCCATGAAATAGACTAAGACATAATACAATTAACCCACCCGAAATCATTTGAATAGAGCATACTTGCGTAAAATGATACACATTCGCTTGGGTATATTGAATACGAAAAACACCATAATTCCAACCGAGGACAGCAATTGATAAAAAACCAATGCCCATAAAGAATTCAGATTCTTTGCCTGCAATTGCGAGTGACTTTTGAGACATCAGAAGTAAGATACCAATCAGGCCACCAACTGTACCAATGATTTTACGTGCATTAGGTTTACGACCAGACATCCAGAAAAATATAACCAATAACATAGGCCCAAGCGCCATAAATACGGATGAAAAACCTGAAGGGACAATAGAACCAGCAAGTGCCATAAATCCATTACCCAGCGTAATCAACAAAAAACCAGCTTGCAGGTGCACTTTCAAGTGCTGAGTAGTCATTTTCTTCCAATGACCTCCCACAATAGACCAAATTAAAAGTAAACTACCGGCGGTCAAATTCCTCGAAAAAGTAATGACCATAGGAGGTAAAAACTCCAATAAGATACGTACGCTAAGAAAAGTAGATCCCCAAATCAAATACAATAATCCTAGGGAAATAAGAACTTTGGGACTTAATGTATTTGATGGCTTCATATTAATCCATTAATAAATCTGGTCTTCGTTGCATGGTCCGTTGGACCGACTGCTCATGCCTCCAAGCCTCAATCAATTTATCGTTACCTGATCGTAAAATTTCAGGAACGTCCATGCCTTGAAAAGAAGCAGGTCGCGTATATACTGGAGGAGCTAATAAGCCATCTTGAAAAGAATCAGTTAAAGCCGACATTTCATCACCAATGGCTCCAGGAATAAGTCGAATGATAGCATCAGCACAAACAGCTGCCGCTAATTCACCACCAGAAAGCACATAATCACCGATAGATATTTCTTTCGTTACATACTTCTCACGTACACGTTCATCAATACCTTTATAATGCCCACAAATAAAAATCATATGGGTACACAAACTTAACTGATTCGCTAAACCTTGTTTTAAAACAAGCCCGTCTGGGCTAAAAAAGATAACTTCATCATACGTACGCTCAGCCATCAATGTATCCAGGCATTTGGTTAATGGCTCGATGGCAATCACCATTCCTGCCCCACCTCCGAACGGATAATCATCTACTTGCTTATGCTTCTTTTCAGAAAAATCATGAAGATCATGAAGTACAATTTCTACCAACCCAGCATTAGCCGCACGCTTACAGATCGAATGTTCAAAGAAACTCGACATCAAATTGGGTACTACTGAAATAATATCAATCCGCATCATAAGATTCGTTCAAGTATACATCTATTAAACCATCAGGTAAACGACTATGGACAATTTTAGTATGCTTGTCAACTTTAGGTATAATCTCATCTGTTAATGGGATTAATACCTCATGACCTTTATAAATCATTATCAAGACATCCTGAGCACCCGTAGAATATACCTCTTTAACAACACCTAAAGTCCCTAAAACCTCATCTTCTACTTGGTAATCAATAATCTCATGATAATAAAATTGATCATCGCGCAATTTAGGAAGCATAGCAATGGGTAAAAACAATTTCAAACCCACCATTTCTCTAGCCAAATCAACCGTATCAATACCTTCTAGAGACATCAAATTCAAATTGTCTCGAATCTGTAAATCATCTATAAAATAAGGCACCATTTCATTACCACGCTGAATAAAAACGGCATCTAACTCCTCATATTCATACGGATCATCTACATCCAAATAAACATGTACTGCTCCCTTCAAACCATGAGGTTTTGAAATGGTTCCTAATTCAAAATATTCAGTCTTAGCCATAGGTACAAAAAAAAATCATACAAACTTGAAGACCAAATTTGTATGATTCTTTACAATTAAAAAAAATTATTCTGCTGCCGGAGCTTCTTCAGCCGCTTCTTCTGCTGCTGGAGCTTCTTCAGCTGCTGCTTCTGCTGCTGGAGCTTCTTCAACCGCTGCTTCTGCTACTGGAGCCTCTTCAGCTGCTGCTTCTGCTACTGGAGCTTCTTCAACTTCTACTTCATCTTCATCAGTTGCATTGATTGCTTCTACAACACTTGCAACTAAGGCATCGTCAGCTACTTTGTTCTTAGCCGCGATAGACTCAGCACGTGCATTAGAAACTTTCGTTTCTGCTTCTAAACGAGATGCTTTTGATTTAGCTTTTGATTGAGCAATTTTCGTTGCATTAGCCTCGATTTGTTTTGCCTTCTCCACTTTCCAAGCTTCAAACTTAGCATCTGCTTGCTCTTGTGTTAACGCACCTTTAATCACACCTACTTGTAAGTGCTTTGCGTATAAAATACCTTTCAATGAAAGAATCGCACGAACAGTATCAGTAGGTTGTGCACCATTCATTACCCATTGAATCGATTGCTTTTCGTTCAATACGATTGTTGCTGGATTTGTGTTAGGATTGTATGTACCAAGTTTCTCTACGAACTTACCGTCACGAGGCGCACGCGCATCTGAAACGACTACATCAAACATTGCTAACTTCTTGCGTCCACGACGCGCTAATCTAATTTTAACAGCCATTATACATGGGTTTGTGAGGGATCTCGTCCCTCGGGTTTATAAAAATGTCTGCAAAAATACGATTTTCTGCCAACAATACAAACAAAGAAAATGAGAAAATAAATCGATAAGCCGAATTCTGTAAGTAGGTTTCCCTACCCTCTTATCATTTATCTTGGCGTTTCATCACTAAAACGCTCGAGCAATCTACCCACTGACATCGGACGAGCAACCCTTTTGTCTTACGACAGTCAGCCTATTTGATCTTGCAACGCGTGAGGTTTACCTATGCCTAATTTGTCACCAAACTAGCGGTAGGCTCTTACCCTACCTTTTCACCCTTACCCCGAAAGGCGGTTATTTTCTGTGGCACTAGCTGTAGAACCCATCGGATTCCCCTTCCTGTTAGGAAGCACGCCGCTCTATGTTGTTCGGACTTTCCTCTTTAAAAAAGCGATAAGATGATTTATTTTCTCAGCACAAAAGTACAACTATTTGCGTAGTGTCCAATCAGCCCTTATTCGCCCCAACACTTGTATTGAATCCAACGAATAATTGATAGACTCCAGCGATAAGTTTAAATTAGAATAGGACAAGCCTTGTATTTCACTAGGAATACGATAGCTCATTTGATCCGTTGTCATCCTTTGGCTATGAATTCCAGCTATCACACGGCGATTTATATTATTTTTGAATATCGCTTTCCAAAAACCTAAACCTTCTAATTCCAGTTCCTGAACTTGAATTCCAATCGCAGAAGAATCAATTAAAATGGGTACAAATCGAAGATTCATACTCGGCTTTCCTTTTCCTTCCATCCGACAGGCAAATGACTGCTTGTCCTGTGAAAGCGCAAGCGATATTTGAGCTAGATCAGTTTTTAGTTGGCTTGCCAGCATACCCCGAATTTCATCTAACGTAAAATATACGCCAAAAGCCAACGAATTATCAACAACCTTTATGGGCATCATCAGGGGCTTGATTGTTTTCGGAGCTAAACCTGAACCTAAAATCAATCGAGATTGAATAACTAAATCTCCTTGTAATCCAAGCTGCTCAACCTGCAAATTTTGCAAGTCAACGCCAAGACTCCCTATATTAAATCCAGCTGGCAATTGAATGCCCGATCCCCAGATGCTATTCAAATTATCAGGCGCAATCCATTGATTTAACTGATTTTTAAGTTCTGAGGCTAATGCTGGATATTTAGGTATTATTAATTGATCTACCATAGCTCCTACTTGAACAGGAAATCCCAATACTTTAACACTTGGCTTTTCTGTCCATTGATTAGTCAATTGTACATCATCAAATTGATAGTTAACCAGGGATTTACCCTTAAGCTGAAAACTGATTCCTGCCATGGATTTAGCAGATATAGTTCCTGCTGAAATACCAGCTATTTGCGGTTTCGCTTCCCATTTCAACGGAAAGATCACTAGCAATAGATTTGAACCAATTCGTCTAAAGCGAACCGACTGCTCTAAAGTACCTGAATAAGGAAAACCTAAGGAGCTTGATTCGTTGGATGAAATGATTCGTTGGCCTACACGGAAAAAACGTCCCAACAAACTATCGTAACTAATAAACGTTTTTACACGAATCGTCGATAGAGCGGGCTCAGCCAATTGAGATTTATACTGTGCAGCAATTCCTTTCGGCTGTGGAATGGATTTACATGCCGCAACTAAAACCACCAGAAATAGAAATACAAACCGCATAAATACAGAAAAAAGCCTCAATCTCAGTTAGAAATTGAGGCTATCATAAGTCATTTAAATTACCTAGGTATATAACCCTCCATTAACATGAATGGTCTGCCCAGTCACATAGGTAGATAAATCAGAACCTAAGAAAAGACAAACATCAGCTACTTCTTTCGCTTCACCGCCACGTTTCAAAGGAATCGCTTTTTTCCATTCTTCAATCGCAGCCTCATTCAATTCTTCGGTCATTTCAGTCTCGATAAAACCAGGTGCAATCGCATTGCAACGAATATTACGAGAACCTAATTCAAGTGCAACCGATTTAGTAAATCCAATGATACCAGCCTTAGAAGCCGCATAATTCGCTTGCCCAGCATTTCCTTTAACGCCTACGACCGAAGTCATATTGATAATAGAACCAGATTTGGCTTTCATCATCGGCTTAATAACAGCCTTCGTTAGATTAAATACAGATTTCAGATTCACACGAATAACCTCATCCCATTGTTCCTCACTCATGCGCATTAATAAGCCATCACGTGTAATACCTGCATTATTAATTAAGATATCTATTTGACCAAAATCAGCGATAACCGAATTAACTAATTCCTCGGAAGCATCAAACATGGATGCATCCGAACGATACCCTTTTGCTTTTATACCAAAGGCTTCTAATTCCTTTACCAAAGCCTCCCCTTTTTCAACGGATGATAAATAAGTAAAAGCGACATTAGCGCCCGACTGGGCAAACTGATTCGCAATCGCACGGCCAATACCACGCGAAGCTCCTGTCACTAAAACAACTTTGTCTTTTACTAACTGCATTGTACTCATTATTTTTTAATTCGTTTCAATTGTAATACTTCTTCATCTTTGACATAATCAGCCTGAATCACTTCATCCTCAGCTAATTCGCCTTTTAATATTTCTTCTGCTAATGGATCTTCCAAATACTTTTGAATCGCCCGGTTTAAAGGTCTAGCCCCATACTGAGGATCATAGCCTTTGTCTGCGATGAAATCTTTCGCCGCATCGGTCAACGTAATTGCAAATCCTAAATTGGTTAAACGAGTAAACAGTTTAACTAGTAACAAATCAATAATTTGATGTAAATCATTACGCTCCAACGAATTGAAAATAATAATATCATCTAATCTATTGATAAATTCAGGTGCAAATGCCTTTTTAAGCGCATTTTGAATGGTAGATCTGGCTGCTTCTTCCATATTATCCACACGAGATTTGGTTGAGAATCCAATTCCAGAACCAAAATCTTTTAAATCACGTGCACCAATATTCGAAGTCATAATGATGATTGTATTTCGGAAATCTACACGACGTCCTAAACCATCAGTCAATATACCATCATCTAATACTTGTAATAGTAAGTTAAATACATCTGGATGCGCTTTTTCAATTTCATCTAATAGGACAACTGAATAAGGCTTGCGACGGATTTTCTCCGTTAACTGACCACCCTCTTCATAGCCTACATATCCTGGAGGCGCTCCCACTAAACGAGATACACTGAATTTCTCCATGTATTCACTCATATCAATGCGAACAAGAGAATCCTCTTTATCAAACAAATAGGTAGCTAATACCTTTGCCATTTCCGTTTTTCCAACACCTGTTGGTCCTAAGAATATGAACGAACCGATTGGTTTTTGTGGGTCTTTTAATCCAACACGCGTACGCTGAATGGCTTTTACTAATTTCTTAACCGCATCACCTTGACCTATAACGTGTTTAGTCAGTTCAGCCTCCATTTGAAGTAATTTCTCACCCTCTTTGGCAGCTACCCGATTAACAGGAATTCCGGTCATTTGAGCAATAACTTCTGCCACACTTTCTTCGTTGACAGTGAACTTTTGCTTCTTTGATTCCTCCTCCCAAATATGTTTCGCTTGATCTAATTGCTCGATTAATTTCTTTTCTCGATCACGTAATTGAGCCGCTTCTTCGTACTTCTGCGATTTAACAACTTGATTTTTCTCTTTCTTGACTAATTCAATTTGGTTTTCCAAAGCCACAATATCGGCTGGAACTTGAATATTCGAAATATGAACACGAGCACCCACCTCATCCATCACATCTATCGCCTTATCAGGCAAGAAACGATCTGAGATGTAACGATCAGATAATTTAACCGCTGAAATAATCGATTCTGGCGTGTAAATCACATGGTGATGTTCTTCATACTTGTCCTTAATATTATTTAAGATTTCGATCGTCTCATCAATGCTCGTAGCATCTACCATGACCGTTTGAAAACGACGTGCTAATGCGCCATCTTTTTCAATGTATTGTCTATATTCATCTAAGGTTGTTGCTCCAATAACTTGAATATCTCCACGCGCTAATGCTGGTTTAAACATATTGGAAGCATCTAATGAGCCTGAAGCTCCACCAGCGCCCACAATCGTATGAAGTTCGTCAATAAACAAAATAACGTCTGTTGACTTTTCCAACTCGTTCATGACCGCTTTCATACGCTCTTCGAATTGACCACGATATTTTGTACCAGCCACTAAAGAAGCGATGTCTAAGGTAACAACTCGTTTTCCGAATAAAACACGTGATACTTTCTTTTGAATAATGCGCAACGCTAATCCTTCTGCAATGGCAGTTTTACCTACACCTGGTTCCCCGATTAATATCGGATTGTTTTTCTTACGACGTGAAAGTATTTGTGCAACACGCTCAATTTCTTTTTCACGTCCAACGATAGGATCTAATTTCCCATTCTCTGCAATCTTAGTCAAATCACGACCAAAATTATCTAAAACAGGTGTTTTGCTCTTCTCTGCACCTTTTGCTGAAGAAGTAGTATTTCCTGAAGAACCTGTTGGCCCCTGATTACCACCTGAATACAAACGAGAATCATCATCACTATCATCTGTGTCAGAACTTGCTTTTGGATTATGTCCTTGACTTCCGTCAGATTGAAACTCCACCATTTCTTTGATCAAATCGTAGTAAACTTGATATTTCTCTAAAATCTGAGTCGCTACATTATCCTCATCACGCAAAATCGCCATCAATAAATGATCCGTTTCTACTGTATTGGTCTTAAAATACTTCGCTTCCAAATACGTCAAACGCAATACCTTTTCCGCTTGTTTGGTTAAAGGTATATTCAACATGTTTTGCTTATCGAATGATGATCGGCTAGTAGATGCAGTGGAATGTTCAATACTTTGACGTAATTGATCCAATGACACGCCTGATTTATGTAATAATTCTACACCTGGCCCTTCTCCATCACGAATCATTCCTAACATTAAATGTTCTGTCCCGATGTAATCGTGACCCAAACGCAACGCTTCTTCACGTGCTAATGCGATCACCTCTTTTACTTTATTCGAAAATTTGGCCTCCATAAATCCCTAATTAATTTTGATCGAAAACACGTTAAAGCCTCTATTTGTTCAAACTTTGCATTAAAATATCATAGGATTCATTCCCATGATTCATTACTAAATCAAGTACCGACAAATTAGGTTCAAATGATTCCCCAAAACACTGTCGATACGGGTTAACCTTGTAATAAGACCTTGATTCCCAACTTTCCTTCGTTTGAATATGATTCCATTTAGAATCATCCTCATGTTCCTCAAAAACTTTCGTCAAGGAATGAGGCAAAGCCTTTCCCAATACTCTAGTCAAAAAATTAAAATAATGGATATTTAAATCTACTAAATATTTTGATTTTTTCGCAAATATCTGCTGAATAAATGGGTCAAAATGTTCGTAAAAGGGAGCATTTCCATAGGCTGCTTGAATGGCTCCTTTATGTCGACGCATCCAATCTTGCCCGTAATCAATCTGAACATCCTTCATTAACTGCTTCATTCCAGATGTATGCTTGACAGGAATCGTCAAGATCTCAACACCATTTGCACCCAAAATACGGGTTCTATTCCGAAACGTTTGCTTGGGGAAATTTTCAAAAACCTCAAATTGAACCTCAGAAGCGGCATAAGCTAATGCCATATATTCAATTGAGGGTAAATAATGAATCTCAATACGCATTCCAAAAAATTAATCGGATATTTGCAAAACTACTAGAATAACTCATTAACCCTTAGAAAACAGCCTATGTTTTTTTATCGATTACTTGGCAAATTACCTCTTTCTGTCCTCTACGGACTTGCTAGTGGCGTACGTTTCATTTTCAACTATGTAATTTCCTATCGCAAAAAAGTAATCGAAGCTAATCTGAAAAATTCTTTTCCAGAAAAATCAGAACTAGAAATTAAGACACTTCGCAATAAATTTTACGGGTACCTAACAGATCAATTAGTGGAGTTCTTTTACGGTGTGCGAATTAGTCCCGAGGAAATGATGCAAAGAATGCGATTTGTCAACGAGGAAATTATCACAAAACATCTCCACAATAATCAACCCGTTGTTCTAGTCGCGGGACACCAAGGAAACTGGGAATGGGCCATCCATCGTTTAGGCTTATCTGGTAATGCATATGATGTGGTATACCAGCGATTAAACAATAAAGACTTCAATGAATTTACCATGGAAGTTCGAAGTCGATTTAAAGGAGTAACCTTACTTGAAAAAAGAGAATCAATCATTGCTTCGCGTGATCGTAAAGATATCCCAAGAGCTATTTGTTTAGCTGCTGATCAAGCTCCTCAAAAACCCGAATCCGCTTATTGGACAACCTTTTTGAATCAGGACACTGCATTTTTCACAGGCATGGAACGCTTTGCCCGTGATTATCAATATCCGGTCATTTTCTTAGAGCTCATTCGAACAGGTCGAGGAAAATACACGATGAGTTTTGAATCTTTGGCTAGTCCGGATCAATATGAAACATTAGAAAAGGGAGCTATCATCGAACGATTTGCGCGCCGTTTAGAAAAATCAATTATCGCCTATCCCGATCAATACTTATGGTCGCATCGCCGCTGGAAACACAGCAAACCCGAACAGGTGAACATTAAATGGTAATTAATTGAAGTCTGAGCAATCTCCGGCACCTTCTCGAATAATATCTATCACATCATCCTGAAGATCAATCACCGAGGATGGAGTCAATCCACCTACTCCTCCATCTAAGATCAAATCAACTTGATTTCCGTATTGTTCCGCAATTAAACTTGGATCCGTATAATCTTCAATATCGAATCCCTCTGTGGGCAACGAACTTGTTAATAAAGGATGACCTAATTGCTTAACTATTTCTAAAATGGGAGCATAAGCAGGAATACGGATTCCTACTGTTTTTTTACTTTGAACAAGTACAGATGGCACTTTGGAACTCGCAGGTAAAACAAATGTGTAAGCACCAGGCAAATATCTTTTCAATAATTTAAATGCAAAATCACTGACCTTGGCAAAGTTAGATATCGCACTTAAATCAGCACAAATGAATGAAAAACGATTCTTTGTTGGCTTAATCTGACGTATCTCACAAATCCGATTAACCGCCTGTTGTGACTGAATACTACATCCGATCGCATACATGGTATCTGTCGGATAAATAATAACACCACCTTTATTCAAAATGGCTACAACCGAATCAATGAGATCAGCAGAATTATTCTTGTCGTAAATGCGTTTAATTTCTGCTGACATCTTTGTTAGTAGTTTATAAAGAAGTCCGTTTTAGAATCAACTTCATCTTGTTCTTCCGTCTTCACCTGATCAATACTGGCATTGATTTCAAAACCAACAATCAAAATAAGTGAAATAAAATACAACCAGACCATCAATGCGATTAAAGAACCAATGGATCCATAAATCTTATGATAAGTGGCAAAATTGACCAAATAATAGGAAAATGCATTCGTAATCAAAATCGTTAAAATAGAAGCCGTAATGGAACCCGCATTAAAAAATTTCCACCGCTTATGAATCGCAGGTGCATAATAATAGATAATCGAAATCGTAAAAAAGAAGACAGAGAAAATGATTAAATAGGTAAGCACCTTCGTCAAGTAAAACGTAAAATTATACTCTAATATTCCTTCTTTGGCCAGGTACTTAACAATGAAATTACCGATGATAAATACGACAAATGACGTTATTAGTACGAATGTCAACAAGAAATTAAGCCCAACAGCCACAGCGCGTTCTTTTAAAAACCCTCGATTATCATTCGTTTTATAGGTTAAGTTAAACGAACGAATCAAGGCCATAATACCACTCGTAGACGCATACAAGGCAAAAAAGAAACCAAACGAAAGCACCCCTCCCCTTTTTTTATTCACGATCTCAGTTATCAATTCAGTTAAGTCGGCCTGTAGGTTCTTAGGTACCGTCGCCTTAATGAATGAAATCATTTTATAATCTAAATGATCAATAGGCATATACGGCAGCAAGCTGAACAAAAAGATGATCGTTGGGAATACAGCCAATGTAAAATTATACGCTACCGCAGCAGCTCGCACATCAATGTCAAACTGAAATATTTTCTGATATAAAATAGATATGATGCGAACAAACACATAATGTTCTTCATATTCACGCCAAATCAATTTTAATTCATTTATGAAATTCTTCCTCATAGAGCAAAATATGGACGTAAAGCATTTAAGACAAATTCAGGAGCTTTAATCACCTTTTTTGTCGCCAACGTCATAAATACAAGCGTGGTATTACCCTCATTTATTAAATCACCCGCCTCATTTTTAATTCGATAACTGAATTTAATGCGGGCAGCTGGCATTTCTTCCACTTGACAAATAACAGTCAATTCATCATCATATAAACCTGGCGCATGAAATTTTGTAGTATGTTCAATCACCGGTAATCCGACGCCATTATTTTCTAAATCCCGATAACTAACCCCTAGACTACGTAAAGTTTCCACACGCGCAATTTCATACAAGCGAGCATAATTACCGTAATACACATATCCCATCTGATCCGTATCAGCGTAACAAACTCGGTACTTGATTGCGTGTGAATACATATTAATGAATATTATGGGCGTTTAATGCCGCTTGAAATTTCGCTGCATTCACCATATGTTCTTCATAGGTTACAGCAAAATTATGTGTCCCAGAAAAATCTTCTTTGGCACAAAAATACAAGTATTCGTGCTTCTCTAAATTTAAAACCTTATCAATGACATCTCTAGGTGGTATTGAAATAGGACCTGGAGGTAAACCAATATGACGGTAGGTATTAAAAGGAGAATTAATCATCGTGTATTTTCCTGTGACACGTTTAATCGTAAAGTCTTTCCATGCAAAAACAATAGTTGGATCTGCTTGAAGCGGCATCCCCGTACGGAAACGATTCCAATACACTCCCGCAATACGTGATTGCTCCGTGGTTTCCTTGCTTTCCCCATAGACAATCGAAGCTAAAATACCAGCTTGAACGGGACTTAACCCTAATGTAGCTGCTTGACTAATGCGCTTTTCATTCCAAAACCGCTTATGAGCCTTTTGCATCTTCTTCATAAAATCGTCAAAAGACGAAGTCCAAAACACCTCATAGGTATCAGGAATAAACATACAAGGAATGGTTTCTGTCGTAAATCCATAACCAGAAACGACCTCATTGGAATCTAACATTCGGAATATATAGGTCGAATCAAACGGCAACTGCCTTCCTAGCCTCCCTGCAATTTCTTCTTTTAAACGGAAATTATTAATGACTACTTTGATTGCATCTTGCTTCCCATTTCGCATTTTACGTAATAATTCGAAATTACCCATCTCACTTGAAATCGTATAACGTCCTGGTCGAACACGATTTGAAACACCCAATACTTTCGCTAAAAAACGAAAACTTAATTGGTCACGAACCATATCATGCTTTTTCAAGGTATCGAGCACCGAATTAAAATCGGCCCCTTTGGGAATTAAAAGAGCAAAGTCTTTTTTCCCTGTTACATTAAAATTGGGAGTCTTAAACACTTGCCATACGTAGTATGAAAACATCGCCGAAACCAACGAGAACCCCAAAATGAAAATTTTAATACGCTTATTTGACACCATGTTAATCTAATTTAAAGTCAAGTTGAAAACGAGTAGCTAAGGCTTTCAAGTCAGCGACAACTGGCTCCAGCAAAGGTATCCCATCTCTTCTTCGTTCTATTTCCAATAATCTTTCGGGATCACCAGGAATTAATACCTGCTTACCTTCAACCGCTTCCGCACTTCTAAATCGACGAATCCATTTATCCATATCTTGTAAAAAAAGATCTGTAGGGCGAAATGCATCTACTCGCATCGCACCTAAAAAATGACCTGTTCCATGACCAACAGTTTCACCCGCTTGCATAAAACCTGCCGTCGCAAATGGTGGAACCCAAGGGCCGAAATTAGCCCCAGATAAAACACCAGATAAAATATCTACCACAGCCCCTAATCCATATCCTTTATGAGATCCATGTTCTCGATCTCCCCCAAGAGGCAACAATGCTCCGCCATTTTTAATCGCAAAAGCATCATTACTAGGCTGGCCGTCTTTATCTTGCACCCAGCCATCAGGTGTATCTAAACCCTTACGCTGTAATATCTCTAATTTGCCATATGCCACAGCCGTTGAAGCAAAATCAGCCAAAAAAGGCGGTTCTTCTAACGCTGGAATTGCCACAGCAATCGGATTTGTACCTAATAATTTTTCTTTGGAAAAGGTTGGAGTAACTAAAGGCGCGGCGTGCGTCATTGCCCATCCAATCATTTGCTGCGGAACGGCCTTCATCGCATGATAACCAGCAATGCCAAAGTGGTTGGAATTTTGAACGGCTACCCAACCCGTTCCAGCTACAGCTGCTTTTGCCGTAGCTATTTCCATCGCCTTAGGTGCCACAACTAATCCCAAACCACGATCTCCATCCAATAAAGCCGTAGATGGTGATTCATGAAGAATACGAATATTGGGTTTTGGATTTAAGCGACCATGATCATATAAACGCACATAACCGGCTAAACGAGCCACCCCATGCGAATCAATTCCACGGGCATCGGCAGAAACCAAAACATCAGCCGCTAATTGCGCATCGACCTCTGAACATCCAATGGACTCAAAGACAGAAACAACAAAATCTTTTAACCGATTAAAATCTGCTTGCATAGCTAAAATAAACGACAAAGATAAAAATAAGAATTGGTAAAAATTGTGCATTTTTGCGCAAAATCATCAACAAATGACAATCATTAATTCTATTTGGTTCTGGATCGTTTGTATCCTAGTAGTAGTTATTATTCGCGATGTTTTTATTCAAAAAAAACATACCATCTCACACAATTTTCCGATCGTTGGCCATTTTAGGTACTGGCTGGAAAGAATTGGACCTGAATTAAGGCAATATATTGTTGCTAACAACCGAGAAGAACTTCCCTTTAACCGACAAGAACGTTCCTGGATCTATGCTTCTTCTAAAAAGGAAAACAATCTACAAGGATTTGGATCAGACCAGGATTTCAATTCTCCGGGATATATTTTCATCAAAAATGCCATGATGGGTTATAATGCCCCTGCTGACCATTTATCGAGAAAAAACCCGGGAGCAGTGCCTGCTAATAAAATCATAGGCCTTCATCATGGAAGGCAAAAGCCGTATCGCCCATATTCCATTGTAAATATATCCGGCATGAGTTTTGGCTCCTTATCTGCCAAAGCAATCGAATCCTTAAACGTGGGAGCTAAATTAGCTGGCTGCTATCACAATACGGGTGAAGGATCTCTTTCTCCGTATCATCAGATGGGTGCAGATGTAGTTTTGAACATTGGAACCGCCTATTTCGGTGTTAGAGAACTAGATGGTACATTTTCTATGGAAAAACTGGTTCAAAAGGTAAAAGATAATCCACAACTAAAAGCAATCGAATTAAAGCTTTCTCAAGGCGCCAAACCTGGAAAAGGCGGCATGCTTCCTGGTTCTAAAGTCAACCAAGAAATTGCAGATATCCGAGGAATTGAAGTTGGCAAGGACGCCTTCTCACCGGCTTTCCATTCCGAATTCAACACCATTCCGGAGATGGTTGCGTTCATCGAACGTATGGCTCAGGCAACCGGCTTGCCCGTGGGCATAAAATCAGCCATTGGAAAATTAGAACAATGGGAAGAATTAGCCGCTTACATGAAAAAGCACAACCAAGGACCCGACTTTATTACCATTGATGGTGGTGAAGGAGGAACTGGGGCGGCACCCCATGCTTTTGCGGATCATGTTTCTATGCCTTTCACTTTTGCGTTTGCGAAGGTCTATCAAATATTTCAACGAAATGAATTAGCAGATAAAATCTTCTTTATCGCCTCAGGCAAGTTAGGATTCCCTGAAAAAGCCTTAATGGCCTTCGCCATGGGAGCCGATTCGATCAATATTGCTCGTGAAGCGATGATGTCCATCGGATGTATTCAAGCTCAAAAATGTCACACAAATACATGTCCAACGGGTATAGCAACGTCTAGTAAATGGTTACAAAGTGGAATTGACATTACCTTAAAAAGTGAACGATTCTATCAATATCATCACACCTTGGTGAAAGAAATTGCCGACATCACGCATGCCTGTGGATATGAACATCCAAGTCAAATGAGTATGGACGACATTGAATTATCCATGGGAGACAACAATCGTACAATGACATTAGCGAAAGCTTTAGGATACCATAAAACGATGTTGCCATTAAAAAACTACAATGAGCTATTCGAATGTCCCTATTTAGGTGGAAATAATGCTAGAAATCGTTTGAGTATCTAGGCTGTTTGATTGGATATAAACGATTATCTTTGCACCCATGTTATCAATATCCAATCTAAATTTCTATTTCGGTAGTCGTGCACTTTACGAAGGTGCGAATCTTCACATCAAACCCAAAGCCAAAATTGGCTTAATCGGAGCCAACGGAACAGGTAAATCTACCCTGTTGCGATTGATTTCGGGAGAATATACACCAGATGGTGGGAACATTTCCAAATCAGGCGAGTGCACCATTGGTTTTTTAAATCAAGATTTACTATCCTACCAAACCGATGATAGCATTTTAGAAGTGGCTATGCAGGCATTTGAACGTCAATTAGAACTTCAAAAGGATATTGACAAGGTGCTTCATAAAATGGAAACAAATTATGAAGACAAGGATGTGGATGTTTTATCCAGATTACAAGAAGAGTTTGAGCGTTTAGATGGATATACCATCCAGTCGAAAACCGAAGAAATATTAGAAGGCCTCGGTTTTACCACCGCAGATTTAAGTCGGCCATTACGCCTATTCTCTGGAGGATGGCGTATGCGTGTTATGTTGGCTAAATTATTGCTACAAAAACCATCGCTCTTATTACTAGATGAACCTACCAACCACTTGGACTTACCGTCTATTGAATGGGTTGAAAAATACATTCATGATTACGAAGGATCAATTGTGGTCGTATCCCATGATCGGTATTTCCTAGATCGAACAATCGATCATATTGCGGAAGTATCGGGTGCCAAAATCACCTTATATCCAGGTAATTACTCATTTTACACGGAAGAGAAAGCATTACGGAATGAGGTTCAAAAAGGTGCTTTTGAAAACCAACAAGCCCAAATACGTCAAACAGAACGTTTTATTGAACGATTTAAGGCAAAGGCATCCAAAGCCAAACAGGTACAATCCCGTGTCAAAGCTTTAGACCGGATTGACATCATTGATGATGTCATCGATGAAAAAGCGAAAGTGAATTTTAAATTCAATTTTGGTACGCAACCTGGACGATTCATTTTATTCCTGGAACATGTATCGAAAGCATATGGAGATAAAGTAATCCTTAAAAATACCTCTGCTACGATTAATCGTGGCGATAAGATTGCGTTGATTGGAGCTAATGGTAAAGGAAAGTCTACCCTATTACGCGTCATTTCAGGTACGGAACAAATTGAAGGCGAAAGACGTATTGGTCATAATGTAATTGAATCCTTTTTCGCACAGCACCAATTAGAGAGCTTACAAGTTGAAAATACCTTATTAGAAGAGCTTAAGTCTACGGGAACGACCAAAACCGAAATGGAGTTACGTAGTGTTTTGGGCTGTTTCTTGTTCTCTGGAGAAGAAGTGTTTAAAAAAATCAAGGTGTTATCTGGTGGTGAAAAATCACGTGTAGCGCTAGCTAAAGTTTTGATTTCAGAGGCCAACTTCTTGTTGCTGGATGAGCCTACCAATCACTTGGACATGCAATCTGTCAATATTTTGATTCAAGCCTTGCAGCAATATGAAGGTACTTATGTAGTCGTTTCTCACGATCGATATTTTGTTTCCAATATCGCAAACAAAATATGGTACATCGAGGATAATGAAGTTAAGGAATATCCGGGGTCATTTGATGAGTATGAAACCTGGATGGCAACGAGAACAAGTGAATCAGCACCTGTGGCTAAAAGCAAAGAAAAGCCTAAACCAGAATTAGCCCCGATCGAAGTTAGTCCAAAGTCTAAGTCAACAGAAAAGGAAATTGAAAAATTAGAGGCTCAGATCATGACCTTGGAAAATGAATTGGAAACGATCGAACATGACATGGCAGCTTTAGCACAAGCGTCCAAATTTGATGATTTGAAAAATTTGGAATTAAAGCGCAATGAAGTGCAGCTAAAATTAGATGAAACAACGGCATCCTGGGAATTACTGATCGGATAAAATGAAAAGAGGACTACTATTAGTTTATTTAATATTGTCCGTTTCATGGGCTTCTGCTCAGATTAATTCAACCATACATCGGGATCACATCAAAACCGTATTCGTTGGGAATATTGATCCACAGCAATACATACAAAGCCAAGCCGTCATCGATTTACAGCAACAGGATTCCTGGTTCTTGTCGTTTGATGATTTAGCATTAAAGACGAATACCTATTACTTGCGCATTATATCATGCCAGGCAGATTGGACGCCTTCGTCCTTATCTGAAATCGAATATTTACAAGACTTTAATGACATCCCTTTACGGGATGCAAAAACGTCCATGGGCACTAAAATACCCTATTTACATTACCGAGTACCCTTACCCAAGGTTCGAATTTCAGGTAATTTCATAGCACAGGTGTATGCCAATCGCAACAAACGAGATACCGTTTTTACACAACGATACTCCATTGTTGAGAATGAAATTCAAGTGGCGGCTACAGTTCAGTTTGGCCAAACAAATGCGAGTCGGGCTACTAACCAAGCCATCCAACTACAAATAAAATATCCTGATGGATATATGATTCAATCAGAAGATGATTTACGTGTTTTTGTCAGAAAGAATAATGAACCTGAATATATCTTAAAGAATCTACCCAAACCTGTCATTAACAGCATGGATAGAACCATTCGTTTCCCTAGTTTCAATCAAGAAAATAGTGTATTAGCTGGTAATGAATATCGTTTAATTGATTTACGAAGTGTGCAACAGAAATTGAATTTCGTATCGAGTATCGATGAACGAGAGAAAGAAACAGTGGTCATTACACAATTAGAAGCAGCTCAAGGTTATTATCCTTACACAGAACGCAGAGATTTAAATGGACAATACATTATCGGCAATTATGAAAATGCGAGTGATACGCGTTTTGCTGATTATGTTATTTGTCAATTCAATCTAAAGGCAACGAATCAAGCACCTGAAGATGTATATGTGACAGGTGGATTCAATAACTATATAAAATCGACTACCAATCGAATGACTTATTTACCATCACTTGGTATTTATCAGGCTAATATATTACTCAAACAAGGAATCTATAATTATCGCTTTGAAACAAAAAACCCTTCCGATTACTTGGAAGGGAATTATGCTCAAACTGAAAATCAATATGATATATTAGTTTATTATCGTAAACCAGGAACACGAATCGACGCGCTTGTTGGCTTCCAACGAATAAACTCAATCCATTAAACGTTGAATCTAAAGTGCATGATATCTCCGTCGTGCACGATATAATCTTTACCTTCTACGCTTAGTTTTCCTGCTTCTTTACAAGCAGCCTCACTTTTATATGTTTGGTAGTCGGCCATTTTAATCACCTCAGCCCGAATAAATCCACGTTCAAAATCCGTATGAATCACACCAGCAGCTTGTGGAGCTTTCCAACCTTTTTGAATCGTCCAAGCACGTACTTCTTGAACACCCGCCGTGAAGTAGGTAATTAAATTGAGTAAGGCATAAGAACTACGAATCAACTTACTTAAGCCAGACTCCGTTAAACCATATTCATTCAAGAACATGATACGCTCCTCCTCTTCTTCCATCTCGGCAATTTGAGCTTCTAGCGCTGCGCAAATGACAATAACTTCAGCATTTTCAGCTTGTACATTGGCACGTAAAGCATCCACATATTCATTTCCGCCTTTAGCAACCGAATCTTCATCGACGTTGGCTACATAAATAACCGGCTTATCTGTCAATAAACATAATTCACCGATCGCCGTTTCACGCAATTCAGCATCCATCTCCACCGTACGAGCTGATTTTCCGGCTTCCAAGGTGGCTTTAAATTGTTGTAAAGCAGCTAATTCTTGTTTGGCTTTGGCATCACCATTTTTAGCGGCACGCTCAATTTTCTGTATTTTTTTATCAACGGATTCTAAATCTTTCAATTGCAATTCCATGTCGATGATTTCCTTATCAGAAATCGGATTAACACGACCTTCCACGTGAATGATGTTTTCATCTTCAAAACAACGAACTACGTGAATGATGGCATCTACCTCACGGATATTCGCCAAAAACTTATTTCCAAGACCAGCACCTTGTGAAGCTCCTTTAACTAATCCGGCGATATCGGTAAATTCAATTACAGTAGGAAGAATACGATTGGGCTTAACAAACTCAGCTAAGATATTCAAACGCTCATCTGGTACGGTAACAATTCCCACATTCGGTTCAATCGTACAAAAAGGGTAATTCGCCGCCTCAGCTTTGTTGGACGAAATAGCACTAAACAACGTAGATTTACCCACATTAGGCAATCCGACAATTCCACAAGTTAATCCCATAATCTAGTTAAAAAATGAAGCCACAAAAGTACGGCTAAAAATCAAAAAGCCCCTGATTACTCAGAGGCTTTTTTCATATTTATTGAAATTCTTATTCCCATTTCAGATCTGTGCCACCAAATTCATCTTCATCACGCTTGAATGAATCAAAATCTACATCGGGCATCAACTCTGTTTTCACATGATTAACCGCTTCGTTTAATCCCTCTACAAACTTATCAAAATCCTCTTTGTATAGAAACATCTTATGTTTTTCATATACAAATCCATCTTCTTTTTGATGACGACGGCTTTCAGTTATCGTAATATAATAGTCTTGAGAACGTGTAGATTTAACATCAAAAAAATAAGTTCTTTTACCTGCTCGGATACGTTTTGAAAACAATTCTTCTCTATCTCTTTCTTCCACTTTAAACTAAAATTTTGGTTTGACAATTTGTAAATCTACTATATAATCTGATTCACTCAAAAAATTAGAGCCAAATTATACAGTTTGAATTAGCATTAATTTAACAAAATTTTTAATTCCAATAATAAAATCTAAACTTTGACACTAATTCTAACAGGCTTTGATTAATACTCAGTGGATCTTCTTGATGCTATTTTTACCCATGCATGTGCTACAAGCACAGGAACTGGGGGAAGAGAGTTATGGCATAGCTTCCTTCTATTCGAACAGTTTTTACGCCAAAAAAACAGCTAATCAAGAACTTTTAAAGCGAAATACATTCACTGCAGCTCATCGTATTTATCCCTTTAATACACTGCTCGAAGTCACCAATATCTACAACAAAAAATCAGTTATTGTCCGTATCAATGATCGAGGTCCTTACAAACGAGGTCGAATCATAGATCTAACGGATGCCGCAGCAAAAGCCATCAACTTACGAAAAGTGGGCTTAGCAAAAGTGAAAATTAAGGTGATTGGTTTCGAAAACGAAGTCATGTTAATTCCATACCATTCATTGGAACTAGAGACCACTCCTAAATTCAGTAGCAAATTTTATCAAAAGACACGATTAAAATACCGCAAGAAATACCGAGTAAAAACGAATATTAGGAATAAAAAATACGTCAAAAAGAAAATCAAGTAACTATTTCTTGCGCTCGTAGAAATTAATAAAATCTTGAATTTTATCAGCCGGAATCCGCTTTCCAATAATACGTTTAGATTTATCTAAAATGTAAATCACCGGAGTCGCATACACATCAAACGTATTCTTGAAATCTGTATAATACTCCTCTACCCCACTTTTAGGATTTAGGTGCACGTCAATTCCATTATACCACGATTGAATTTTAAATTCAGTGATGAATTTTTGCCACATAGCTTTATCTCTCACGATACTAGCGGCAAAAACACCGATATTCTTTTCCTTAAAAAATGATTCTTGCTGGAGTAATTTAGGCGTCTCCTCCTTACAGTGACTACATTCTGGATCGTAAATAAATACCACCGTATAATCTTTAGGCACTGTAGATAAGAGTAAACGCTTTCCATTCGGGTCTGTTAACACCATCTCCGGAATCTTTTTGCCAATGACAAGCGGTTTAATAACTAACAAACGTTCTTTCATTTTACGCACCGTAGTTGTATCCCAAAGCTTAGGCTCTCCCAGGTAATATTTCTCTGCTATATGAACAAATGCCCCATCCGTGCCAACAATATTATGATTTTCATAGGTACTTGCGATTTTATAAATCACGTATTTACGAACGTCGGTTTGCTTGATTTTGGCCAACAAAGCATCTGCGTCTTTGCTGATGGAATCCGATTCTTGAACTACTAAATCTTCAAAGTACTTTTCCAGTTTACGTTGTAAAAAAGGAGAACGAATAAATCGATCATCATTTAAATCTAGATTGTCGAAATAATGCTTTTTATAAAAGTTGAATTGAAACTTATATAACGCAGCGCTGTCAGCTGCATTATTAACCGGATTTTTATAGGCTGGGATTTCAGGCTCAAACGTTGCTTTAATTAACTTAGAAACAAATAAGGAATGGTTTTTAATCATCCAATCTTTCTGATATGCGATAATACGTTTACGAATAGCATCCATTTGCTTAGCATCACTCATGGATTGCATAGCCCGATATTCCTTATTCATTTCTTGTTGGAACGTATAAAATGCCGCATTTTCCTCTGACCCTTTCACCTTCATATTCGATACAACATCTAGGGTATCTGTCTCAAAACTAAAATGGTCCGAACCAATGATTAAATCCAAGTATTTAGTCCCTGAAAAACTAACTAAATATAAGCCTTTGGGTAAATCCTCTTTGCCTTGAAACGTAAATTGACCTTGATCATTAACTCGAGCCGTATCCTTAATGACTTGCTGGGTCGAACCAAAATAGTGTGCCAAATACACATCAACATTTTTCAATCCCTTAATTGTGCCTTTTATCTCATAATTAGCACTTTTTTGACCGAGAGCACCTACAATGGAAAGGAAAAATAGACTGATGGATAAGACGAATTTCATATAATTAGAATAAATTGAAACTTATTACGAAACGAAATTTACAATGTTTTTTACGCTATCGAAAATTATCGATTTTATACTTTTACCAATAAGTTGGATTTTAATCAGCTTCATCTTCGGAATTTGCAAAAAGAATAGCAAGATACTTTATGTAACCTTAGGCATGTTACTTCTTTTCACCAACGGATTCTTTGTTAATAAATTGTATCGCTGGTATGAAGTACCACAAACAATACTTCAGCCAAATCAGAAGTTCAACTATGGTATTATTCTAGGTGGTGGCATTATTAAAACTTCTCAAGAAGATCCCAAACGCATCAATGTGGGCGAAACGGCAGATCGCATGCTACAACCTATCTTACTGTATAAGTCAGGGGTCATTTCCAAAATAGTCATCACAGGCGGAGATACAAGTATCAAAGGTTTGCGTACCGATGAAATACATGAAACCGAGCAAGTGGCTAAATTTTTGATAGCCATGGGCGTAGATTCGTCAGATATTATCCGTGAGGAACAAGCACGAAATACACATGAAAATGCTAACTACACGAAAGCTATTATTAATAATACCCAGGAGCCAATCCTACTCATAACATCTGCCGCTCATATGAGACGGTCGATGGCTTGTTTTCAAAAAGTGGGACTAAATCCTGTCGCCTATTCGGTAGACCACAAAAAAAAGGACAGCCCTATGGGTGTCCTTGAATGGCTCATGCCTTCTGAAAATCATTTGGCTCGTTTTTCTCAATTAGTTCGAGAGGTATTTGGCCTATTGATTTACCAATTGAACGGATATGCCTAGGTAGATAAAATCTCCACCATACGAATCAAATCTTCTGATACAGGTTTCTTCTTCGTGATCGTGTCATGGAAAGGCGTATAAACCAATTGATTATTTATAACACCAGCCATGACGTTTTTCTCACCACGTAATAAACCTTCTAAAGCACCTAATCCAAGACGAGAAGCAAGAATACGGTCATAGGCTGTCGGTATACCACCACGCTGAATATGCCCCAATGTAGTCACACGAATATCAATCATGTTACCCATTTTCTCTTTAATTTTCTTAGCTACGATTTGCGCATTTCCTTCTTCATCACCTTCAGCCACAATGACAATAGATGATGACTTTTGCTTGGCAAAACCATTATTAAGGATAGACACAATATCGTCTACGGGAGTTAAATTTTCGGGGATCATTAATGCTTCTGCACCACCAGCAATACCGCATTGAACAGCGATATAACCTGAATCACGACCCATCACCTCAATAAAAAAGACACGATCATGTGAATCTGCCGTATCTCTAATTTTATCAATCGCATCTAACGCCGTATTTACTGCTGTATCAAAACCAATCGTATAATCAGTTCCGTACAAATCATTATCGATTGTACCTGGAGCACCCACCGTTGGAATTTTAAATTCATTGAAAAAGATCTCCGCACCTGTAAAAGTACCGTTACCTCCGATCGCCACAAGCCCCTCTATCCCTTTTTCCTTTAATTGATCATAGGCTTTTTGACGTCCTTCTGTCGTCATAAACTCCTTAGAACGAGCTGATTTCAGAATTGTTCCTCCACGCTGAATAATATTACTAACTGATTGCGAATTAAGCGGAATTATATCTCCCTTAATCATACCATTGTATCCACGAACGATACCATAAACTTCTACACCATGATAGGCAGCACCACGAACGATCGCACGAATACAAGCATTCATGCCTGGGGCATCACCACCCGATGTAAATACAGCTATTTTCTTCATCAATATATTTTTTTTGACTTTGGCTCTTTATAATTTTCAAAAATACGATTTAAAACGTTTAAACCATACAATTCACGATAAATTTGAACTGAAAAAATCGAAAAAACAAAAATAATATTTGGTTCATCTTTCGTAATTTGCACGTTCATACAACCATATAAATACATATGCCAAAAGCTGCTAACGAATTTTTATATACCTATTTAAATAACGCCTCTCCTACTGGATTCGAATCCTCTGGACAAGAAATTTGGCTTGATTACATCAAACCGTATATCGATGAAAAAATCATTGATACTTATGGCACAGCGGTAGGTGTTATTAATCCAGGCCAACCGTATAAAGTCGTGATTGAAGCTCATGCGGATGAAATATCTTGGTTTGTTAATTACATCGATGATAATGGCTATTTGTTCTTACGTAGAAATGGAGGGTCAGATGCTTTAATTGCACCATCAATGCGTGCTAATATTCATACCAAAGACAAGGTTGTCAAAGGAATATTCGGTTGGCCTGCTATCCACGTTCGTGACCTAGCGAAGGACAAAGCACCCTCCATCGACGATATATTTATCGATTGTGGCGCTTCGAATAAAAAGGAAGTAGAAGAAATGGGAATCCATGTGGGTACGGTGGTCACTTTTGAAGATGGATTAACGGAATTAAACAACAAGTATTTAGTTGGCCGCGCCTTAGATAACCGCATCGGTGGTTACATGATCGCGCAGGTTGCCAAAAAACTAAAAGAGAATAAAATTAAATTACCATTTACCCTCTACGTAGTCAATTCAGTACAAGAAGAAATTGGCCTTCGGGGAGCGGAAATGATTGTGCGTCGATTGAAACCAGATTTAGCATTTATTACCGATGTGACGCATGACACACAATCACCGATGTACAACAAGAAAATCCAAGGCGATATGTCCTGTGGCAAAGGTCCTGTTATCTGTTATGGACCCGCAGTTCAAAATAATGTGCGCGATTTCATCATCGATGTAGCGAAAGAAAACAACATTGATTTTCAACGTCAAGCTGTATCTCGCTCAACAGGTACAGATACCGACTCATTCGCTTATGCGACGGAGGGTGTTGCCTCAGCGTTAATTTCCTTGCCTTTAAAATACATGCATACAACAGTAGAAACCATTGCCAAAAGTGATATGGAAGCGGTTATTGAACTCATTTATCAATCACTGCTAAAGGTGAAGGGGAATGAGGATTGGAGGTATTTTAGTTAGACGTTAGACATCGGACGTTAGACGTTAGACGTTAGACATTGGTCATTGGACCTTACTTTAAATTGTAGAGACGCGATACTTCGCGTCTTTATTTTTACCAAGAAAAAGGTCAAAGAATTAGACGCGAAGTATCGCGTCTCTACAAATAACTACATCCAACGTCTAATGTCCAATAACTATTAGACGCCAAGTATCTCGTTTCTACAAAGCACTCTGTCCAACGACTAATGTCTAATGTCCGATTTTTATAACAGCGCGCGTTTCGCGCTGTTATAAAAATCTCGCAAAGAACTCCCACGTTCTTAACATCTGATCAATCCGCTGGCGATTATTACCTGCCCGTGTGATTTCATGAGAAGCACCCGGATGACGCACATATTCCACCTCGCGACCTAATTGCTTCAAACTCTTATATAACATCTCACTTTGAATCACACCTGTTCGTAAATCATTTTCCCCATGGAAAATAATCAACGGTGTTTTAATATTGGCCACATAAGTCAAAGGTGATTCACGATCTAAGACCGCACGAGTGGCTTTCTCCCATGGATATCCACCAAAATAATTTGGAACTAAACGCCACGCATTTCCCTCTCCAAAAAATGTCGACAATTCATAGACCCCACGCTGAGAAGCAGCTACTTTAAATCGATTGGTATGGCCAACAATCCAAGCCACCAAATAACCGGCATAAGATCCACCAGTTACAGCCAAACGCGTTGTGTCAGCCCAACCTTCCTTGATCGCCAAATCAGTCGCCTTCATCACATCAGTCATTGGACCTGCCCCCCAATCTTTCACATTACTGGCCATAAATGGTGTTCCATAACCACCACTACCCCGTGGATTGCAATAAACAACACCCATACCCTGAGCAGCATAATACTGAAATTCATGCCACATGCTCGCTTCACCTGTTCCCCACATCGCGGTAGGACCACCATGAATTTCAGTCACTAATGGATATTTTTTACCTGCCTCAAAACCAATTGGTTTCATAATCCAATAATCAATCACCTGCCCTTTGGTATTCGTAAACACATGTTTTTCAGCTTTAGACAAGGTTTTAGAAGCAAGCCAACCGGAATTCAATTCACTAAACTGAGATTCTTTCCCACCGGAAAGAACATAAATTTCAGATGGATTCGTGATACCCGTTTTACTGTAAACGAAATCTGAACCATTATAATCGAAACCTAAAACACCCTCTTCTGTTGAAGTTAGTGTTTCAAAGCGTTGCGTCGCAAACGTATACGATACAATCGGCACAGCACCATGATCCTGCGGCGTTAATAACAATTTAGAATCATCTGCCGACCACTTCAACTGCGTAATCACACGGTCCAAATTAACCGTTTGAATCAATCCTGTACTAAAATTCAGGACCTTCAAAACCGGATTAGAAACGCCTGTTGACCTAGATTCGAAAAACGCTAATTGATCACCTTTAGAACTAAGAGTCAAATTCGAATACCGGTAACCTGGTTTGATTAAAATCGATTTGTATGTTTTGGTCCGTAAATCGAAGGAAACAATTTGACTTTCTAAAACCTTATCCGGATGCGTCAAGCTATCCGCTGGAAGAATAACCAGTAATTCATTCGCGTTTAATTGCTCATAATCTGACCAACGATGCAATGGATTATTCACTAAAGTAGGCTTTGATCCAGGAATCAGCGATTGAGAAAACAAAGCCGATAACATAAATTCACCTGAGGTAGTAGTCTCCTCTTGAAACTGCAATCGATTAATCACTTTTGCCTTCTTGTCCTTTTCATTTTGCGCTAAATATGCCCGAATTTCATCCAAACTTCCATTCGGATTCGGCTTAGCTACCGGCACATAATGATCATTTGAAATACCCGGTTTTTCGATCGTCCAAGAAGGACGAACTTTAGATTTATTCCAAGTACTATCCAAATAGAAATCCTTTAGAGAAATAGAAGATTGAAAAAATATCGCATCACCCGATTTTGACCAGGTTGGATTTTGAACACCCGAATTGGAAGTTGTCATGGCCATCGGTTCTCCACCCGCTAATGATAACAAATAGGCCTGAGACTTCGAACCCAAATCACGCGTAAATAAGATGCTCCGACCATCTGGACTCCACGAAGGGCTTGAAATACTAAATTTTCCAGCAGTTAATGGCCGGCTAACTTTAGTTCCTAAATCACTGACATACAAATGCGTTTGATAAACAAAATCACCTTTCTTCTCTACATCATCCTCGATCGATGTAACCGTATATAGAAATGATTTGCCATCAGGCGCGAACGAAGGTTTACCCGTCGTTTTAATTTTTAATAAATCCGTTACCTGAATGGTTTGTTGGGCAAATGCACCCAAAGAAATTAACAAGAAGAATAGAATCCGCATAAGACAAAAAAATAAGGCTTGCGAAATATGTCGCAAGCCTTAAAATTATAAATAAATTAAATAAGATTAGATCAACTTCAGAATTTCTTCTC
>JACCDQ011684010.1_pt1 | contig 27617 bp, 16 predicted proteins | sample 7446031 | NCBI WGS metagenome assembly JACCDQ01 (sample SAMN15323442, study PRJNA562643) | freshwater metagenome | isolation source: river surface water | place: USA:Blue River Watershed | collected 2017-08-17 | reverse complement strand
GACACCATCGCGTAGCCGAGCAGCACCGGCGCCTTGCCGCGCATCTCGCGCAGGTTTTTCGCCACCACCAGACCCATGTCGAGCAGGAAGAAGGCCAGCATGCCCTTGAACAGGTCGGCCGAGAAGGGCTTCATCACGGCCTTGCCGGCGTCGCCGCTGACAAAGCCAATCACCAGAGAAGCCATCAGCAGCAGGTGCGTGCCGTTGGTCAGCGACTCGTACAGCACGCCGCGGATCGACATGCCCGATCCGCCCGCAGTGCCGGCCACCAGCGTGCTCTGTCCGCCCAGTTTGACCGTCTCGTTGGCGGCGACCTGGCGACGCAGCACGTTGGCCAGCACGATCGCCACGATCACCGCCGGCGACTCCATCAGTACCATCGCCACCGCCATGTGACCGCCGACGGCGATGTCGTGCGCCTCGGCGTACTGCATCGCCGTCACGAAGGTGACTGCGCTGACCGAGCCGTAAGAGGCGGCGATGGCTGCGGCGTCGAAACGGGGTATGCGATTTTTCAGGAAGCTGTAGCCCAGCATCGGGACGATGAAGGCCATCAGCACGGCCGCCAGCAGGGTGGCGGCGATGGTCGGGCTCAGGCCGGACGCGGACAAGGCGAAGCCGCCTTTCAGGCCGAGCGCCATCAACAGGTACAGCGACAGGAATTTGGCGATCTGCGCCGGAATCTCGAGGTCGGAACGCAAGAGGCCGGCGATGATGCCGAAGACGAAGAACAGGATTGCGGGATCGAGGAAGTTTTGCATGAGGGCTCCTTTGTTGCGGTGCAATCATAGGCATTCCCATGCATAAGATAAAATCAATTCTCAAGCGACTAATCATAGGAATTAATCTATGAACCTCACTTTTCGCCAATTGAAACTGGTGGTGGCGCTGGCCGATACCGGCAGCGTCAGCGCGGCGGCGCGCGCGATGCACGTGACGCAGCCGACCGTGTCGATGCAGCTGAAAGAGATCGCGCAGGCGGTCGGCATGCCGGTGCATGAAGTCATCGGGCGGCGCGTGTTCCTGACCGATGCCGGCCGCGAGCTGGCCGCGACCGCACGCGCGATCGCGGACGAATGGGAAGCGCTCGAGCAGAAATTCGGCGCGATGCGCGGGCTCACGCGCGGCCGGCTGCGCGTGTCGGTGGTGAACACCGCGAAGTACTTCATCCCGCGCCTGCTGGCCGGCTTTTGCGCGCGCCATCCCGACATCGACATTTCGCTCGAAGTACAGAACCGTGACGGCGTGGTCGCGCGCCTGCGCGAGAACCGCGACGACCTGTACATCATGTCGATGCCGCCGGCCGACATGGATCTCGAGGACAGTGTCTTCATGCCGAATCCGCTGCTGCTGGTCGCGCCGCCGAATCATCCGCTGGCAGGGCGGCGCAGCCTGCCGCTGCAGAAGCTGGCTGACGAGCGCTTCATCCTGCGCGAGCAGGGATCCGGCACGCGGATGGCGACCGATCAGGTGTTTCGCGAGCTGGGCTTCCGGCCGCGGCTGCGCATGGAAATGGGCAGCAACGAGGCAATCCGGCAGGCGGTGGCCGGCGGGCTCGGCATTGCCGTGCTGTCGGCGCATGCGCTGGGAGAAGGGCACGCCCAAGACCCGGTGGCCGTGCTCGACGTGCGCGGCTTCCCGGTACATTCGCAATGGCATGTCGTGCATCCGAAAGGCAAGCGGCTGTCGCCGATCGCGGCAGTGTTCCGCGAGCAGCTGCTGAAAGGCGCCGCCAGTGCGGCCAAGCCAGCGGCGGCAGGCGCGCAAACCCGACGACGCAAGGCGGGATAAGGCGGTTCGGTCATCTGCTGCTGCTACACTATGCGGGCCATGCGCAAGCTGATTGTCTTTCTGCTGATTACCCTGCTGACGCTGCAGGCCGCCCTGGCGGCGGCGGGCAGCGCCTGCCTGCACGAGCGGGACGCCGGCGCTCATCATTTCGGGCATCACGCGCATCAGCACCGTACCGCCGCGCCTGACCATCCCACGGTCGCCGAGACCGGCGATCTTGATCAGGACCACGACTGCGCCACCTGCCACGCGAACGCGCTGACCGGGGTGCCCGCCGACCTGCACTGGCCGGCCCTGCCCGAGGGCAAGGCCGCTGTGGCGGATGACCTGCCTTTCCATCTGTCGCCGCCGCCACCGGCGCGGCCCGAACGCCCCAACTGGCGCCCGATTGCCTGAATACCGCCGGCAGGTTGCCCCGACCGGGTCTTGCTACCTGCCCCAGGCCCGGGAATGCCGATTCCCGTTACCGACACAGAGGCCGCTGCCAGCGCGTGGCGGCTACCCATGGAGAGAAGGATGCCTTCCATTGTTTTCCCACGCATGCGCCCGCTGTGCGCTGCGTTGTTCGCGGCCTGCTTGTTGCTGGGCCCCGTCCCTGCGACTGCGCAGGAGCGCATGCCCGTTGCTGAATCTTCTGCGCCACTGACGCTGGAGCAGGCGCTGCAGCTCGCCCTCGACCGCAACCCGGCACTGGCGGCCGCACGCAGCGAAGTCGAGGCCGCGGCGGCGCAGGTGCTGCAGGGTTCGCTGCGGCCCAATCCCGAATTCACTTACCAGACGGACGACGCCAGCCGGCTGTCGCGCACCTCGATGCTCGAGATTGGCGTGCCGGTTGAAACCGCCGGCAAGCGCGACGCACGCATGCGCACCGCCGACCTCGGCCGGCAAGTCGCGCAATCCGATCTCGACGGGCGCGCGCAGCGCTTGCGTGCGGCCGTGGTCGCGGCATTTTTCGACGTGCTGGCCGCGCAAGACCTGGCCGCGCTGGCGGCCGACAGCGTCAGGCTGGCGCAGCGCGCCACCGACATTGCGACCAAGCGGGTGGCAGCCGGCAAGGTGTCGCCGGTCGAAGAGACGCGCGCGCGCGTGGCCGAGGCCGGTGTGCGCGTCACCCAGACGCAAGCCGACAGCGAGCTGCGCAATGCGCGCCGGCGCTTGTCCAGCCTGTGGGGCAATCCGTCGCCGCAATTCAGCAGTGCGCTGGGCGAAGTCGATCGTCTGGCCGAGGCGCCCGCTGCCGAGCTGATCGAGCGGCGGCTGGCCAGTTCGCCGCTGCTGCAGCGTGCGCAGCACGAGCTGGAAAGACGCAAGTCCCAGGTCGGGCTGGAACAGAGCCGCGCGGTGCCCGATGTCATGCTGAATGTCGGCATCAAGCGCAGTATCGAAACGCCGGGTAACCAGACGCTGCTCGGCGTGAAGATTCCGCTGCCGGTGGCTAACCGCAACCAGGGCAATATCCTGGAAGCGCTGCGGCGCGAGGACAAGGCGCGCGAGGAACTGGTGGCGACCCGGGTCGCGCTGGCCAGCGACGTCCAGCAGGCGCTCGAGCATGTGCGCGCGCGTCGCGAAGAAGCGGAGCTGCTGCGGCGCGATGTGCTGCCCGGCGCGCGCAGCGCCTATGACGCGGCGACCATCGGTTTCGAGAACGGCAAGTTCAGCTTCCTCGAGGTGCTCGATGCGCAGCGCACGCTGTTTTCCGTCAAGTCGCAATACCTGAGCGCGCTCGCGAACTTCCATCGCGCGCAGGCCGAGCTCGAGAGCCTGCTCGGCCAGGACACACCGAACCCGAATTCCAGGACTTCACCATGACGCTTCATCATCGACTTCTCTCGCGCCAGCAGGGACGCGCGCGCCCGCTGGCCATTGCCGGCGTGATCATCGCCGGCGTCGTGCTCGGTGCGCTGATCCTGAACATGGACAAGGGCCGGCAGGTGAGTGCCGGTGACGACGATAACGCGCCACCGGCGAAGACGGCCGCCAGCGGCAAGGCCGATGCCGGTGCCGATGGCAAGGACAGCGCCGACGCCGCGGCGAAGGGCGAGGCGCCGGCCGGCGCCAGGGCCGCAACGCAGCCCGCCCATGTCACGATGGATGACGGCCAGGTGAAAGCATCGGCGATCGACGTGCAGGTGGCCGGGCCGGCGCGCATTCATTCGTTCGCACAATTCCCCGGCGAGATACAGCTGAACGACGACCGTACCGTGCATGTGGTGCCGCGCGTGGCCGGCATCGTCGAGTCGGTGCTGGTGTCGACCGGGCAGCCGGTGAAGAAAGGCCAGCTGCTGGCGGTGCTGTCCAGCCAGCTGGTATCGGAACAGCGCAGCAACCTGCAGATGGCCGAGCGTCGCCTTGAACATGCGAGCTCCATCCTGGAGCGCGAGAAGCGGCTGTGGGAACAGAAGATCTCGGCCGAGCAGGACTACCTGCAGGCCCAGCATTCGGTGCAGGAAGCCGAGATCGACCTCGAGAACGCCCAGCAGAAGCTGGCCGCGCTCGGTGTCGGCAAGGGCGGCAGCAAGAGCGCTGCGATGAACCGTTTCGAGCTGCGTGCCGCCTATGACGGGCTGGTGGTCGAGCGCAGCCTGTCGATTGGCGAGGCGGTGAAAGAAGACACGCCGATCTTCACCATTGCCGACATGAGCACGGTCTGGGCCGAGGCGCACATTCCGGCGAAGGACCTGCCGCTGTTCCGTGTCGGCGACAAGGTCACGCTGCGCGCCACCGCATTCGATGCGCAGACCACCGGCACTGTGGCCTTCCTCGGCGCGCTGGTCGGCGAGCAGACGCGCATGGCGAAGGCGCGCATCCTGGTCGCCAATCCGAAAGGCAGCTGGCGTCCCGGCCTGTTCGTGAACATCGAAGTGCAGGCGACCGATGTCGAGGTGCCGGTCACGGTGCAGACCGAGGCCTTGCAGACGCTCGGCACGCATCAGGTGGTGTTCGTGCGCGACGGCCAGAAATTTGTCGCGCATCCGGTTGTGCTCGGTCGCGCGGACGGCAGCCATGTCGAGGTCGTGCAGGGATTGAGCGCCGGTGCGCGCTATGCGGCGCGCAACAGCTACATCATCAAGTCGGAGATGTCGAAGCTGGCGTCCGAAGAAGGTTACTGACCGGAGCCGTCCATGTTCGAAAAACTGATACGGTTCGCGATCGCGCAGCGTGCGCTGGTCATGTTCGCCGCGCTCGGCCTCGCGCTGATCGGCGTCTACAGCTACCAGCGCCTGCCGATTGACGCGGTGCCCGACATTACCAACGTGCAGGTGCAGATCAATACCTATGCGCCCGGCTATTCGCCGCTGGAGGCCGAGCAGCGCATCACCTTTCCGGTCGAGACCGTGATGGCGGGCCTGCCCAACCTGCAGCAGACCCGCTCGCTGTCGCGTTACGGGCTGTCGCAGGTGACGGTGATCTTCGAGGAAGGCACCGACATTTACTTTGCGCGCCAGATGGTCAACGAGCGCATCGCGCTGGCGAAGGAGCGCCTGCCCGCCGGCCTGGTGCCGCAGCTGGGGCCGATTGCCACTGGTCTGGGCGAGATCTACCTGTGGACGGTGGAGGCGGCGAAGGAAGCGCGCAAGCCCGACGGTTCGTCGTATACCGAGACTGATCTGCGCGAGATCCAGGACTGGGTGATCAAGCCGCAGCTGCGCACCGTGCGTGGCGTGACCGAGATCAACTCGATCGGCGGCTATGTGAAGGAATACCAGATTGCGCCTGACCCGAACCGGCTGGCCGCGGTCGGCGTGTCGCTGTCGGAGCTGGTGACTGCAGTCGATCGCAATAACCAGAATGCCGGCGCCGGATACATCGAAAAACGCGGCGAACAGTATCTGGTGCGCGCGCCCGGCCAGGTGCGCAGCATGGACGATATCCGCGACATCGTGATCAAGAACGCCGGCGGCGTGCCGGTGCGCGTGCGCGACGTGGCCGAGGTCGGCATCGGCCGCGAACTGCGCACCGGTGCCGCCACCGAAAATGGCCGCGAGGTCGTGCTCGGCACCGTGTTCATGCTGATGGGCGAGAACAGCCGCACCGTGTCGCAGGCCGTGGACCAGCGGATGGCCGAGATCAACCGCAACCTGCCCAAGGGCGTGCGGGTGGTGACCGTGTATGACCGCACCAACCTGGTCGACAAGGCGATCGCGACGGTGGCGAAGAACCTGCTCGAGGGCGCGATCCTGGTGATCGCGGTGCTGTTCTACTTCCTCGGCAATCTGCGCGCGGCGCTAATCACGGCGGCGGTGATTCCGCTGTCGATGATGTTCACGCTGACCGGCATGGTGCAGTACAAGGTGAGCGCGAATCTGATGAGCCTGGGCGCGCTCGACTTCGGCATCATCGTCGACGGTGCGGTGGTGATCGTCGAGAACTGCATCCGCCGGCTCGCGCATGCACAGCATCTGGCGGGTCGGCCGCTGTCACGTGACGAACGTTTCGCCGAAGTGTTCGAAGCGGCGCGCGAGTCGCGCCGGCCGCTGCTGTTCGGCCAGTTCATCATCATGGTGGTGTACCTGCCGATCTTCACGCTGGTCGGCGTCGAAGGAAAGATGTTCCATCCGATGGCCTTTACCGTGGTCGCCGCGCTGCTCGGCGCGATGCTGCTATCGGTGACCTTCGTGCCGGCGGCGATGGCAATGTTCGTCAATGGGCGCGTCGACGAGAAGGAAAACGCGCTGATGCGCGGCGCGCGCCGCGTGTATCTGCCGCTGTTTCACTGGATGATGGAGTCGAAGGCGCTGATACTGACCACTTCGGCGGTGCTGGTCGTGCTGTGCGGCCTGCTGCTGACGCGGCTCGGCAGCGAGTTCGTGCCGAACCTGAACGAGGGCGACCTGGCGTTCCAGACCATACGCGCGCCCGGCGTCAGCCTGACGCAGGCGGTCGAGATGCAGAAGCACATCGAGGTCACGCTGAAGCAGAAATTCCCCGAGATCGACCGCGTGTTCACCCGCATCGGCACTGCCGAGATCGCTACCGACCCGATGCCGCCCAGCCTGTCCGACGGCTATATCATGCTCAAGCCGATCGACCAGTGGCCCGCGCCGCGCAAGACGCATGACGAACTGCTGGCCGCGATCCAGGACACGGTGTGGAAAATCCCCGGTAACAACTACGATTTTTCGCAGCCTATCCAGTTGCGCTTCAATGAGCTCATCTCCGGCGTGCGCAGTGACGTCGCGGTGAAAATCTTCGGCGACGACATGGATCAGCTCGGCCGCCTCGGCGACGAGGTGCTGGCGCGGCTCAAGCGCGTCGACGGCGTGGCCGAGGCCAAGGTCGAGCAGACCACCGGCCTGCCGATGCTGACGGTGTCGGTCGATCGCCAGCGTGCGGCGCGTTACGGCCTCAACGTCACCGACCTGCAGGACGTGATCGCGGCGGCGGTCGGCGGCAGCACTGCCGGCACGCTGTTCGAGGGCGACCGTCGTTTCGATATCGTGGTGCGCCTGCCGGAGACGCTGCGCACCGACATCGATGCGATCCGCCGGCTGCCGGTGAACCTGCCGGCATCGAGCGGCCATGGCGGCTTCATCCAGCTGTCCGAAGTGGCTGACTTCGCCGTCGCGCCGGGACCGAATCAGGTCAGCCGCGAAAACGGCAAGCGGCGCGTGGTGGTGACGGCCAATGTGCGCGGGCGTGATGTCGGTTCCTTCGTGACGGACGCCGAAGCGCAGCTGGCCAGCCTGCCGCTGCCGACCGGCTACTGGATCAGCTGGGGCGGCACCTTCGAAAACCTGCAGTCGGCCGCGCAGCGTCTGCAGCTGGTGGTGCCGGCCGCGCTGTTCCTCGTGTTCGTGCTGCTGTTCGCGATGTTCGGCAACCTGAAGGACGGGCTGCTGGTGTTTACCGGCATACCGTTCGCACTGACCGGCGGTGTGCTGGCACTGTGGCTGCGCGGCATTCCGCTGTCGATTTCGGCGGCGGTCGGCTTCATCGCGCTGTCCGGCGTCGCGGTGCTGAACGGTCTCGTGCTGATCACCTTCATTCGCAACCTGGCTGACGAAGGCATGGCACTGGTCGACGCGGTGCGCGAGGGCACGCTGACGCGCTTGCGTCCGGTGCTGATGACGGCGCTGGTGGCGTCGCTCGGCTTCCTGCCGATGGCGATCGCCACCGGTACCGGCGCCGAGGTGCAGCGGCCGCTGGCCACTGTCGTGATCGGCGGCATCCTGTCGTCGACCGCGCTGACCTTATTGGTGCTGCCGCTGCTTTACTATCTGTTCCATCGGGGCCGCGCGGCGACGGCGGCCTGAGTTATCCGCTGCACACTGTCCGGGAGAAGCTTCGTTGAAACTCGCGCTGTTGTCCGATCTGCATGCGAACCTGCCCGCGCTCGACGCCTGCCTTGCGCATGCGCGTGCGCAGGGCGCGACCGATATCGCGGTGCTCGGCGATATCGTCGGCTATGGCCCGCATCCGTCCGAAGTGGTTGAGCGCTGTCGCGAACTGCAGCTGCAGGGCGCGACCCTCCTGCGCGGCAACCATGACGTGCTGCCGGTCAATCCGGTACTGACCGGTTCGACCTGGGGCGACATGACTGCCGCCTGGACCTTTCGCCATCTCGATGACCTGCAGCGCGAATGGCTCGCGCAGCTGCCGCTGACGGCTACGCTGGGCAGCGTGTACCTGGTGCATGCGACTGCCGATGCGCCGGAAAAATGGCACTACCTGCTCGACGAGCGGCTGGCCGAACGCAGCCTCGATGCGGCCAGCCGCGATCCCGACATACGCTATGTATTCGGCGGCCATGTGCATCAGCAATCGCTGTACTACCGCGGCAGCGGCCGTCACCTGATGCCTTTCGTGCCGCGTGCCGGCGTGGCGATTCCGGTCAGCACGCACCGTCGCTGGGTGGCGACGGTGGGCTCGGTCGGCCAGCCGCGCGACGGCGACACGCGCGCCAACTATGCGCTGCTCGATGCCGACACCAAGATGCTGACCTTTCATCGCGTGCCCTACGATCATCTCGGCGTGGTGCGCGACATGCGCGCAGCCGGATTGCCGGAGGTGCTCGCATCGCGGCTGGAGAGCGGACGATGAGCCGGCTCGACGAAGGCAGCGAACTCGATGGCTTCCGGATCGGCGCGCTGATTCACGCGGGCGCCATGGCGCGCATCTACGAAGTCGATTATGCGGACGGACGACTGGCGCCGTTCCCGATGGTGATGAAGGTGCCGCTGATGCGCGAAGGCGATGGCAGCGAGAACATCGTCAGCTTCGAGATCGAGCACCAGCTGCTGCAGGTGCTGCATGGCACCCATGTGCCGCGCTTCGTCGCGGCCGGCGACCTTGACCGCCTGCCTTACCTGGTGATGGAGCATCTGCAGGGCCAGACGCTCGAGGCGTGGATGAAGCAGCACAGCGATGCCGGACAGCCGCTGTCGGTCGACGAAATCGCGCGCGTCGGCGCGCAACTCGCGCAGGCGGTACACAGCCTGCACCAGCAGAACGTCTGCCATCTCGACCTGAAGCCGGCGAACGCACTGCTGGCCGAGGACGGCCGCATCGTGCTGCTCGACTTCGGCCTGTCCTGCCATGCGCATTATCCGGACCTGCTGGCCGAGGAATTTCGCAAGGCGGTCGGCTCGCCCGCGTGGATCGCGCCCGAGCAGGTGGTCGGCGTGCGTGGCGACCCGCGTTCGGATGTGTTCGCGATCGGCGTGATCCTGTACGAGATGGCGACCGGCGAACTGCCGTTCGGCTTTCCGTCCACGCAGGGCGGGCTGCGGCAGCGCTTGTGGATGAGTCCGACGCCGCCGCGCGCGCATCGTGCCGACTTGCCTGAATGGCTGCAGGAAGTGATCCTGCGCTGCCTAGAGCCGCAGGCCGGACAGCGTTATCCGTCGGCAGCGCATTTGATGTTTGACCTGCGCAATCACGATCAGGTGAACGTCACCGAGCGCGGAAAAAAATTGAAGGGCCGCGGCTTCTGGTGGCATTTCAAGCGCTGGCTGCGCGCGGCCGGCATGCAGTATGAACCCAGCCCCCTGCCGTCACAGCAGATTTCCGAGGTGCCGATCGTGATGGTCGCGGTGCCGAACTACGATGTCAGCGATGTGGCGATGTATGCGCTGCGGCAGGCGACCGCGCGCTCGCTCGGCACGCGCCCCGGCGCGCGGCTGGCGGTGGTGACGGTGGTGAACTCCAGCTTCACCAGCAGCGGCAAGGACCATAACGAAACCTGGCTGATGCGCCATCACCTGACCGGTTTTCGCAAATGGGCCGAGGGCATCGACCTGTCCGGCCACCAGGTGTCCTTCCATGTGCTGGAGTCGGGCGACGTTGCGCAGGCCTTGCTGCGCTATGCGGAAGGCAATAACGTCAGCCTGATCATCATGGGCGCCGCCACCCACGGGCTGCCGATGCAGCGCTTCGTGGCGACGGTGCCGATCAAGGTGGCGATGCATGCGCCCTGCACGGTGGTGCTGGTCAAGGAGCCGCTGCCGTTCGAGCAGCTGGCAGCCGATAGCGAAGCCGCCGAAGCCTGAGGCCGTATCCGGGCGCGTCAGCGCGACAGCAGTTCGACGTTGCCGCCGGCCGCTGCCGTATTGATCGTGATGGTCTGCTCGGTACAGAAGCGCAGCAGGTAATGCGGCCCGCCGGCCTTCGGTCCGGTGCCCGACAGGCCTTCGCCGCCGAACGGCTGGACGCCGACCACGGCGCCGGTCATGCCGCGATTCACATACACATTGCCGACGCGGGCCAGACTGGCCAGCGATTCTGCGCGACCGTCAATGCGAGTCTGCAGCCCCAGCGTCAATCCGTAGCCGAGCGCATTGATGTCGCGTATGACCTGGGCCGGATCGCCGCGCCAGCGCAGCACTTGCAGCACCGGGCCGAAGATTTCCTCGCGCATGTCAGACAGCCGTTGGATTTCGATGATGCGCGGTTTGAAAAGGTTGGCCGGCCCCGTCGGCGACGCGGGTGATGACGGTGACGACGGTGTCACCGACCCGAGCCTGTTCAGCTGTTCGAGCAGTCGCCGATATGCGCCGGCATCGATCACGGGTCCGACATCGGTTGCCCAGTCGGCCGGATCGCCCGCATTCAGCTCCGCCAGCGCGCCCATCATCATCGTCAGCACCTCGTCCGCAATCGCGTCGTGCACGCACAGTACGCGCAGCGACGAGCAGCGCTGGCCGGCGCTGCGGAACACCGACTGCAGTACCGCGTCGCCGACCTGCTCGGGCAATGCGGTCGAATCGACCAGCATCGCATTGATGCCACCGGTTTCTGCGATCAGCGGGACGATGGGCCCGGGCTTGTCGGCGAGTGCACGCTGGATCAGTTTCGCGACCGCCGTCGATCCGGTGAAGGCGACGCCGGCGATGCCCGGCTGCGCGACCAGCGCCGCGCCCACCGTTTCGCCATCGCCAGCCAGCAGTTGCAGCACCTCGTCCGGTACGCCGGCTGCATGCAGCACGCGTACCGCGAGCGCGGCCACGGCCGGGGTCTGTTCGGCCGGTTTTGCGAGCACCGTATTGCCGGTCGCCAGCGCTGCCGCGATCTGGCCGGTGAAGATCGCCAGCGGAAAATTCCACGGGCTGATGCAGGCCCATGCGCCGCGACCGCGCAGCAGCAAGGTGTTGGATTCGCCGGTCGGACCGGGCAGTGCTTGCGGCTGCAGCAAGCGCTGCGCTTCGGCCGCGTAATAGCGCAGGTAGTCGATTGCTTCGCGCACCTCGGCGACAGCGTCGTTCCAGGTCTTGCAGGCTTCGCGAACCAGTGCTGCGCACAGCGTCGGCATCTGCGCCTGCATCGCATCGGCAGCGCGCGTCAGCATCGCGCAACGCACGTCCACCGGTGTCAGCCGCCAACCTTCGGCAGCGGAAACGGCTTTCGCAACCGCCGCTGAAAGGGTGTCGGTTGTGGCCACGGCAGGCGCGGGCAGTGGCAAGCGGGTGAGTGCGGCTTGCAAGCGCAAGCGCGTTTCCGGCACCGCGAGATCGAGGCCGTCGCTGTTGCGCCGGCAAGCGCCGTACAGGTCGGACGGCAGCGGCAGTGCAGAGGCGGTGGCCACGTGCAGCGGCGACGCCAGCAAGGTGTCCACCGGCAGGGTGTCGTCATGCAGCTGGTGCACGAACGACGAGTTCGCGCCATTTTCCAGCAGACGCCGGACCAGATAGGCGAGCAGGTCGCGGTGCTGTCCTACCGGCGCATAGACGCGGCAGCGCAGGTCGGTGTCTTTCAGGACTTCGCGATAAATGCCTTCGCCCATCCCGTGCAGCCGGCCGAGTTCGAAGCGCTGTCCCTGTCCGATCTGCCGGAGCGCGGCGATGGTCGCGGCGTTATGGGTCGCGAATTGCGGATATAGGCAGTCGGGCGCCTGCAGCATCGCCTTCGCACAGGCGAGATAGGCGAGATCGGTGTGCTGCTTGTGCGTGAACACCGGATACGCGGGCAGCCCCAATTCCTGTGCACGCTTGATTTCGGCGTCCCAGTACGCGCCTTTCACCAGCCGGCACATCAGCTGCAGCCGATGCTGCCGTGCGATCGCGATCACCTGCGCCACCAGGTCGAGGGCGCGCGTCTGGTAAGCCTGCAGCGCGATGCCGAAGCCGCGCCAGTGCGGGTAATGTGTGGCCACCTGCGCGCACAGCGCATCGAACACATCCAGCGACAGCTCCAGCCGTTCCGATTCCTCGGCGTCGATGGTCAGGTGTAATCCGGCCTGCGCGGCGGTCTCGCACAGCGTCCATACGCGCGGCACGAGTTCTTTCATGACGCGCTCATGCTGCAGCGGCTCGTAGCGCGGGTGCAGCGCAGACAGCTTCACCGACATGCCATCCGCCGTGCCGCACTGATCGCGCGCCCCGGCGAGTGCATCCAGCGCGGCGCGGTAGTGATCGAGATGGCGCAGCGCATCGTCTGTCGTGCGCGCGCCTTCGCCCAGCATGTCGAAGCTGAACGACAGTGCAGGCTGGTGCGAACGCATCAGACGGGCTCGCCGGAGGGCGCTGCCGATATCCTCACCGAGCACGAACTGCCGGCCGAGCAAGCGCACGGCACGCAGTGCGGCCTGCACCACGACCTGCGCCCCGAGTCTTTGCAGCAAGCCGCCGGCCGGGTCGAGCATGTGTTTGGACATCGACAGGGCTGCCGAAGACAGTCGCGCCAGCGCCGACTCGGCATGCGAATCGAACTGCGCGTGGGACAGCTGGTCGGCGGTCAGCATGATGGCGGTCTCTGCGTCCGGCACGCGCAGCAGCGCTTCGGCCAGCCGCATCAATGCGCGGCCTTCATGGCCCGACAGCGGATAGTCCTTCAGCAGCGATTCCATCGCCCAGAACGGCGGCGGATCGCGGCGTACTGCGTCGACCCACGGCGCTGCGGTCCGTATCACCTGCGGCCAATCGACCAGCGCGGCTGTCTCGCGCAGCAATGCCGAAGCGACCTCGTGCTCGGGACGGTAGGGGAAAGGAAGGCGGGACCGGGTTTGCATAATGCGTTCCATTGCCAGCGGCCTGACGAGATGGGCTCTTAATACGACTATAGGCGCTTCTTTCCTTCACGGGCAGGTCGGTCAAAGAATATTTGGAACGTGTTTGAATTGGTGTTTTTGGGAAAAAACGACAATTCATTTCAACCGCTAATTCATCCATGCGCTGGAACTATCCGATCAGGCGCTGAGACGTTGACGCTGCATCGATAGCCTACGCACCATCGCGCTCTTTGCCAGAGGCGAGGCTGCGGAATGCCCATCGACATCCCATTTGAAATTCCCAACGGCGGGGTGTTCTCCGGCCAGCCTTGCACTGTCAGTGAAGGCCTGGTGCTGTTGTGCCTGATCGCGCGTCTGCATCACATCGCTGCCGATCCCGCCAGCCTTGTTCACCAGATGGGATGGTCCCCAAGTGAGTTCGTCAATTCGGATCAATTACAGCTTGCCGCCCGCAAGATAGGATTGAAGGCCGGAAAGGTCAGGGTAAAACCGGACCGCTTGTCGAAAACACCGCTGCCGGCGCTGGCTCGTTGCGCCGGTGGCGGCTGGGTACTGGTCGGTGCGTGTGCTGATGATCGTGTACTGCTGCAGCGTGCCGATGGCGAGTCGCTACGCGAGCGGACACTGGACGCATTCTGCAAGGAATGGATTGGTGCCGATATTGCCGGCACGGGTGAATTGCTGCTTTTTACCAGTCTTGCCGAACTGACCGGCGATTGGTCGCAGTTCGACATCAGCTGGTTCGTCCCGAGCCTGGTGCGGTATCGGAAATTGTTCGGCGAGGTATTGCTGGTATCGGTATTCTTGCAGCTGTTTGCGCTGGTCACGCCGCTGTTCTTTCAGGTCGTGATGGACAAGGTGCTGGTCCACAACGGCCTGTCGACGCTGAACCTGCTCGTGATCGGGCTGGTCACCATCGGATTGTTCGAGAGCCTGTTGTCGGTACTGCGGAACTATGTGTTCTCGCACACTTGCAGTCGTATCGATATTGAGCTCGGCACGAGGCTGTTCCGGCACCTGCTTCACTTGCCTTTGACTTATTTCCAGACCCGCCGGGTCGGGGATTCGGTTGCGCGCGTGCGCGAACTGGAAAATATCCGCAGCTTCCTCACCGGACAGGCGCTCACGGTCGTCATCGATGTGATGTTTTCCGTGGTGTTCATCGCGGTCATGCTGTACTACAGCCTGACACTGACCGTCATCGTCCTCCTCAGCGTGCCCGCGTATCTTCTGCTGAGCCTGGCCGTGATTCCTGTGCTGCGCCAGCGCTTGCAGGAAAAGTTTGCGCGCGGTGCCGAGAACCAGGCATTGCTGGTCGAGGCCGTCACCGGCATCCAGACCGTGAAGGCCAATGCGCTCGAACCGGTGGTCTCACGGCGGTGGGACGGTCAACTGGCTTCCTATGTGTCCGCCAGCTTCCGCACACAGCAGGTCGCGTCTCTCGCGCATGAAGGCGTCGCCCTGATCGGCAAACTGGTTAGTGCTGCAACGCTATGGTTTGGCGCGCAGGCCGTCATGGCCGGTGAACTTACGTTGGGTATGTTTGTCGCCTTTAACATGTTTGCCGCCCGCGTCGCGCAGCCAATCATGCGGCTTGCGCAGTGTTGGTCCGACTTCCAGCAGGTGGGCATTTCGATCGCGCGCCTGGCAGACATCCTCAATACCTTTCCTGAAATTGCGCCGGAAGTCGCCGCGCAATTGCCCCAAGTGAAAGGGCGCGTCACTTTCGATCGCGTTATCTTTCGTTATCACGCGGACGCACAGCCGGTACTGAACGACGTGCGGCTCGATGTCAGCGCAGGGCAGGTGATTGGCATTGTCGGTCGTTCCGGCTCGGGAAAGTCGACGCTGACCCGGCTGATACAGCGGCTGTATGTGCCCGATCATGGTCGCATCCTGATTGATGGCATAGATATTAGCCATGTCGACGCCGCCCAATTGCGCCGGCAGATCGGTGTTGTCCTGCAAGACAACTGGCTGTTCAATCGCTCGGTGCGCGACAACATTGCGATCGCCGATCCGGCCGCTCCGATTGAGCGGGTGGTACGGGCCGCGCAGCTGGCGGGCGCCCATGAATTCATTGGCGAGCTTGCGCAAGGCTACGACACGGTCGTCGGCGAACAGGGGGGATGTCTGTCGGGCGGACAGCGGCAGCGGCTGGCGATCGCGCGCGCACTTTTCATGGATCCGCGCATCCTGATTTTCGATGAAGCGACGAGTGCGCTCGACTACGAAAGTGAAGCGGTATTGCAGCGGAACATGGAAGCCATCTGCAAGGGCCGCACCGTATTCATCATTGCCCATCGCATGAGTGCAGTGCGCAACGCGAATGGCATTGTGGTGCTGGATCGCGGGCGTATCGTTGAAGGTGGAACGCACGAACAACTGCTGGCGCGCGACGGCTTGTACGCGAGGCTGTGGCGAATGCAGGATCGCGGCGCCACTGAGCCGGCCCCAGCGTATGACGAGGTGCAGCGATGAAGCGGCGTGCCTGTTCGTCAGGGCGCCTTGCGGTCTTGCGCGAATTGCTGGTTCGATGCCGGAAAGTGCTTGTGCATGCGTGGTCGCAGCGCCATGAATTGGCCGGCCCGGATCGACTGACGAGCGCGCTTGCATTTTTGCCGGCGGCACTCAGTCTGCGAGAAACGCCGCCGCACCCGGCTCCCCGCCGCGCTGCATGGGCGATCTGTGCGATTTTCGCCTTTGCCTTGGCATGGGCCGCAATCGGCAAAGTCGATGTCGTCGCTGTCGCTCCCGGGCGGATCATCGTCAGCCAGCACAGCAAGGTGATACAGCCACTTGAGACGGCCACGATACGCGCGATTCATGTTCGTGACGGTCAATGGGTCCGCGAGGGACAGTTACTGGTCGAGCTTGATGACACGCTTGCCGCCGCCGATGCCGCCCAGGCACGGCAAGACCTGGTGGCCGCGTTGTCCGAAAGCTTGCGCGCCGACGCACTGGCGAGTGCGCTCGATAGCGGGCAACGGCCGCCTTTGCCTGCAGAGCGGCTGCGCGAACTGTGTCCATTCGCAGGATCGATGCTGAGCGAGTGTGAAGCGGCATCGGGCTTGCGCAGGCAAACCGCTTCCGAATGGGAAGACATACGGAGCAAGCGCGAACGTCTGACCGCTGCTGTCGATACGCGCGCTACCCAGGTACAGGCCACGCAGGCGTCCATCCAAAAAGCTGAGGCCACGCTCCTGAGCTTGCGCCAGCGCGAGAGCGACTACGGCCAGCTTGCATTGCAGGGATTCCTGAACCAGCACGCGTATCAGGACAAGACGCGTGACCGCACCGATGCCGAGAATGAAATAGCGCGCCTGAGGGCGGAGCAAGCTGCCGCCGTCGCCGCACATCGTGAAGCAATCCATGAGCGGATTGCCTATCTGTCCGAGGTGCGCAAGGACCTTGCCGCACGCCGTGAACAGGCAAGGCGCAACATCGATCACTTGAAGCAGGAAAGGGTCAAGCTTGGCCAGAAGCTCGGCGTGATGCAACTGCGCGCTCCAGCCGATGGCATGGTGCAGCAGCTTGCCGTGCACACGCCCGGCGGCGTCGTGACACCCGCCTTGCCGTTGATGGTGATTGTGCCGGACGACAGCGGCTTGCTTGCGGAGGTGATGGTCGCTAACAAGGATATCGGCTTTGTCCAGCCCGGACAGCCGGTGCGCCTGAAGCTGGAGACCTTCAGTTTTACGCGTTACGGCACGCTCGACGGTGAACTGGTCTGGATTGGTGCCGACGCTATGGTGCGCGACCCGCAGGCCGCCGGCGGCGCAAGCAGCGTTGCCAGTAACGCTCAGGCACCGATCGCCTACTTCCCCGCGCATATCAAGCTGAGGCAGGCGGATGTGCGTGTCGAAGGCAAGCAAGTGCCCGTCAGCGCCGGCATGAATGTGACCGCCGAAATACATACGGGGCAGCGCACGCTGCTCGATTACCTGTTGAGCCCCATACAGCGGACACTGGATGAAGCGGCGACGGAGCGATGAACTGATGAACCAGCCCCATCCTGTTGAATTCGTCGGTCCGCTGAACGCGGGCGCGAAGCTGCCTTGGTGGCGTCAGCTGCGCAGCTGGCGATGGTGGGTATACGGAGAGACAGAGCCCAGGCCCGCCGGTCCGACCCCATCCTGCTTCTATCACTGGCTCGTACTCGATCTTTCGCTGTGGCTGCTGCTGTGCGTGTATCCGTGGAGCGTGACCTGGATTAACCGTCAGTCGCCAGATATTTACAGCTTGTGGCCCCTGTCTGTGACGGTAATCGAAGCCACGCGCAACTCGCCACAGCTGAAGCTGAGACTTGACGATGGTCGTCTCGCCGAAGTGGAGTTGCCGACGTACCTGAATCCGTTCTTTAGCGTTGACAGTGCGTCACCGGAGCTGGCGGCCGCGAGGGGAAATTTGCGGGGATGCGTCGGCCAGGTCTGGCTGGATAGTCCACGCTATACGCTGTTCAACGTGTATCGCGTCTGGCAGGTCGATTGCAACCGTCCTGACGGCAGCGTGTACTACCACCAGATCGTCCATGGAAGCGACTTGGCTGGAAGCCTGGTGACGATGGGCTTGCTGAGCTTCGTACTGATACCGCTGCTTGGAACGATCTGGCTGATACGGGTTCGACGAGGATTGTTCAATCGCGTGCCGAAGGAAGAGGGGGACGGCGGCAAGCAAGTCAAAAAGAAGCCGCCCTTGGGGAAGCGGCTGCGCAGCTGGAAGTGGTGGATTTACGGAGACATCGATTCAAAGCCGCTGGAAACGCCATTGCGGATGGGCTGGAAAGCATATTTGTTCCACGTACTTCCCTATCTGCTGCTTGGCGTATGTCCGTTTATCACCCACTGGGTGAATCGCCAGCCGCCAAGGTTTGACGAGCTTCAGCTGGTGCATGGCGAGGTGATCAAAACCAGTTCAAGTGCGCCGCAAATCAGCATGAGGCTCGATTCCGGGCAAATGCTTCGTCTGACACTGCCGAACGGAAATTTTACAGGCAAGGGTGGTGAGAAAGGACAGATTAAGGTTCTGGGCGATCGCAACGCTGACGTTGCCGGCTGCTTTGCAAAGGCTTGGTACAGCGTACCCCGGCTCTACTTATTTCAAAGAAATTATGTTTGGCAAATTGAATGCGATGACCATTCGGCAGGTGCGACGTATGCCGACTTTATTCGATATTTCGAAAGCCATATGAATTTGTTTACACAAGCCGTGTTGATTTTTTTAGTGATGCCGCTAGTGATTCTCTTGTATGTGGTTCGATACCGGCGCGGCTATTACGCATCGCGATGAAGTTGTGCATACATTGATGCAATTTCTTATGGGAGGTGGAGTGAGTACTGCAATTTCGGAGAGCGAAAAGCACGAGAAGCAATCGAAGCCACCGCTTGGGCAACGACTTCGAAGCTGGAAGTGGTGGGTCTATGGCGACATGCACTCAAGGCCAAGAAAAGATATTCCAAATAGTCACATCTATAACGTTATTACGGGATTTTTAATTTGGTCTCTACTTGGTATCCAGCCGTGGGTTACGACTTGGATCAATCGTGTTCCACCTGATTTTTCATCTTTGAAAAGTGTGCATGGGGAAATAATTAATGCAAGCGAAAAATCTCCACATTTTTTTCTTAAATCTGATTCGGGTCGAATTTTTAAGTTTGACTATCCAGGGTTCCTAATCGTTTATCCGCGTGCAGTTGGATCGATGAATAAATTAGGAGAAAAGAACGGAAATGTCGTCGGTTGCAGCGCAACCATCTGGTTTGATATTCCTCGATACACGCTCTGGACCCGATATCGAGTATGGCAAATCGAATGTGATGACCACAGTACTGGTGCTTCTTATGAAGATTTTTTACAGGGTTTAGACCGAAGGCTCAGTCTTCTATGGTGGGGATTCATCATTTTCATATTTATGCCGTTCGGCGGCACTCTGATCATGCTTCGTTCCAGGAGGGGCTACTATGAGCGGTAATGGCGCTGTAATAGTTATAAATAATATTGGAATAAAGTTTGGTGTTGTGAACACCGGCATGGGTGCAAAAGATGAAAGCGGCGACATCAACTATCCAGGTGTGGTAGTTGGACTCGCATCAACTCTGCTGGGGTTGGGAGAGATGTTCGGGAAATCTACACCAGCAGGTCAGTTTGCTGTTAGCACGGTAGGCGCAGGATTGGCCTTGGATCGGATGATCGAATCGTATCGCGCAACTGGAGAAATCAAGCAATCAAACCTTGCCGCGTTCCTTGGCAACATCACAGGGATGGCTTTAAGCGCCACAAGCATTACTCCTGCAGGAGCGGCGTTTAATACCGGACTTATTATTTATGAATTTGGATCTGGTATTCACGAGGCAGGAACGAGAAGCGCAGGGATAAAACTTGAATTAATTCCCGAATATTTGAGACAAAAATTACTTTCGTTTGAACTTTCCCCCTCAGACCGTATGCTGCCGCCGGTTGTCGTTACAGATCAAACTTGGGAAACAACCTTCCGCGAATCCATCACCGACTGGACCGACGCACGCTTGCTGGCTTCGGCTTATCGCCAGCTCGAATACACCAACCCTGCCGAATTCGCGAGCGACCTTGCCAGTTACGCGCCCGATGACGTTGACACGCTCGATGCATGGTTTGGCGGCTGGCATGCAGGGAATGACGCGACTACCGGTGCCGGTAGTGGCACGGTTGATAGCGGTGGCTATGAGCCGGTCGGGTATGACGCCGGAGCAGATTCGGGATTAGGTGACGGTCCTGACTACGGATTCGGTGACAGCTACGGTGATAACTTCGGCTATGACGACTATTACGGCATGTGGCCGGTCGTCATCGATCTCGATGGCGATGGCGTCGAAATCAATCCGCTGACAAGCAGTCTTACGGCCTTCGATGCCGATGGCGACGGCTATGCGGAGCGCAGCGCCTGGGTAGGCAGCGATGATGGCTTGCTGATGATCGACATCGGCAATGACGGAAAGATCACTGACCCGAAGGAGATCGCCTTTGCGAACTGGACTTCCGGTAACGATACCGATCTGCAGGGACTGGCGGCCACCTTCGATAGCAACAGCGACGGCATCCTGGATGCGCGTGACGATCGATTCTACGACTTCCGCGTCTGGCATGACGCGAACAGCGATGGCAACGTCGATGACGGCGAGCTGCTGTCGCTCGATGAATCGGGCATACGCAGCTTGTCGCTGACGGCCAAGCAAGACGCGAGTGTCGAGCTCGGCGACGGCAGCGTGGTGCACGACATGTTCGACATACAGCGCAATGATGGCAAGCGTATGCAGGGTGCAGACGTGACGCTGGCGTACGAGCCCAGGGGCATGCGTGAAGAACACGATGCGAATGGCAATCTCGTATTCAGGTTCGAATCCGGTGACCTGCTGAAGCAGCGTGTGCTCGGCGAAGTCGATGCCGAATTCGTTTTCGATAGCAAAGAATGGGTGGGCGCAAGCGGTAATGCAGCAGCCAATCGAATCGATGCATCCGCTGCCAGCTGGAGCGTGGTCCTTGATGGTGGCGCGGGTGACGACACATTGAAAGGCGGCTCCGGCAATGACTGGCTGATCGGGGGTGCAGACGCAGACATGCTCGAAGGCGGCAGTGGTGATGATGTGCAGGTCGGCGGAGAAGGTGATGACCTGATTGATGGCGGTGCCGGCCGTGACCGGCTACTCGGCGGCATCGGTAACGATGTGGTCAGGGGCGATGCCGGGGATGACCTGCTCGATGGTGGCAGCGGCGATGACCGACTCGAGGGTGGTGCCGGCGATGACGTGTACCTGCTTAATCGCGGCGACGGCGCAGACCACGCCTTTGACTACGCGGAAGGGGAATCCCAGCAGCGATACAGCTACCAGAAGGAAGTTTCATACACAGAGCAGTACAGTTATTACGAGCGAGTGAGGCGCGGCTCAGGCAAGCTCGCCACTTGGGTGAATGAATTGCGCACGGGTTACCGGACGCAGACTCGTATGGAAGAACGTATCGGCTACCGCAGTGTGCAGGCAGAGATCGACGGCGGCGTCGACACGCTGCTGTTCGGTGCCGGCATCACGCTCCATGATCTCGTGCTCGAACGTATCGGCGAAGACATGCGTGTCAGCCTGCGGTCAGCCGGTGATGAGGACAGCGTCAGCGGCGACAGCACGACGATCGAGGACTGGGCCGATACACGCAATCGCATCGAAAACTTTGGCTTTGCGGACGGCAATCTGCTCGACTTCAGCCACATAGAGCTGGCGCAGCATGGCATGTCTGGAACAGATCAGCTCGCCGGCACGGCGTCAGGCGATTTCCTGTCCGGCGGCTCGGGTAATGACTCGTTGTCCGGCAACGCAGGCAACGACGTGCTCAGTGGTGGTTCTGGCAATGATCAGATCAATGGCGGTGACGGCAAGGACCTGCTGTTCGCGGGCAGCGGCAATGATGCGTTGTACGGGGGTGCGGCAGACGATTACCTGATCGCCGAGGCGGGCGACGATCAACTCGATGGTGGCGTCGGAGATGACGTTTTGGCTGGCATGGACGGTGACGATATCCTGGCCGCTGGCACCGGCGATGATCACTTGCTGGGCGGGGCAGGTAGCGACCTGCTGCTTGGTGGTGCCGGAGACGACACCTATTTTTATTTTCGTGGCGATGGACGCGACGAGATTTTCGATGACGCCGGCCTTGATGAGGTGTCGAAGCTGTCGACATCAGGCGGCGGCTACCAGCGTACGAGTCTGACGGCGAACTGGGTCGCGCAGTACCGGGCAAACAGCGGATCGACGCAGGCCGAAGGTGGCAATGACAGCCTGCAGTTTGGCCAGGGCATCACGGTTGAGGACTTGTATGTACAGACGGCCGGCGACGATCTGGTGATTGCGTTGCGCGAGCCGGACGGCGCGGCGTTGGCCGACTTCGATGATCAGCTGACGATAAGGCAATGGAGCAATGCAAAGAATCGCATCGAGACTTTTGGCTTCATTGATGGCCGCACCTTGCAGATGGCAGGCATCAGGCATGCGGGCAGCGGACTGGCGACAGAGGATGCCTTGAACGGCAGCACCGACGGTGACTTGCTTTCCGGTGGCGATGGCAATGACAGCTTGTCCGGACTCGCCGGCGCTGATTACCTGATCGGCGGCGCCGGCAATGACCAGCTCGATGGCAGTGACGGCAATGATGACGCGTACGGTGGCAGGGGGGACGATCATGTCGATGGCGGCGCCGGGAAAGACTATCTCTTTGGTGGCACAGGGCAAGACACGATCAATGGCGGCGACGATAACGATGTGCTCAGCGGCGGCGCCGGCAATGATCTGCTCAAGGGTGGGCGCGGCAACGATGTCTATCAATTCAATCGTGGTGACGGGCAGGATACGATCGCCGAGTCGGCGCTCGGTACCGAGTCTGTGCAGGTCGCTTATACCTATACCCAGTCAGTTGAGAAACGTCCGCTCGGCGGCAAGAGCTCGTTCAAGATCTGGGTGAATGAGACTCGCACCGGCTATCGCAGCGAACTGCAAGCGATCGACGGAGGTGATGACACGCTGCAGTTTGGAACCGGCATTGGCATAGGCGACATTTTGCTCGAACGCCTGGGCGATGAGTTGCGGATCTCGCTGCTGCCGGCGCAGGACAGCGACGCGCAGGACAGCGTTAGCGTGCAGGGCTGGAATACCCCGCAATACCGCATCGAGCACCTGCGTTTCATCAATGACTTTGCGGTCGATATCGGCCATCTCGACGGTGCCGCTTCAGGCACCGCCGGGAATGATGTGCTCGATGCCGGCACAGGCAAAGCCAGCTGGCTCGGCGGTGCGGCTGGCAACGATACGCTCAATGGCGGTTCAGCGTCAGACGTGCTGCATGGAGGAACAGGCGATGATGTGCTGAACGGCGGTGCCGGCGACGATGTGTACATATTTGAACGCGGCGATGGCAAGGACACAATCAGCGATTCTGGCAGTTTGGGGATCGGCACTGAACTCAGTCATCCGGGGGGCGACAAGCTGCTGTTTGGCGACAGCATCACCATCGAAGACCTGGTGTTCTCGCTGCGGGGCCGCGACATGGTGGTTTACCTGCGCGACCGCAAGAATCCCGAGGCATCACTGGAATTCGCCGCGGACTCGGTCACTATCACGGACTGGGCCACGGCCTCCCACCGGCTCGACGTGTTCCAATTCTTTGACGGTCGCGACTTCGACATGTCTCATCTATCGTCTACGGTGCTTGGTCGCTCCGGTGAGCCACTTGTGGACGAGCTTGTGGGTTCGGCCGCGTCGGACTGGATGGATGGATTTGCGGGCGACGATACGCTTCAAGCTCAGGCCGGTAACGACTACCTCCTCGGCGGCAGTGGCAATGACACACTTTTCGGCGATGCCGGTGCTGACCTGATGTCGGGTGGCAGCGGCGATGACCTGCTGTATGGCGGAGACGATGACGACATCGCCATCGGCGGAGATGGCAGGGACACGATCAATGGCGACGCGGGCCGAGATTTCATTGTTGGCGGCGCGGGCGACGACAGCATCAACGGTGGCGGCGGCGATGACGTGATCATCGGCGACGCGGGCAACGACACCTTTACCGCAAGCGCGGGTACCGATGTCTATCGTTTCGGTTTTGGCGATGGCAACGATACTTATATTGGCTCTGAGCAGGTCGGCCTGAACGGCACGGACATCATCCAGCTCGAACCTGATGTTTCGAAAGAGCAGCTGTGGTTCGAGCGGGTCGGCGACGATCTGGTGATGAAGCTGCTCGGCAGTACCGACAGCATGACCTTCAGGGACTGGTATTTGAGTAGCGACCCGGCGAAGAACTGGAACGCACCCAACGACGCGAAGCGCTATGTGTACGATTTCGAGGCAGGCGGTGAATTGCTCAGCTATTCAAAGGTCAATGGACTGGTCTCGGCAATGGCAGGTTTCGCGCCGGGCGACGCCAGCAACGCATACGGTGCGACCGCTTCCGAATTGCCATCCTCGGTCAGGAATGCTGTCAACAATGCATGGGTGGCGGCCGCGTGAGCGACGATTCAGATACCTGCACCGGCTTATCCATGCTCGGTGAGATCGCGTGGCTGATGGCGCATTCGCCGCTGCATCGAAGCTGGCCTCTTGAGAGTTTATTGCAGTGGGTGGCACCGGCGCTGGCGCTGAAGCAGTGTCGTGCCTACCACCGTAGCAACAAACCAGTGGCCTATGTGTCGTGGGCATGGCTGTCGAAGGACGCGGAGGAAGCCTATGTGCTGAATCCGCGCAGCCTGACGCCGGCGAATTGGAAAAGCGGACAGCGTTTGTGGATCATCGACCTGATCGCGCCTTTTGGTGATGGCGGTGCCGTCATGCGCGATCTCAAAACGGGTCTGTTTCGCAATGCGGTCCTGCGGGCATTGCGCGTTAAGCCGGGGACTGATCAGATGCGCATCATCTACCTGCATGGGATTGATGCGGCAGCTGACGCTCGGGATGAAGCTCGCCATCCTGCAGTTGATCTTGAAGGAGCGGTTCTGCGCCGCGCGCGAGCATGACTGACTGATTGACTCATGCATGCGCACGCAGCAGGCAATCGCGGAACAGTTGCGTCACCCGCGACGGCGCCGGCGCGCGCCGAGCGATGCCGGAGAAGCGGCATTCATAGCGGAACAGCGTGGGCTTGACTGCCTTCATCAGCCCGTCCGCGACGAAGCCGCGCGCATAGTGATCCGGCAGGAAGCCGAGGAAGCGACCCGACAGGATCAGCGTGGCCACCGATTCCTGATCGAAGCCGGTGGCGTCGCGGCGCAAGCGTTCGCGATGCGAAATCTCCATGTTCGGCGAGTGATAACCGAGGCCGGCGAAATCATGCGCGCGCAGTTGCGCCCAGCCCATCCTGCGTGTGTCGGCGCCAAACAGCGGGTGCGCGGCACCGCAATACAGCCGCATGGCTTCGCCAAACAATTCGTCATACGCGAGGCTGTCCGAGCGCCGGTGTTCCGGGATGATGCCGTACTGGTAGTCGCCGCCGATCACGCCGCGCTCAATGCCGTTGATGGTCGACACATGCAGGTTCAGCGCGACTTCCGGTGCCTGTTCACGGAACAGCGCAATTGCCTGCGCGATATGCGCTTGCGGGTTGCTCGCCGTCTTGTCGAACACCGCGAGATGGAATTCGCCCGCGATGCGCTGGTGAATGTCGTCAACACTGGCACGGAACGCATCGGTGGCGGCCAGCAGTCGCTGCGTCTCCTGATGGATGCGCTCGCCCTCGGGCGTGAGCGCGAAGCCGCCGCGGCCACGCCGGCACAGCGTCAGGCCCAGCCGCGTTTCCAGATCCTTCACATGGCGGCTGATGGTCGAGGTGGCAATGTTCAGCTCAAGCTCGGCGGCGGCCATGCCGCCGCATTCGACCACGGCGCGGAACACGCGCAGCAAACGAATGTCGGTGTCACTGAGCTGTCCCAGAACGGCCTTTTTCTTTACTTGCATATTTATGCAAACCGACGTGGATAATTGATTATTTATAAGAGTATCAGCCCGCCGCGACAATGCGCCATCCCCGTCCCCGAAAGGATCTCCCGATGAACATGTCCGCACCGACATCGCTGACCGAGGCCGCCGTGCGTACCGACGCCGACTGGCTCGAGGCGCACTGGATGCCGTACACCGGTAACCGCGAGTTCAAGGCCAATCCGCGGCTGTTGGTCAGCGCGAAAGATGCTTACTTCACCGATGCCGACGGCCGCAAGATCTTCGACGGCCTGTCCGGCTTGTGGACCACCGGCCTTGGCCATTGCCGGCCGGAGCTGATCGACGCGGTCAGCCGGCAGATGGCAACGCTGGATTTCACACCGGGGTTTCAGTTCGGTCATCCGCTGTCGTTTGCGCTGGCGAACCGGATGCGCGACTTCCTGCCGGCCGGCCTCGATCATGTGTTCTTCACCGGCTCGGGTTCGGAGTCGGCAGACACGTCATTGAAGATGGCGCGCGCGTACTGGCGTGCGAAAGGGCAGGGATCGAAGACCCGCTTCATCGGCCGCGAGAAGGGCTATCACGGCGTGAACTTCGGTGGCGGCTCGGTCGGTGGCATCGTCGGCAACCGCAAGCTGTTCGGGCAGGGCATCGAGACTGACCACTTGCCGCATACGATGCTGGAGAAGAACGCCTTCTCGCGCGGCCTGCCGGCGCAGGGTGCGGAGCTGGCCGACGAACTGCTGCGGCTGATCAACCTGCATGATGCGTCGAACATCGCGGCCGTGATCGTCGAGCCTTTCTCCGGATCGGCCGGCGTGATCGTGCCGCCGGTCGGTTACCTGCAGCGGCTGCGCGCCATTTGCGACCAGCACCAGATCCTGCTGATCTTCGATGAAGTGATCTCCGGCTTCGGCCGCACCGGTGCATGGACCGGTGCGGAAGCTTTCGGCGTCACGCCCGACATCCTGAACTGCGCGAAGCAGATCACCAACGGCGTGCAGCCGCTCGGCGCGGTGGTGGCGAAAAAAGAGATCTACGACACCTTCATGCAGAACGGCGGTCCGCACTATCTGGTGGAATTCCCGCATGGGTATACCTATTCGGCGCACCCGGTCGCCTGCGCAGCCGCACTGGCGACGCTGGACCTGCTGCAAAAGGAAGATGCTGTCGGTCGAGTGAATGCGCTGGCGCCGCATTTCGAGGCAGCGGTGCATTCGCTGAAGGGCTGCCGGCACGTCACCGACATCCGCAATGTCGGGCTGGCCGCCGGCTTCACGCTGGCGTCCGCGCCCGGCGAACCGGCCAGGCGTCCGTATGAAGTCGCGATGGCGATGTGGAAGAAGGGCTTCTATGTGCGCTATGGCGGCGACACGATACAGCTGGCGCCGCCGTTCATCTCGACACGTGCCGAGATCGATGCGCTGGTGAATGCGCTCGGCGAGGCGCTGAACGCGGTGGACTGAATCTCGCTGCGGTCCCGGGCAGGCGACTGCCAGGGGCCGCGAGTGAAGTCACGCACCGGCCGTCAGCGGCCGGCGTAGCGCGTGACGGGGTTTACCAGCTGCCGGTATTTTTCATCGACACCCAGGGCTCGGCCGGTGGCAGCGGCTGGCCGGCCTGCAGCAGCTCGATCGAAATATCGTCGGGCGAACGCACGAAGGCCATGCGGCCGTCGCGCGGCGGGCGCAGGATCGTCACGCCATGCGCCTGCAGGCGCTCGCAGGTCGCATAGATGTCGGCGACCGCGTACGCGATATGCCCGAAGTTGCGCGCGCCGCCCAGTGTTTCAGGATCCCAGTTATAGGTCAGTTCGACCTGGGCTGCATGGTCGCCCGGCGCGGCCAGATAGACCAGCGTAAAGCGGCCGGACGGCACTTCATATTCACGCACGACCTCGAGGCCGAGCGCATCGCGGTAAAACTTCAGCG
>JACCDQ010865489.1_pt1 | contig 27631 bp, 27 predicted proteins | sample 7446031 | NCBI WGS metagenome assembly JACCDQ01 (sample SAMN15323442, study PRJNA562643) | freshwater metagenome | isolation source: river surface water | place: USA:Blue River Watershed | collected 2017-08-17 | reverse complement strand
TTTGATTGTGAGCATACGAGAGATGCCCAAAAAAATGCAGGAGGAAGCTGTATGGCGTTACTGGTTAGCGCGAGCTTATAAAGAAAAGCGTGAGACAGCCAAAGCAAATGCCATTTTGGTCCCCCTAGCAAAAGAACGTAATTTTTATGGTGTGTTGGCCGAGGAAGAAATGGGCGATGTCATGCGTGCCCCAGCACAGCAATATACGCCAACAGAAGTGGAAATTGACAATGCTAAGTCCCAACCGGCTTTCCAGCGTGCAATAGAATTAGAGCGCCTAGGCTTACGCTGGGAATCACGCGCAGAATGGAGTTATGCCATTAAAGGGATGAATGACAAACAGCTACTGGCGGCTGCGGAGTTGGCAACTCGACAGGGTTGGTTGGATGTAGCGATTAATACGGCGGACAAAACCCAGCAATTGCACAATGATGGTTTGCGTTATCCACTGCCATATCGCGAGGTGGTTGAAAACTTTTCGCGCAATCAGCAGTTGGATGCTGCTTGGGTATATGGTTTGTCACGTCAAGAGAGTCGATTTAATTTGTATGCCCGTTCTGGAGTGGGTGCCAGTGGCATGATGCAAGTGATGCCAGCCACAGCAAAATGGATAGCTAAACGAAATGGTTGGAAGGATGTCAGAGCTGACAATCTGCATCAACTTGATACCAATGTAAAACTGGGCACCTATTATTTACGTTATACCTTGGATAGTTTTAGTGGGCAGACGCCAATGGCGACTGCGGCTTATAATGCTGGTCCAAGTCGAGTTCGTGCATGGGCAACCGCACAACCGATGGAAGGGGCAATCTATGCGGAAACAATTCCTATATTAGAGACCCGTGTATATGTACAAAAGGTCATGCTCAATACCTACTTTTATATGCAAAGGTTAGGTAAGCAAGGGCCAAGTTTGAAACAACTGCTTGGCAAAGTGTCGAATGTTGGGACATGGCAGTCCAAAGAAATGCAAATTGAAGAAATAATGGAGTAAGTTGTGAAAGTAAAACAAATCGCAGTGTTAGGTGGTTCTGGCTTTTTGGGGAGTGCGCTTGTCGCACAATTGTCCGCAGCGGGCTATGCCGTGAAGGTCATGACCAGACGTCGTGAATCAGCCAAACATCTATTGTTATTGCCTACCGTCAAAGTCGTTCAAACAGATGTGCTCAATACCGCCAGTCTACGCAAGGAATTACAAGGATGTGATGCGGTAGTAAATTTGATTGGTATATTGCACCAAAGCAAAAAAATCAGCTTTGAGCGCATGCATCATCAATTCCCCAAACAAGTTGCCAAGTTATGTGCTGAGTTAAATATCCCTCGCTTGTTACATGTCAGTGCTTTGGGTGTCAGCAGTAACGCACCAAGTTTATATCTACAATCCAAATATGCTGGTGAACAAGCGGTTATCAAACATCTGGGTGCAAAAGCGACCATCTTCCGCCCTTCAGTTATATTTGGTCGCGGTGATAGCTTTATTAATCTATTCGCTAAATTGGTGAAATTGCTGCCGGTGGTGATGTTGGCGAAACCTAACTGTCGCTTTCAACCTGTGTTTGTAGAAGATGTGGTCAAAGTGATGTTGGCTAGCCTAGAGGATTCAACTAGTGCAGGAAAATGTTATGAATTAGCAGGCCCCAAGGTTTACCGCCTGAGTGAGTTGGTCAGCGTCGTGGCGCAGGCGGTAGGCAAGCGTCCTATGATCGTGGGCCTGAATGATACGCTTTCCTATATGCAGGCATTTTTTATGGAATGGTTGCCGGTAAAGTTGATGACGCGTGACAATGTACGCTCTATGGAAGTCGATAATGTGTCACAACAGCCATTGCCCTTTGGTATTCGTGCAACTCCATTGGAAGCGGTGATGACGGATTTTCTCAATGGGCAAAATCCACGTAATCAATATAACCAATTGCGAGTGACGGCAGGAAGATAATGAAGATTTATTGTGTCGGCGGTGCGGTGCGAGATGCCCTGCTTGGTTTGCCGGTGCAGGATAAAGATTATGTCGTGGTGGGTGCAACGCCAGCACAGATGGAGCAGTTGGGCTATCGCGCAGTGGGTAAAGATTTCCCCGTATTTCTTCATCCAAAGACACAAGAGGAATACGCTTTAGCCAGAACTGAGCGTAAATCCGGCAAAGGCTACAAAGGCTTTGTGGTACATGCCGCACCTGATGTCACTCTAGAGCAAGATTTACTGCGTCGAGACCTAACGATTAATGCCATTGCACAAGATAGCGATGGCAGCCTGATTGACCCCTATGGCGGGCAAGCAGATTTGCAGGCGAAATGTTTGCGCCATGTCAGTCCAGCATTTGTCGAAGATCCAGTCCGTATTTTGCGAGTGGCAAGATTTGCTGCGCGCTTTGTCGAATTCCATGTTGCGCCCGAGACCCTACAATTAATGTGTGACATGGTACAAGCAGGAGAGGTTGACGCTCTTGTGCCAGAGAGAGTTTGGCAAGAATTATCCACTGGCTTGATGGAGCAACAACCAAGTCGAATGTTTGAGGTGTTGCGGGCTTGTGGCGCATTAGAAAAATTATTCCCAGAGCTCAATCGACTTTGGGGTGTGCCGCAGCCGCCACAATATCACCCTGAAGTGGATACCGGTGTGCATATGATGTTGGTAATTGATTATGCCGCTAAGCGACAATTTCCCCTACCAGTTCGCTTTGCTGCCTTATGTCACGACCTTGGCAAAGGCACCACGCCAGTGGAAACATTACCAAGGCATATCGGACATGAAGAGCGCAGTGTGGACTTGCTCAAAGAGGTGGTGAAGCGACTTAAAGTGCCGAATGATTGCGCGGGTTTGGCGCATGTCGTCGCTAAATTTCATGGCAAGTTACATCAGGCCAAACAGATGCGTCCTGCAACGCTTTTAGAATTTCTCACCCAGTTAGACGCGCTGCGTCAACCACAAAGATTTGAGCAATTCTTGGACGCTTGTGAATGCGATACGCGAGGTCGAACTGGGTTTGAGCAATACGATTTTTCGGTGGCGGAATATCTACGTGATGCCTTACAGGCGATTGCTGCTGTGGATGCAGGGAAGGTAGCGGCGCAATATCAAGACAACGAAAAAATTCGCGAGGCGGTGATGCAAGCTAGACTCGAAGCTTTGCACAAGCACCTCGATTCCTAAACATTATTCTTCGTCGTTAAGCAGCGCTACCAATTGCCTTTGCGCAAGCTCCATCGGTTTGCGTTTAAAACCACTCTTGGCAAATTGATGCCAACGACCAATCACAAAACACAACAGTAAATTGGCTTGAGCTTCTGGGTCTAAATTTTTCTTACCTTGCGCTTCGGCAATTCTTAAAGACTGTTTGAGTGTGGATTCAATGCGGTCAAAAATTTGATTGATGCGCACTTGTAAAGCAGGGTCCTCATGCACCAAGGCATCTCCAATTAGCACACGTGACATGCCGGGATTTTTTTCAGCGAAAAGTAGCATAACAGTAATCATGCGACGCACTTGGCTGAGTCCATTTTCTTCTTCACTAGAAATTTTATTGATTAAACCAAACAGGCTTTGCTCGATAAAATCAATCAGTCCCTCAAACATTTGTGCCTTGCTGGCAAAGTGACGATACAAAGCCGCTTCGCTGACTTCTAATTTGGCGGCTAAAATGGCAGTGGTGATTTTTTCGTGTTGGGGCTTCTCCAACATATTTGCCAGCGTCTCAAGAATTTGTTGTTTACGTTGACCACGTTCAACTGCCATTTTCATCCTCCTTTTAGATATAGCACCAAGCCCTGATTATAAATGATAACGAGTGAGCGCTAACACATCATGAATGCGCAAATCGACAAAACAAGGTTTTTTTAATGATCGTGTGACCCATACCGTTCGCATTCCCAACCGTTTAGCCGTCTTTAAAGCATGCGGATTATCTTCTAACATCACACAGTCTTTCGGATTTACCCGCAATACACGTAATAATTGACGGAATCCACGGATTGCTGGTTTGGGGTGAAACTGGGTCGACTCAACACTAAACACCAACTCAAACAAATCCGCTATTCCCAAAATTTCTAATACACGAACGGCATATCGCTGCGGCGCATTGGTGAAAATCACTTTGCGGCCACGCAGGCTAAGAATGAGGTGTCGTAGGCGTTGACGCTGCAACACCGTATTGTCTAGGTCTAAATGGTCGTGGGTAGCCCTGAGAAAATGATGTGGGTTGATGCCATGATGGCGCACCAAGCCTTTTAGCGTGGCGCCATAAATGCGCCAATAATGTTTGCGCAATTGTTGAGCTTCATCTTCGCTGTATTGGAGTTGATCCATAATGAATTGCGTCATGGCGCGATTCATAACAGGAAAGATATGTGCCGAGGCATCATGCAGGGTGTCATCCAAATCGAAAATCCACACCCTGCGTTGTTGATGACTCATGATGGATGACTGCGGTGGGCTCTGATTTATTTGGCTTTAATCAGTGTGCCAACGCCCTCGTCGGTCAATACTTCGAGTAACAATGCGTGTTCAACTCGTCCATCAATAATATGCACCGACTTCACGCCGCCTCTGGCTGCATCTAGCGCTGAACCAATCTTTGGTAGCATGCCGCCTGACAAAGTGCCATCATCAACCAAGTCATCGATTTGCTTGGGAGTAAGGCCGGTCAGCAAGTTGCCATTTTTGTCTAGTACACCTGGGGTATTGGTTAGCAGTATTAGTTTTTCTGCCCCTAAGATTTCTGCCAATTTACCCGCGACCACATCTGCATTGATATTGTATGTTTTGCCATCCGCCCCGACACCAATGGGTGCGATGACAGGAATAAAATCGCCGCTATCTAGAAAAGTGATAATGCTGGGATCGATATGGCTGATTTCGCCAACCTGGCCGATATCGATCATTTGCTCGGGCTTATCTTTATCTTGCATCATCAATTTGACGGCATGAATAAAGTTGCCATCCTGTCCGGTAAGACCGACAGCCTTTCCGCCCTTACGGTTGATTAGATTCACAATCTCTTTATTGACTTGACCACCAAGCACCATCTCTACGATATCCATGGTTTCTTCGTCGGTCACCCGCATGCCTTGAATAAACTCACCTTTTTTGCCTAGCTTATCCAACATATCATTGATTTGCGGGCCGCCACCATGCACCACCACTGGGTTCATGCCGACGAGCTTAAGCAGCACCACATCGCTGGCGAAAGATTCTTTCAGATGTGGCTCAGTCATCGCATTGCCACCATATTTGATGACGATGGTTTTATCAAAGAAGCGCTTGATATAGGGCAAAGCCTCTGCCAGTGTTTGCGCTTTTTGGCTAGCAGTTGTTTGATTCAGCATGCGGTTTCCTAAAGTTCTTTATGCGGGTTCAAATTCCGCCATATTTTAAATGAAAAACTAAAGCGCTTTGACAAATACTTTTGAGCGCCGCTGAAGGTTATACAGTTTTTGTTTCTCCGCCGGCAGTGACTCTACATCTCGTTGTTTAAAGCCGCGCTCCAAAAACCAATGCTCGGTGCGCGTGGTTAGGCAGAACATGGTATTAAAGCCCATGTGTTTGGCTTGGTCTTCGCAAAAATGGAATAGCCTATCTCCCCGACCACCACCCCGATATGAGGGATGGATAGCGAGGCAAGCAAACTCAACCATTTTTTCTGAGGCAAAAGGATAGAGTGCAGCGCAACCTATCACTCGACCATCATGCTCCATCACGTAAAACTGATTGATTTCCATCTCTAAACGCTCACGACCGCGTCTGACCAAAATCCCTTCAGCTTCTAATGGTTCGATTAACTTAAGTAGGCTACCCACGTCATCAATATTGGCTTGCCGCATTAACTCAAGTGGCGTTTCGGTCACCATAGTGCCTATGCCCTCGAGGGTAAACAGTTCTTGCAGGATGGCGCCATCGGTATGACGGCAAATCAGGTGCGTTCTCGCCACACCATTTTCACAGGCTCTGATGGCAGCGGGCAGATAGTAAAGCTCGTCCTCGCTGATATAGGGCGCGGCATCTTGCGCAGCTAACTGCTCATCATGTTGATACTGATGGACATGCTGCAATAAATTTTTGGCTTTTTGCGTAGTCATCTCACGCAATAATTCACCCCGGATATTGTGTACACCCTCTTTATCCATTAAGAAAATCAGCTTGTCTGCATCTAATGCAATCGCTGTACTGACCGCCACATCTTCGACGGCAAGGTTAAAGATTTCGCCTGTGGGGGAATATCCTAGCGGAGAGAGTAGAACAACCTCTCCATCATCAAGACGTTTTTGGATGCCTACACTGTCGATTTTTCTTACCTCACCAGTGTGCTGTAAGTCCACGCCTTGATACACCCCAACCGGTTTAGCTGTGACAAAATTACCACTGGCCACGCGAATATCAGAGCCAGCCATAGGGGAATCCACCAAGCCCATAGATAGTTGCGATTCAATATCTACCCGTATCGCACCGTTGGCTTCCTTAACGATTTCCATCGCGGCATCATCGGTCACACGCAGACCATCCACCAATTTGGTTTTTAGATTGGCTTGTTTCAGCTTGCTTTCGATTTGGGGTCTGGCACCGTGCACAAGAATTAACCTGACTTCTAAACTGGCGAGCAAATTCAAGTCATGCGATAAGGCGGTGAACTGACCATCGGTGACCACTTCACCACCAAAAGCGATGACAAAGGTTCTTCCACCAAATGCGTGGATATAGGGCGCAACCGAGCGAAACCAACTGACAAATTGCGGGGCAGAATGACTGGCTAATTTTGCATTTTGCGCAAAATTTGCGGGATGCGCAAAGTTTTCGCCTTCTTGTTGGGCGTAAAGCTGTGCTGGACTGCAACCTAAGGCCAAGCAAATCTTGTTCAGTGTTGCTGGAGAAATGGTTTGGTTGCCGCGCTCTATTCTAGATAGATTGCCTGCATCAGTGCCTATTTGGTCGGCTAATTGTGTCAACGTTTTATTTTGCTGTTTGCGTTGATGACGTATCGCCAACCCCAGCTTGATTGCTGGGTTGGTGTCAAGATTGGCCAATTCTGGTGCTTGATTGTGTGGAGATTTGGGGTGCATCGCTAGCTCATTAATTTGCTTTATATGCAAATTGTAATGATTATTTGCTTATTACGCAAATTTTATGCGCTAAAATCACCCCAAAGTGTTTGAATGGCGGCTAATGCCGCTAAAGGCGCGGTTTCGGTACGAAGTACGCGCGTACCCATGCGCACCGATTGAAATCCAGTGAGGCTGGCCAATTGCTTCTCCTCTGGGCTGAGGCCGCCTTCTGCGCCAACCAGGAGACAAATCTCAGTGGCAGCCAACTGAAGCTTTGTGATGGGAATTTCGGCGTCAGGGGACAGCATGATGCGAGTAGGTGCGAGGGGTGCTTGTGCTAACCAATCTGCCAGACTGAGTGGAGCAAATACTTGCGGCACAATGGCGCGACCACTTTGCTCGCAAGCAGCATTGGCAACGTTTTGCCAATGCGCCAAACGTTTTTCTAAACGATCTTGCGAGAGCTTAACGACACTGCGTTGACTGGCGATGGGTTGAATAGCGGCAACGCCAAGCTCCACCGCTTTTTGTATCGTGAAGTCCATACGGTCGCCCGCTGAAATGGCCTGCGCCAGTGTTATTTGCAATGGCGACTCACTGTTAACTGGATTTACCGAGAGTATTTTGCAGCGGACCTGTTGTTTGCTGATTTGTAGAATTTCTGCGCGATAGTCTTGTCCGTCGCCATTAAACAGAATCAAGCACTCCCCTTGGTTCATACGCAACACTTTGACTGCATGCACGGCAGCGTTATCTGGAAGTTGCAAAATTGCACCCAAGCTCAGTCTGTCGCACAAGGCTGGGTCGCAATAGAATCGGGGATTTCGCATGATGGGTGACGACGGTAATGTTAAAATATGAATGGTTATTTTAATATGAGCCAAAAGAATTTAGATAAAGGAATTGCAAGATGGTGAGTTTGAATCCTCCGGTTTGTGACTTTGGTATGCGTGCTCCAGGTTTTGATTTGTTGGGCGTTGATGGCCAACGCTATACCTTGGAACAAGTGCGCGGTCCAAAAGGCTTGTTGGTGATGTTTATCTGTAATCACTGCCCCTATGTCAAAGCGATTCACCAACGACTTGTTGAAGATGTGCAGGCGCTAAAACTCGTTGGCATTCATACTGTGGCCATTTCAAGCAATGATGTGGTGAATTATCCCGAAGACTCTTATGAAAATATGCAGCTCATTGCGCAACAATGGCATTTTGATTTTCCCTATCTGTTTGACGAAACGCAGCAAGTAGCAAAAGCCTATGGCGCAGTCTGTACGCCAGACTTTTTTGGCTTTAATGCGCAACTGGAGTTGCAATATCGAGGCCGTTTGGATGAGCAAGGGCGTGACCCGATTCCCAAGCCAAATCTTAAGCGCGAACTGTTAGAGGCTATGAAGCAAGTGGCAGACTCAGGCAAGGGACCACGCGAGCAAATTGCGAGCATAGGCTGTTCCATTAAGTGGAAAGTCTAAAAAACATTCCTTTTTGATTAGCATTAGGGGGCAATCATGAGCCCTAAAACTCGCCTCAAATACCTAGTTTTACTTGCTCAAAAACGCTAACTGGGCAATAATTTCAGCTTCATGCCCCTACAGTTCATAGGGCGATAAAGCCAGCCGTATTATCCAGTCCAATGGCTCCCAAAAAAGGGAAACTAGCAAATGTCTAGTTTTAAGGCTGGTGCTATGAGCAAGCATGGGGTGAGTAGCAGATTTTGTTAGGCGTTTAGATTGAAACGTCTTTAAACATTACGTTTTTTGATAGGGAGAAGGAAATGGCAACACGTCAAGATTTAGCAAATGCTATCCGTGCGTTATCCATGGATGCAGTGCAGAAAGCTAATTCTGGCCACCCAGGTGCACCTATGGGGATGGCTGAAATCGCAGAAGTATTGTGGAATCATCATTTACGCCACAATCCAAAAAATCCTAATTGGGCTGATCGCGACCGTTTTATTTTGTCAAACGGCCACGGCTCTATGCTGATTTATTCATTATTGCACCTGACTGGTTACGATTTGCCTATTGATGAAATCAAGACTTTCCGTCAATTGCATTCCAAGTGTGCGGGTCACCCTGAATACGGCTATGCCCCAGGTGTTGAAACCACTACGGGTCCATTAGGCCAAGGCATTACCAACGCCGTTGGTTTTGCTATGGCTGAAAAACTTTTGGCACACCAATTCAACAAACCAGGCCATGACATCGTTGACCATTACACATATTGCTTCTTAGGTGACGGCTGTATGATGGAAGGCGTATCTCACGAAGCTTGTGCTTTGGCTGGTACATGGGGCCTTGGCAAATTGGTTGCTTTCTGGGATGACAACGGTATTTCTATCGACGGTCACATCGAAGGTTGGTACACAGACGATACAGCGAAACGTTTTGAATCCTACGGTTGGCATGTTCAATCAGTAGACGGTCACGATGTTGACGCGATCGATGCGGCTATCAAGAAAGCTAAAGCAGTGACTGATAAGCCTTCTTTGATTTGTTGTAAGACTATCATCGGTAAAGGCTCTCCTAACAAATCCGGTAGCCATGACTGTCACGGTTCTGCACTAGGTGAAGAAGAAGTTGCTGCAACACGTAAGAACATCGGTTGGAATCACCCACCGTTTGAAATTCCAGCAGACGTATATGCTGGTTGGGATCAAACAGCGAAGGGTGCACAGACTGAGTCTGACTGGAATGCAAAATTTGAAGCTTATGCTAAAGCTTTCCCAGCGGAAGCCGCTGAATTCAAACGTCGTATGGCCGGTGATTTGCCAGCTAACTGGAAACAAGTGACGGATGCAATGATTGCAGCGATGAACGAAAAAGCTGAAACAGTTGCAACACGTAAAGCATCACAAAATGTGATCGCTGCATTAGCACCAACATTGCCTGAGTTCTTAGGCGGTTCTGCTGACTTGACTGGTTCTAACTTGACCTCTTGTGGCAGCTTTACTCATGTGGATGCGAAGAAACCAGGTAATTACATTTCTTACGGTGTTCGTGAATTCGGTATGTTCGCCATTATGAACGGTATGGCTTTACACGGTGGCTTGTTGCCATTTGGTGGTACTTTCCATATGTTCTCAGACTATGCCAAGAGCGCATTGCGTATGGCGGCATTGATGAAACAACGCACCATTGCCGTATTGACCCATGACTCTATCGGTCAAGGCGAAGACGGTCCAACTCACCAACCAGTGGAAAACACCTCTGGTCTGCGTTATATCCCACGTATGGATGTATGGCGTCCAGCTGACTCTACTGAAACTGCAGTAGCTTGGGTTTGCGCAGTTGAACGTAAAGATGGTCCATCTAGCTTGGTGCTCAGTCGTCAAAATGTGCCAGGTATCAAACATGATGCGGCACAACTTCCATTGATTCGTAAGGGTGGTTATGTGTTCTCTGACGTCGCTGGCAAAGCAGATGTTATTCTGATTGCTAACGGTTCAGAGTTGGATTTGGCCATCAAAGCAGCGGCTGAGTTGAATGCGGCAGGTACTAAGGTGCGCGTGGTTTCTATGCCATCCACTAACGTATTCGACCGTCAAGACAAAGCTTACCGTGATAGCGTATTAACTCCTGGAGTGAAACGTGTGGCTGTTGAAGCAGCTCACCCAGACTTCTGGCGCAAATATGTTGGCTTGGAAGGCGCTGTAGTAGGCATCGATACTTTCGGTGAATCTGCTCCTGGCGGCGTATTGATGAAGCACTTTGGTTTCACAGTAGAAAACGTTGTGAACACTGTTAAATCAGTGCTTTAATCCTAGCCAATTTATTTTGATCTAGGTCAGTCTAAGGGAGCCCAACAGCACAGGGCTCCCTTTTTCTTTATGCGATTGAGCGCATTGTTTTAAAAAGCGAAAGTTGAATCATGACAGTTAAATTAGGGATAAATGGGTTCGGCCGTATTGGTCGTATGGTATTGCGTGCAGCCTTCCAAGAAAAAGAGTTTGAAGATTTCGAGATTGTGGCCATCAATGGCACAACCGATGCTGACTACATGGCCTATATGCTCAAATATGATTCTGTTCATGGTCGCTTTAATGCCAAGGTTGAGGTAGAAAGCCATGCCCTCATCATCAATGGCAAACGGATTGCCCTGACATTTGAACGTGATCCAGCGAATATTGATTGGGCCGATTTAGGTGTCGATATTGTGGCGGAATGTACCGGTGCATTTTTGACCTTAGATACTTGTCAGGTGCACATTGATCGTGGCGCTAAAAAAGTAATTCAGTCAGCACCAGGCAAAGACGATACCCCGATGTTTGTATATGGCGTGAATCATCAAAGCTATCAGGGGCAAGCAATTATCTCAGCCGCATCATGTACAACCAATGCCTTGGCTCCGGTGGCTAAAGTGTTGCACGATTTCGCAGGGATCAAACGCGGTCTGATGACGACTGTGCATGCGGCAACCGCTTCACAAAAAACTGTGGATGGACAATCTAAAAAAGATTGGCGTGGTGGTCGAGCAATTCTAGAAAATATTATTCCTTCTTCTACCGGAGCTGCAAAAGCGGTAGGAAAAGTGATTCCTGATTTGAATAAAAAACTGACAGGGATGGCATTCCGTATCCCGACCTCCAATGTCTCGGTCGTGGATTTAACTTGTGAGTTACAAAAAGAAACCAGCTATGAAGCAATCACCGAAGCGATGCGCAATGCAGCGAATGGCAGCATGCAAGGTGTGCTGGGCTTTACTAATGAAAAACTAGTTTCGACCGATTTTCGTGGTGAGCCATGTCCGTCAGTGTTTGATGCAGAAGCCGGCATCATGCTGGACCCAACTTTTGTCAAAGTGGTTGCTTGGTACGATAACGAGTATGGCTATAGTTGCAATCTGTTGCGCTTAGCCCGTCACGTGGCATAAGGAGAACATGATGCGTGTCATCAGAATGAGTGATTTGGATTTGACCGCCAAGCGAGTATTCATTCGCGCCGATTTAAATGTGCCTCTGCAAGACGGTAAAGTCAGCTCCGATGCACGTATTACCGCCTCTCTACCTACCATTGAATATGCTTTAAAAGCGGGTGCCAAAGTGATGGTGACCTCGCATTTAGGTCGTCCAGAAGAAGGTGTCTATTCTGAGGAAAACTCACTCAAGCCAGTGGCGGATGTGCTGAGCCAAAAACTCAACCGTCCAGTTCGCCTGATCAAAGATTGGGTGAAAGGCGATTTTGAGGTCGCTGATGGTGAGTTGGTGTTGTTGGAAAATTGCCGATTCAATCTGGGCGAAAAAAAGAATGTGGATGACACTGCGCAAGCCTATGCCAAGTTGTGTGATGTGTTTGTGATGGACGCGTTTGGTACAGCTCACAGAGCTGAGGCTTCGACGCATGGAATTGCTAAATTTGCTCCAGTTGCCGCCGCCGGTTTTTTACTCACCGAAGAATTGGATGCATTAGGCAAAGCCTTGATGAATCCTGCTCGTCCATTAGTGGCGATTGTGGGTGGCTCAAAAGTCTCAACCAAGCTGACCGTGCTAGAAAGCTTATCGGAAAAAGTAGATCAACTTGTCGTGGGCGGAGGGATAGCTAATACGTTTTTAAAAGCCAACGGAGCGGAAATTGGAAAGTCGCTGTGTGAGGATGATTTATTACAAACCTCGCGTCAGCTGATGCAAAAAATGTCCCAGCGCGGCGCAGCAGTCCCTATGGCAGTCGATGTAGTGACAGGCAAACAGTTTGCCCCTGATGCCGAGGCTAGTACCAAAACCATTGCTGAAATTCAAAGCGACGATATGATTTTTGATATCGGCCCTCAGTCAGCAAAAGTCTTGGTCGATATTATTATGAAAGCCGGCACAGTGGTTTGGAATGGGCCACTAGGTGTATTTGAGTTTGATCAATTTGCTGAGGGGACCAAAGCGATTGCCCATGCCATCGCTAACACGCCAGCGTTTACCCTTGCTGGCGGTGGCGATACTATTGCTGCCATTCAAAAGTATGACATCTACGACAAAGTTTCCTACATATCGACGGCTGGTGGTGCATTCTTAGAATTTCTAGAGGGAAAAAAATTACCTGCCGTAGAGATTCTTGAGCAACGTGCAGCGCAATGATAGTGCATAGCTTACGTCATGAAGTCAAAGCGCATCTCGAGTGTTTCATTGGCTCAGGTATAATGCGCGCTTAATAAAAGTTTCGATTTGGATGGGAAATAATTTGTCTAGCATCATACAGTCCGATATAAAAAGTTTGCCCTTATTGCATCGAGGTAAGGTGCGCGATATCTATGATGTCGATGCTGAGCACATGTTGTTGATTGCCAGTGACCGTCTCTCTGCTTTTGATGTTATTTTGCCTACCCCGATCCCGAATAAAGGGGCTTTGCTTACGCAAATTTCCAATTTTTGGTTTGCCCGATTAGGCCATGTGATCCCGAATCATTTAACCGGGATTGATCCTGCTAGCGTGGTCAAGGATGCCGGTGAACGTGCACAATTGGGTGGACGTGCTTTGGTGGTGCGTAAGCTAAAACCTCTACCCATCGAAGCGATTGTGCGTGGTTATCTTGTGGGTAGCGGCTGGAAAGAGTATCAACAAACAGGTGCCGTGTGCGGTATCCCTTTGCCAGCTGGCTTACGTGAAGCAGAAAAATTACCTCAAGCGCTGTTTACGCCTTCCAGCAAAGCCGCGGTTGGCGACCATGATGAGAATATTAGCTTGGCGCGTTGCGCTGAATTATTAGGGGAGCCACTTGCTCAGCAAGTGGCACAAGTCAGCTTGCAACTATATCGTGAGGCAGCTGAATATGCGCTGACCCGTGGCATTATTATTGCCGATACTAAGTTTGAGTTTGGTTTGGATGCACAAGGAAAACTGTATCTGATTGATGAAGTGCTGACACCTGACTCCTCACGTTTTTGGCCGGCAGATCAATATCAAGTGGGCAAAAATCCTCCCAGTTACGATAAGCAATATGTGCGAGATTGGTTGGAAGCTTCGGGCTGGAATAAGCAAGCGCCTGCGCCTGTCTTACCTGCGGAAGTCGCTGCCAAAACCAGTGAGAAATATCACGAGGCTTATCGCCAATTAACTGGCCAGCAGTTCCACGCGGAATAACTCAGTAGCATGAGTGATATCAAACAATTAGTCGCTGGGTTTCGTCAGTTTCATGAAGATTATTTTCGCGGCGAGCAAGGGCTTTATGCAGCGCTTAGCCAGGGACAAAACCCCAGCACTTTGGTGATTGCATGTTCAGACTCACGAGTCGATCCGGCCATCGTGATGAATGCCAAGCCAGGAGATTTGTTCGTGGTGCGTAACGTGGCCAATCTAGTACCACCTTATGAAAAGGGCGGTGGCTACCACGGTGTGAGTGCCGCACTAGAATTTGGCGTATGTAGCCTCAATGTAGAAAATATTATTGTGATGGGACATAAGCACTGTGGTGGCATCAAGGTACTGACAGAGGGCATGCCCGAGGGCATTGATGGGGAGTTTATTAAACCTTGGGTGAGCATTGCAAAACCTGCAATGGAGCGTGTAAAACAACTTGCAAACAAACAAGATAAAACAGCTTTTTTGTGTGATTGCGAGCGTGAGGCGATCAAAGTCTCACTGGAAAATTTAGCAACTTTTCCATTTATCCAAACGCGCCTTGCGCAGGGTAATTTGACCTTGCATGGTTGGTATTTTGATATAGAAGATGGCGCAATGTCAGTCTTCGACGAGCAGTCCAAACAATTTAAACAAGTTGATTAATGTTAATTTAAGAAGGTAATTATTGTGGCTTTAATGAATGTGCCTAGCGGCAAAGATATCCCAAATGATTTTAATGTAGTGATTGAGATTCCTATGCAAGGAGACCCAGTCAAGTATGAGGTTGATAAGGAGAGTGGCGCGATTTTCGTTGACCGCTTTATGGGAACCTCCATGCAGTATCCATGTAATTATGGTTACATCCCTCACACACTTTCCGAAGACGGAGATCCTGTCGACGTATTGGTCATCACGCCAGTGCCATTAATCCCAGGTGTGGTAGTTCGTTGCCGCCCATTAGGGGTATTGATGATGACCGATGAAGCAGGTCCTGACGCTAAAGTATTGGCGGTGCCCATTGATAAAGTCTGTGGCTTGTACAAACATCTACAAAAATATAGTGACGTTTCTGAGTGGCGTTTAAATATCATTGCTCATTTCTTTGAACACTATAAAGATTTAGATAAAGGAAAATGGGTCAAGATTGACGGTTGGAAAGGCATAGATGAGGCCAAACAAGAAATCATCAATGGCATCAAACGTTATCAAGATACGGATGACAAACCACAGTTCTAAGTGGTTAATATGGTTACAAAAAAATCCCGCGATATGCGGGATTTTTTTTGCCCAATATGAATCATCCCAGCAATAAGCTTTCGCAATATCTAGTTTTGGTTTAATCTAGCAATCACTACCTATTGATTTAAGTAGTTTGCAATTCGCAATAAATTTTCATTCAAGAAGTTCAAAGGTAATACGCAATAATTCTCAAAATAATTTAGGAGAGTAACAATGTCACAGAGTCTTTTATTTGCTCTTGGCTGTGCAGTTGTAGCCTTGCTTTATGGAGCACTTACCATTAAATGGGTTTTATCTCAGGCGAGCGGTAATGAGCGTATGCGCGAAATTGCTGCCGCAATTCAACAAGGGGCGTCAGCCTATTTAAATCGTCAGTATCGAACAATAGCCATCGTAGGGGCGGTGCTATTTGTTGCAATTTGGGTTGGACTGAATCAGCTCACTGCTTTGGGCTTTTTAGTCGGCGCAGTGCTATCAGGGGTGGCCGGTTATATCGGTATGAACATCTCTGTTCGTTCTAACCTGCGCACAGCGCAAGCCGCACACAACGGTATTAATGCCGCATTGCAAGTCGCATTCCGCGGCGGTGCAATTACCGGTATGTTGGTGGTGGGCTTGGGTCTACTTGGGGTAGCAGGCTTTTATGCTTATCTCGAAAGCCAAACTGCTGTAGGCACTGCCGTTGATACAGGCTCTTTGGTGGGCTTCGCTTTCGGTAGTTCGCTGATCTCCATCTTCGCCCGTTTGGGTGGCGGTATCTTTACCAAGGGCGCTGACGTTGGTGCTGACTTGGTAGGTAAAGTTGAAGCCGGTATTCCTGAAGATGACCCACGTAACCCTGCAGTGATTGCCGATAACGTTGGCGACAATGTGGGTGACTGTGCTGGTATGGCTGCCGACTTGTTCGAAACCTATGCGGTGACCATTATCGCGACTATGGTATTGGGCGCATTGTTGATTCCTGATAATCAGAATGCATTGCTCTATCCATTAGTATTGGGTGGTGTATCCATTTTGGCTTCTGTGGTGAGTACTTTCTTCGTGAAAGTCAAAGAAGGTGGCCGTGTGATGAACGCGCTATATCGTGGTTTGATTGTCGCGGGCGTGTTGTCTGCTGTGGCTTTCTACTATGTCACCATGGATATGATGACGGGTATCACGATAGACGGTGCTGAAGTGACGGCTATCAATATCTTCTATGCAGCTTTGGTTGGCTTGGGTGTGACTGCCGCGATGGTAGTGATTACCGAGTACTACACAGCGACTGAATATGCACCAGTGCGTCATATTGCTCAGTCTTGTACCACAGGTCATGCGACCAATATGATTGCTGGCTTGGGTGTTTCCATGAAATCTACAGCAGCTCCAGTATTGGTGATCTGTTTGGGTATTTGGGCATCATTTGGTCTAGCTGGTTTATACGGTATCGCAGTGGCTGCAACTTCCATGTTGTCTATGGCTGGTATTATCGTTGCCTTGGACGCTTATGGTCCGATTACCGATAACGCGGGTGGTATTGCTGAAATGGCACAACTGCCAGCAAAAATTCGTAACATTACTGATCCTTTGGATGCGGTTGGTAACACCACTAAAGCCGTGACTAAAGGTTATGCGATTGGTTCTGCAGGTCTGGCTGCGATTGTGTTGTTCGCTGACTTTACTCACAATTTAGGTCATTACAACATTTCTGCAGACTTTAGCTTGTCCAATTACAAGGTGATTATCGGCTTGTTTATTGGTGGCATGATTCCTTATTTATTCGGTGCGATGGCGATGGAGGCGGTGGGTCGTGCAGCCTCTTCCGTGGTGATTGAAGTACGCCGTCAATTCAAAGAAATCAAAGGCATTATGACCGGCAAAGCGAAGCCAGACTATTCACGCGCAGTGGATATGCTAACGAAATCCGCGATCAAGGAAATGATTGTTCCTTCCTTGTTACCTGTCGCTGTGCCTATTATTGTAGGTAAGGTGTTGGGTGCAGAAGCTCTCGGTGGCTTGTTGATTGGTACCATCGTGACAGGTTTGTTTGTGGCGATTTCCATGACGACAGGTGGCGGTGCTTGGGATAATGCTAAGAAATATATCGAAGACGGTAATTTCGGTGGCAAAGGCTCAGAGGCCCATAAAGCTGCGGTGACTGGTGATACCGTAGGTGATCCTTACAAGGATACGGCTGGTCCAGCAGTGAACCCACTAATCAAGATTATCAACATCGTAGCTTTATTGATTATTCCTATGCTGTAGCAGGATTAAGCGAAAAAAAGATAGTCTTGTTTGAACCTATAAAGCCCGCGCAAGCGGGCTTTATTTTTTGACATTAGCCAGTAGATGACGAATCTGATCTGCCAAAGGGGAAGATAGTTGGTCGGCTAGTTGCGCTAATGCCTCAGAGCCTTGCTTGGGCAATTTACGCTGAGGGGCAATTTTGCTGGGTTTGTGCGTGCTCAATAATTGAGTGCGCAAGGTACTGACAGCAAGTTTTTCAGCCTGTAAGCCTGCGATTAAATGGGGCATTAAAAATTTTATTTTTGCGGCAACGGCATTATTTGCCACTAAAACCGTCAAACGTCTGTTTTGTAAGGCGCCCACCTGACAAAACTCAGCCAATTCATTCGGTACCACCTTATTCCAAGCCCGCTGAATCGCTAGCTGCGCGTCAGCATGATGCGCTAATGGACTAAGCGCTGGATTACTAGCCAGAATGGTTTTGAGTTTTTGCATGCGTTTCGGTGACTCTGCTTGCGTAATTGTCTGTTTATATAAGGGGCTTATGGTAAAATTGCGCATTTTTTAGCTCGCGCAATCGGACTGCCTAGTCAGACTGTATTTTACGCACTTTTTTAACATTAACTATGTTTTGCTGATGGCTTTTAAGAAGCTGATGCAAACGCCGGTATTCAATTCTGGTAATTATTTATGATCACAACGTTGTTCAAAAAAATCTTCGGTAGCCGCAATGACAGGCTGGTAAAACAATATATGCAACAGGTTCAGCGCATCAATGCCCTAGAGCCAGAAATGCAAACCTTGTCTGATGAGCAGTTGCGCGCAAAAACAGAGGAATTCAAGCAGCGTTATCAACAAGGGGAGACGCTAGAAAAACTTCTCCCTGAGGCATTTGCTGTTGTACGCGAGGGAAGTCGTCGTGTACTCAATATGCGCCACTTTGATGTGCAGCTGATCGGCGGCATGGTGCTTAACGCAAATAAAATTGCTGAAATGCGCACGGGTGAGGGTAAAACCTTGGTAGCAACCTTGCCGGCTTACTTGAACGCATTGAGCGGTAATGGCGTGCATGTGGTGACGGTAAACGATTACTTAGCGAAGCGTGATGCGGAGTGGATGGGTAAGTTATATAGCTTCCTTGGACTCACGGTGGGTGTGAATTTATCGCAAATGCCACATGAAGTTAAGCAAGCGGCTTATGCTGCTGATATCACTTACGGCACCAATAATGAGTTTGGTTTTGACTATCTGCGCGACAATATGGTCTATACCACCGACCAACGCGTGCAACGCGGCCTAAATTTTGCCTTGGTAGACGAGGTCGATTCTATTCTGATCGATGAGGCGCGTACGCCATTAATCATCTCCGGCCAAGCAGACGATAGTGTTGAACTGTACACTCAAGTCAATCAAATTGCCCTCAAACTTAAACGCCAAGAGACCGAAGATGGTGAGGGCGATTTCTGGGTAGATGAAAAAGCGACTCAGGTCATTATGTCCGAGCAAGGTCATGAGCATGCCGAGCAGCTGATGGAGAAGTCTGGCCTATTAGCTGCGGGTTCTAGTCTTTATGATGCCTCTAGTATTAGTTTGGTCCACCATTTGTATGCGGCCCTACGAGCGCATCATCTGTTCCATCGTGATCAACACTATGTGGTGCGCGACAATGAAATCGTCATTGTGGACGAATTTACTGGTCGTATGATGGCTGGACGTCGCTGGTCAGACGGCTTGCATCAGGCCGTAGAAGCCAAAGAGGGCGTGCAGATTCAAAAAGAGAATCAAACCCTAGCCTCGATTACTTTCCAAAACTATTTCCGTATGTACAACAAGCTTTGCGGCATGACAGGTACTGCTGATACAGAAGCTTACGAGTTTAATCAAATCTACGGTCTTGAAACCGTGGTGATTCCAACGCACAGATCGACCCGCCGTATCGACCATATGGACAAGGTCTACCGTACTGCTAAAGAAAAATATCAGGCGGTGATTGAGGATATTAAAGAATGTCAAAAACGTGGTCAGCCAGTGTTGGTGGGAACCACCTCGATTGAAAATTCAGAATTGATCTCTAGCTTATTGGATAAGGCCAAACTATCGCACCAAGTGTTGAATGCAAAACAACATGAACGTGAAGCCCATATTATTGAGCAAGCAGGTCGTCCAGGCATGATTACGATTGCTACCAATATGGCTGGTCGAGGCACAGACATCGTTTTGGGGGGCAATCCTGATACCGATATTAGTGCTGTGTCAAACAACGAGAAACTCAGCGAAGCTGATAAGCAGGCAGCGATAGAAAAAATTCGCAGCGAATGGCAACAACGCCATGACGCAGTATTAGAAGCCGGTGGTTTGCATATTATTGGTACCGAGCGTCATGAATCTAGACGTGTGGACAATCAGTTGCGAGGTCGTGCTGGCCGCCAAGGTGATAATGGCTCTAGTCGTTTCTATTTGTCCCTAGAAGATCAACTATTGCGTATCTTTGCTTCTGATCGTGTGGCCGCCATTATGGAGCGTCTCAAGATGCCAGAGGGCGAGGCGATTGAGCACCCATGGGTCACGCGTGCCATTGAGAATGCACAGCGCAAAGTAGAAGGTCGCAACTTCGATATTCGTAAGCAATTATTGGAATATGACGATGTTGCCAACGATCAGCGTAAAGTCATTTATGAACAGCGTAATGAATTGCTTGAATCCACCGATATTGGTGAGACCGTTAAGGTCATGCGTGATGATATTTTGAGTGATTTATTTGCCACCTATATTCCGCCTGGTAGCGTAGAAGAACAGTGGGAAGTGTCCGCTTTAGAAAAAGCATTGCAGTCTGAGTTTAACTTGCATTTGCCATTGCAGAAAATGTTGGAAGAAAATCCTTCGTTACATGAAGAGACTCTACGTGAACGCGTTCTGCAAGCTGCGGATGAGGCATATCAAATCAAAGAGCAGCAAGCCAGTCCTGATGTGCTGCGTCAGTTTGAGCGTGCTGTCATGTTGCAAAGTTTAGATCAACATTGGCGAGAGCACTTGTCTGCACTAGACCATTTGCGTCAAGGTATCCACTTACGTTCTTATGCCCAAAAGAATCCTAAGCAAGAATACAAGCGTGAGGCATTTGAGTTATTCGCCAATTTGTTGAATACCGTGAAACATGAAGTCACACAAGTGACCATGCAAGTAAAAGTGCAGAATGAACAAGATGTTGAAGCGGTGGAAAAACCGACCGAATTAGAAAATGTGCAGTATCAACATACGGATTATGACGCTGCACTCTCCGGAGCAGGTGAGCAAGCCGAACAAGCGCCATCTCAACCTGATGGAATCAAAGTGGGTAGAAATGACCCATGTCCTTGCGGTTCCGGTAAAAAATATAAACAGTGTCATGGCGTTTTGAAATAAAGAGGTGAATGATGTCAGCTGAAAATATAGAAACCCCTTGTATCGGTGTTTGCACCATGGATGACAACACAGGTTTTTGTTTGGGTTGTTATCGCTCTTTGGAAGAAATCCAAAATTGGTGGGATATGAGTGATGAGCAACGCGCACAAGTGATGGCGCAATTAGATCAGCGTATGCAGGACAATGTGCAGTTCTAATTGCCTTTCCAGCCATGTAAAAAACATGCAATGAAATAAGCGGCTATGCCGCTTTTTTTCATGCATCAGTTAAAATTCCTTATGTTATTTTTAAGTTTATTTTGAATATTTAGAGAGATGACATGCCAGTCAATTTATCCGCCCCCCAAGCACATGAATTAAAACCCATAGCAGGCCTGAAGTTGGGTATCGCGAAAGCAGAAATCCGTAAACCTGATCGCAAAGATATGTTGGTGATGCATTTGGCGCAAGGCAGTCGAGTGGCTGGCGTTTTCACCACCAATAAATTTTGTGCAGCCCCGGTGACAGTCTGTCGCGAACATTTAGCATCGCAACAGCCTATCCGTGCTTTGTTGGTGAACACGGGCAATGCCAATGCTGGGACTGGAGATCAAGGCTGGCAAGATGCCAAACAAAGTTGCCAAGCTTTAGCCCAATTATTAGATATTGCGCCTGAGCAGGTTTTGCCTTTTTCCACTGGGGTGATATTGGAGCCACTCCCTATGGATAGATTGCTGGCTGGAATGCCTGCTTGTGTCGCTAACCTAGATGAGAACCATTGGTTGGATGCTGCTGAGAGCATCATGACCACTGATATTGTGGCCAAAGCAGCGAGTAAGCAAATTCAGATTGATGGTGTGACAGTGACTGTGACGGGTATCTCTAAAGGGTCCGGCATGATACATCCCAACATGGCGACCATGTTGGGCTATGTGGCTACTGATGCAAAGGTAAGCCAAGCAGCTTTGGACAAAATGGTGCGCGATGCAGTCAATCGTTCTTTTAATTGCATCACGGTCGATGGAGATACCTCTACCAATGACGCATTTATCTTAATCGCCACAGGGCAAGCAGACCACGCTGAAATAGATACGCACTCTGCGGGCTATCAGGTTTTAAGTCAGGCTATCTGCGATATTGCGATTCAGTTGGCCAAAGCCATAGTTCGCGATGGCGAGGGTGCTACAAAATTAATGACGATACAAGTTGAAGCTGGGCGAGATGAGCAAGAGTGCCGGCAAATCGCTTATGCCATCGCTGGATCACCATTGGTAAAAACGGCTTTCTTTGCTTCTGATCCTAACTTAGGCAGAATTTTGGCCGCCATTGGATATGCGGGCATCAGTGATCTTGAAGTAGACAAACTACAACTGTATTTGAATGATGTATTAGTCGCTGAGAATGGAGGTAGAGCCGCTAGCTATACTGAACAGCAGGGCGCTGCAGTCATGCAACAGGCCGAAATTTTGGTGCGCGTAGTGCTCAATCGAGGGACTGCGCAGGCCACGATATGGACCTGTGACTTCTCCTATGATTACGTCAAAATCAATGCGAGCTATCGTTCATAATGCAATCACTTGAGCAACTGTTGCAAGGCTTGATAGCGCGTTTAGATTTACTGATGGCGCAATGGCAGGCTAGCCTGCCTAGACCCACTCAGACGCCTGATTGGGATGCTTTAGCTTGGCGTTGGGATGGACAACATGGCCAGCTAGAAAAAATCAGCCACCCGCAACAAATTGCACTAAGTAATATTCAACACGTGGATGAACAAAAAGCCCAGTTGGTGCGCAATACGCGTCAGTTTTTGGCTGGCTTGCCCGCCAACCATGTGCTGTTGACGGGTGCCCGTGGCACTGGAAAATCCTCCCTTATTAAAGCCTTATTGCACGAATTTCATGCCCAAGGCTTGCGTCTGATTGAAGTGGATAAACAAGATTTATTGGCCTTGCCAGCGATTGTCAGTGTGCTGCGTGAGCGCCCCGAGCGATTTATTATTTTCTGTGATGATTTGTCTTTTGAGGCCAATGAGCCGGCTTATAAGTCCTTGAAAGTTGTGTTAGATGGCTCATTGCAAACGCACTCAGAGAATACCTTGATTTATGCCACATCGAATCGCCGACATTTAATGCCAGACTTTATGTCGGATAACTTGCAAACCAGTTATGTGGGTGAAGAAATACGTCCTGCAGAAAGCGTGGAAGAAAAAGTCTCGCTATCCGAACGCTTCGGTTTATGGCTATCGTTTTATCCATTTGATCAAGAAGCCTATCTGGATGTGGCGAGAACTTGGTTGCAGCATTTTGGGATTACCCAATTCAACGAGCAAGAGCGTCACGCTGCCCTGTTATTTGCCGCCAATCGTGGTGCGCGTAGTGGTCGTGTCGCCTATCAATTTGCGCGTGACTATGCCGGTCGTCAGGCACTATCCAGCAAGTCACAGAAATGACGGCGATTATTCATGCTGCCGTGGCAGTGCTAGAACGCCCATCGGGGGAAGTATTGTTGGCTCAGCGTCCGGCAGGCAAAGCATGGTCGGGTTGGTGGGAATTCCCTGGCGGAAAAATTGAGTCCGGCGAAACTGCTGCACAAGCGTTGGCCAGAGAATTGCAAGAAGAGTTGGGTATGCAAGTGGTGCAGGCGAGTCCATGGTTGACCCGCACCCATCAATATCCCGAAAAAACTGTACGCTTACATTTTTTTAAAGTGCGCGAGTGGCTTGGTGAGCCGCAAAGTCTTGAGCAACAAGCCTGGTCTTGGCAAAACCCTAATCAACTCACGGTAGATCCTTTGTTGCCCGCTAATCAACCGATTATGCAGGCACTGCGCTTGCCATCAGTCATGGCAATTAGCAACGTGGCCGAGTTGGGTGAGAGCTTATTTTTACAGCGATTACAAACAGCATCTAGTGACGATTTGCGCCTGCTTCAGTTGCGCGAACCGCAACTGAATAAAGCACAGTTATTGCAACTGTTTAGGCAGGTTGAAGCCATCAAACCTAACAATGCCCGTATTGTGCTGAATGCTGATGCAGAGCTCGCTATTCAAGCGGGTTGCGGGTTACATTTAAATAGTCAGCGATTAATGCAACTTCAGCAACGCCCCGTCCTAGCCGCTGACCAGTTGTGTGGTGCGTCTTGTCACAATGCTGACGAATTACAAAAAGCATGGGATTTGCAATTGGACTATGCTTTACTGTCCCCTGTTCAAGCGACCTTGAGTCATCCGCAGGCTCAGCCTTTGGGATGGTCAAAATTTAGTCAGCTTATCCAGGACACCCCTATCCCGATTTATGCCTTGGGAGGAATGCGCAAACAAGATTTGCATGTGGCTTGGCAAGCTGGCGCTCATGGCATTGCCATGCAACGTGGTTTATTTGGAGAGAAATAGAAAATGCAAAAACGATATATCTTATGGCTAGGAATTTTTATTGTGATTGCATTGGGACTCTTGGCTTGGCCATCCCTACGCATCTATTTACCCCACTCCAATTCTGCAGCAAATGGGCAGCTATTGCCTTGTCCCAATCTTACGCAACAATGTGGCGATGCAGTGACACAAATTCGTTTTTCTAGCATTCCACAACCGCTACGTCCGTTTCAATTGCAAATCCTTCATGCTGGTGCAAAGAGTGTGACAGTGGAAATGAATATGGCAGACATGCCCATGGGGCTTAATCGTTATCATTTGTTGGCGCAAGGGGACTTGTGGTTTGCCGATATGGCTTTGCCTGCTTGTGTGCAAGGACGCAGCGATTGGGTGATGACAATTTGGATAGAAGATGCCAGCGGCAAGTCAGTCAAGAGTGTGCATTTTCAGGCGCAGAGTAAGTAGCTAAATTATTTGGCTAACACAGGCGCAATAATCGTTTGTTGCTGTGAGCTTCCATCACTGTGGCTAAAGCTAAGCTGCAGGGTGATATTTTCACCGGCCTTTAAAGGGCTTTTAAGATCAATCAACATGAGATGGGTTTGGCCGGGGGCGAGGGTGACTTTTTTGCCGGCTGGGATATCTAATTTTTCCAACATACGCATACGCATCACACCTTGCTGAATCTGCATGGTGTGTATCTCCACTGATTCTGCAACTGGAGTTGTCACAGCGTCTAATCGAATATCCTGTTTGGCAGCAATACTCAGATAGGCTGCCCCAACTACTTGGCCGGGCACAGTCGCACGCGCCCATGCGTCGCTGATAGATATCTGTTTGTTGGAAGAGCTGCCTTGGCATGCAGAAAGGGCACATAGCAATATCAAGCAGAATAGATTTTTCATTCTTCCGCGTCTTCCGGCAACTCGGGTGTCAGCGGAGCCTCTATGCGATAACTTTCACTGGCCCAAGCACCCAAATCAATCATTTTGCAGCGCTCACTGCAGAAAGGGCGATATTGGTTGCTTGGGCTGAATTCAGCAAGTTGACCGCATTGAGGGCAAGCAACTTTTTTGATGGGGCGATTGTTCATGCCCGCTATTATAAAGAAGCGAGCGTTAGCTTGAAATGCACTTCTTGTTGGCAAGCGGAAGCTTGGCGTTGGTCATTGATACGCATAAAGCGAATATGAATGGCATATTTGTTAGCGCTGATTTCAGGGTAGCAACTCAAAGCATTATCAACTTCTATACGCACCATTTGAGCTGGTTTGCTAGTGCCAAGCATTTGTTGGAAAGAGCCATTCTCGGCAATTAAACTTTCTGATTCCCCGCTGCCGCGCAATAAACTTAACACCAATTCCAACGACTCGTAGACTGGCATGATATGGCTTAACCAACTTTGCAAATCGTCACGGCGTTTGCCATCAGGTTGACTGAGCCAGAAGTGATAACTGGGTGCATCAAATTCACATAAACCACCGGGGATAATGCCGCGTTGTTTAATCGCCTTTAGCCAATCATTTTGCTTGAGTTCTTGTACTGGTTTGGGTGGAACAGATTTTAGCTGATCAAGTTGGGCATTTACCAAATCTAACGTGTCGTTCAATTTGGCTTTATCAATTTTTGGGTTGCTTCGAAAAAATGCAAGAAGTGCACGATGTTTTTCTAGGTCATGCATCAAGTCATTTTTAAGGTCACCTCTGTCCATCACATCAATAATTTGGAAGAGGTTAAGCATGGCACTGTGATGATGGTGGGATTCTGATTCCTTGATGCAGGGTAGAATCTTGCAAAATAAGTCCTCTAGACGTAACAAAGTACGTACTCGCTCGTTTAAAGGAAATTCAAAAGTAACCACTGGAATTAACAGTATTTTATTGTCATATGGATAACGATTATGATTTGCTAAGTCCTTTTGTGCAAGTAATCATTGCTGAATTTTTTATTCATTCGTAATTAGAGTAGGCTTGATGTAAGCGCTTAACACATGCTTTTAAATGAGCAAGGTCAGCATCGTTCACGATAATATCATCGGCCAAAGCCAGTCGCTGTTCTCTAGGCATTTGTGCTTGGATGATTTGCAGTGCTTGTTGTTGGTCTATTTGGTCGCGTTGACAAATCCTTTGCAACTGCACATCCGGGGGGCAATCCACTAGCAAGCTACGCTGGGTAATCGAGAGAAAATGAGCGTGCTCAAATAACAATGGGACAGCCAGTATCACATAGGGTGTGTTTTTAATTTGTGCTAGTTGGTTAACAGTGGCCTGATAAATAGCAGGGTGCAAAATGGCCTCCAGCACTAAACGTTGCTCGCTATCCTGAAAAATAATTTGGCGTAATAGGCGTCGGTCTAATTCACCATCAGGCCCAACGACTTGATGACCAAACTGCTTGATGATGGCATCAAAACAGGGTTGTCCTGCACGGGTAATCTCGCGATTTATTTGATCTACATCGATAACAGGGACACCTAGTTCTTCGAAAAACTTAGCTACTGCAGTTTTTCCGCATCCTATGCCTCCTGTTAGACCAACTACCAGCATTGCTTGCGCCTCCAAAAGATTTTAGCTGTCAAGATAGCATAAACCAGCTAAGTCATCAGCAAATGTAGAGGAAGCAGTTTGTTGGTCATTAATATGTCGCAGCCCAGCTTAAGCATTGATATTTTGCACTTGAATTTTTTTTGTGTATCCCCATAATCCATTTATGCGGATATTCCACAGTGATTGTCCCTTTGTATTATGAAAGGTATAGCTATGCAATCTGATTTAATCGACGAGCCCGAATTACTCGCCAGCTTGATAAAAGACGGTGCTTTAGACCTAGTGGGTGAGCCCATTGTTTGTAGGGTTGAGGTGGATTTAAAAGGCTGGGTTAAAGAACTTGCTGGGGGAGGTGAGTGGGAGGTCCTTGACGAGCAAGAGGACGATTTGGCGACGACTTTTACTATGCATAATGGTCACAGTAATGCCGAAGTAACCTTATACCAAACTGGACATGCCATGGTGGATATAGATGGCGCAGCACTATTCAACGGTAACCTTGCAGAGCAAGGTGGACGATGGACACAGCTAACTTATTTCAATGCGTTGAATGGCGAGCGTATTACCTTAAATTGATTCTCTAAATCTATCGATTTAAAAATCCCGCGTAACTGAGAATTCAGCTAACTCAATCAGTCTTTGCTTAGCAGGCGTAACGGGGAAATGTGCAATAGCCTGACAGGCCAAATGCGCTTCCTGTTGCGCCAATATTCTTACATGCTGTAGAGCGTCTGTTTGTTGAACGGCATCAATGACACTTTGAATGTTGTGCTCCCCACCTTGTTCTATGGCAGTGCGT